>Ga0183101_1000957_pt1 | contig 23420 bp, 26 predicted proteins | sample Biomet3_FD_127790 | JGI IMG/M metagenome (GOLD analysis project Ga0183101, IMG submission 127790) | Microbial communities from bioreactor (seeded with sewage sludge) at LBNL, California, USA - Biofuel metagenome 3 | ecosystem: Engineered > Bioreactor > Anaerobic > Unclassified ...
AAATGTATCAGTTTTTATATAGTTACATATAGGATTTATATATTAGTTGTTTAGATATGTATTGTTTACACTGATACTAACTAGGATTATATAAAGCATTAAAATTGATAAAAAATTTTTATAATTCGAGTAAATAAAAATACTCACCACCATTCAATTTGTTCCATTGAATCCTGTACGAACCATTAAGTGTAATAAAATCATCTTTTTTTCCAGTTGGCTTTTGAACTGTTCCGTTGAGTTCTTTATTAGCTCTAAAGAAAGCGTAAATACCACTACAGTCATTGCCTTCATAGAAAAGGTGATCTTCAACAAAAGTCATAACGAACGTTCTATTAAATCCTAACTCTTTTACTCTTTCCATGAATTTTATATCACCAATGAAAGCGAACATTTGTTCAGGATGTTGACCATTCTTTGGATATTTAAGTTCAATGGCATATCTTTCACTCATATCAGGTTTAAAGATAACAATGTCCATTTCTTTCTTTTTCGTATCCGCATTCCTAAAGAAATAGCTAACGTTTCGTTCAAACTGAACTTTGTATTCAGGGAGATTATTTCTTAAAAAAATACCTAATTCGTGTTGCAAAGAAAATTCATTATAGATTTCTATATCGTTTTCTTTTCTATAATTCCAAAACTCTATTAAAAGATTTTTTATATCCATAATCAATCGTCCTCCATTATTTCAAAGAACTCTTCGTCGGTAAGATCTTTATCGAAGTTATGCTCTCCGTCTTGACGAGGATATCTTCTTTTTTGTTTCTTGATCTTTTTGTCTTTCTTTTTCTTTTTAGTGAATGGCCACATACTTTACCTCTTTTGCCAGAACATCAAATCAATTTTCTTGATCCTGGTGAAATGTTTATATTTAGGAAGCTTGCTATCAAAGAGTCGCACCATTTCTTCTGCGGTATCGGTTTTTAATAAATTAACATAGAAATTAACGACTTTTCTGTAAGTCTCAACACATTTATCGATTGTGACATTATATGGCCTTGGAGCGTCTATTTTTGCATTAGCTAAAACATACTGATCCCAAACCGGCATATCAGGATTCAAAGTCGCAAGCATTTTAGATGAAAAAGATGGCTCAATAGACCCTTTAAATGTATAGACCTTTTTAATAATGTCCTCAAAAGACACTGTCTTGCCTTTCAATGATTCCATGTAAGCGTAATATTTCTCAAGAAATAATTCTTTGCTTCTTCTAATTCTATAGAAACCAGTGAATCTCTTTTGGAATTCTTCATCCTTTGAAACATCAGTCTTAGTAAACTTAGCCATTATAAAGTCATACTTGGCTGCACCAATAGCTATGTTTTCCCAATTAAACTCATTTGAATTAATCATGCCTCTAATTTTATTACAGAAGGCATGAGATAAAAAGTGAAATAGAGTGAGAAATTTTGAGATTTTATGTTTTATAAACTTACAAGTTTCATAACAAAAAACCCACCATTTTCAAAATGATAGGTTGTTACTTTAGTTTTATGAGTTTTGATATGTGTTTAATGAGATAGATATATCTTACACTTTAAATAACTTATCTTATAAGCACTTTGTTTACAAAGTTGAGCGACCAAAAGGTAAATACAATATTCCAGTCCTTCTATGCGTTAAGAATGACGTCCGAAAAATGTTTCAATATAAGTATGTTGTTGAGGGTATTTCATCAGCTTGTAATCATTTGCTTAAGAATTTTAAATCAATAACCAACTACTACAGTACGACCAAAGCAAATACACTTGAATCCATTCAAAACGAGCTCTTAGGTCTTCATCAAGAGCTCAATGAGACCACTGACGCGGAAGTGAAATTAAATATCTACAATCGCATATCTGCACTAAAGAACAACCAGATGACATTCGAGAGCATAGAAGACACTCTTCGAAAACTAAAACTCTCACTAGTTTCGTTGAGTGGAGGTTACAACATCGAAATTGTTAAAACCATCTTCTCCCAAGTCTACGTCAAGGAAAACCACTTCTATCTAATCTTTAACCCCACTAATTCACCGATTGATCTATCCGACAACATGAACATTCTTCTTAGTGTTAAAGTATCTTCAATTGCTAATTACAAAGTAACGGAATTCGACTTTTCTATCGTGCTTGTGTAGGTTCGCTATCTTACAATGAGCAGTTAGAGACCACTCAAAAATAGGTTCGCTATCTTACAATGAGATTTTCTAGGTTTTTATGGAAATCAAGTATGTGGGCATTTGCTAATCAACTTTATGTTCAAAACATACAAAAAAACGACCAATTTAGGTCGTTTTTGTTCATTTTTCGCTACTTTTTAGCGAGTAATTAAAGACAACTTTGGCAGGGGTGGAAGGAATCGAACCCTCATCAAAGGTTTTGGAGACCTCTGTTCTACCACTGAACTACACCCCTAGCGGGGTGTATTATAGCCCCCACGAGGTCTCCAAAACAAGAGACAATCAGCCTAATCGGCCTTTTCGGGGACTTTGGGGGTCTCTTTCGGCGCGGTCGCCATCTTCTTTTCCTTTTCGTAAACCCGTTGCCGCGCTAAAAGAATCGTGGCCGATACGACATCGGCGACGAAGATAAACTGCAGGATGATATGCGGTAAGGCCACCCCCACCGCCTCTTTCTTAGTGAATAAGGCTCGGATCAGGTAAGCGATATCGGGGGCGCTCGTCGCAAACATCGAAAAATAGGTGAGGCAAATCATGATGAAGACGACGAGAGGCACGCTCCAAAGAAGCAGAGGATGGAACATCAATAAAGCCACCAAGATGCACATGATGAAATTGACGATATAGAAAGGAATAAGAACCAGCTTAATCACACCAATAAGGTGATACGGGCAGGGTTTTTCTTTGAAGCCGGAGATGATGGAGAGGACGAGGATCGCGATTTCTAAGGGGACGGCCGCAAAGACAAAACCCATCCACATCCAGGCCCCGATATTATCAGGGTCACTTAAGGCCGGGTTGATCGTGGTGACCAAGGTCGAACCGAAAATCGATGCGTAGGCGGCGTAGAGGTCAATCACCAAAAGAATTAAAAGAGCTTTCATAGAGGTAGTATACGCCCCCAAAGATGAAAAAAGACCCAACCGATGGTTGAGTCTAAAGAATCGTAAGAAGGGTTAAGCTCCGCGGGCGATCTTGCTCACGAGTCCCATGTCGGCCTGGCCATCATAGTTGGCCTTGAAGTACTTCATGACCGCCGGCATCGCTTTATCGGGGAGACTCGCGATGATCTTCCGGATCTCTTCTTCGCTTAGCATCTTCGGCAAGAAGGCTTCGATCGCTTCTTTCTGAAGGTCGATCGCGGCCGCTTGTTCGCTTCGGCCCGCCTTCACGTAGCCTTCCTTTTCCTCGTCGAGCTCTTTCGAGACTTTCTGGATGATGTGTAAGACATCAGCATCTTCGACTTTCTTGCCGGTTCCATTCGTCGCTAATTCCTGATAACGCGAAATCACGATCGATAACGAGGCCCGCTTATTGGCGTCGTGGGCTTTCATCGCTTCGAGATTGGCTTTTTTGATTTGATCGATCAACATAGATGTTTTCCTCCTAAGGATTGCACTTTCAAAAGATAATTTTACACCGTTTCCTTATGGGCGATGTCCCGGATTGTCCGATAGAGGGCGAAGTAGACCGGGGTGATTTCGAGACGCCCGATGAACATCGCGATCGAAAGGATCCAGAGGGTGCAATCATAAGACACTAAGCTATAGCTCGCCTTGTAGGCGTAGAAATCCACGATGGAATTGCCGGTTCCGGAAAGGCCGGAAGCGAATTCATAAATACCTTCTTGAAAGTTGTAACCCGGGAAGAAGGAGAGGGCTAAGGAACCCGCCGCTAACACGCCCAAATAGAATAAGGCGTATAAGGAAGCGTCCTTATATTCGCCGACTTCGACTTCTTTGGTCTCGCCGGCCCGGGTGATGAGGTGCGGATAGAGCATCCGCGATGGGGCGAAGCGGTATTTGAAATCCCAATGGATTTCTTTCGCAATCAAAATGATCCGGTACTGCTTGATTGCGCCCGCGGTCGAACCCATGCCGCCACCGATGATCATGCAGATCACACTGAGGAAAAGAGCGGCGCTACCTAAATGAACAATATAGGCGACGTTGCTGAAGCCGGTCGTAGTGAGGCAGCTGATCGTCTGGAAAGCCGCATAGTGGAGCGCGGTCCAAAAATCGTAATTGGTCCCGATGACCTTGCCCTGGCTATCTTCCATGCCCGTCATGATGCCGATTGCCATCAAGAGAATCGTGATCGTGAGAAAAATCGCGGCGAAGCGGACTTCGCAATCGCGGAAGAATTTCTTCCATTTGAACCGGATGATATTCAGGTGGAGCACGAAGCTGGTCGCCCCTAAAAGCATCAGGACGCACATCGTGATCTCCATCCCCCATTGGTTATAGGGCAAGATCCCATTGCCGACATAGGAAGCGTCGATGAAGTAGGTGATCGAGGTACTCCGGGTGGAGAAGCCGCCCGTCGCGAGAGCCGCGATGCTATGGTTCAGGGCATCGAACCAATCCATCCCGAAGAGCCATAAGGCCAAGGTCCCGACGAGGATATAGGCGGTATAGATCGAAAGGATGATTTTGGCGGACTTGCCTAAGTTAGGGAGCAGTTTGTCGTTATGGCCTTCCGCGTAATAGAGCTTCATACCGTAGCGGTCGGAAATGACCGAAGCGACGATCAAGACCAAGCCAACCCCGCCGATAAACTGGGTAAAGCTCCGATAGAACAAGAAAATATGAGGGCAGAAAGGGGTGAAGGTTTCGCTGGAAGTTGAAAAGGCCGTGGCCCCATCGAGGACATCCTTGAAGATCGTGAAACCGGTGGTCGCATAGCCCGAGGTGCTTTCGAAGAAGGCTTCGGTGTAACTATAGGTGTGACCAGCCCCATCGATTTTGCCCATGAGGAAGAAAGGGAAAGCGCCGAGGGCGACCGCGAATAACCAAATGGCGACCAGTAGAACCGAGTCCTGATGCTTTTCGAGTTTGGCTTTTTCCGCATGATGAAGGAAGATGAAATAGAAGGTTAAGCCTAAGGCGATCGCGGAGCCGCCCGGAATCACGAAATCGGCCCAGCAGGTCCATTCGCTCCAATAGAAGGCCACCATCACGAGCGGAATCAAGGTGATGACGCCGATAAGGGCCATGAAAATACCGAGGTAGCCGAGGATCAACTTGTAGCCGCTCGCGACCCGAGTCTTTTTCGGGGGAATATAAAGCGGCTTCACCTTCACCGGGGCGTCGACGGAAAAAGTCGGCTCCTTTTTCGCGGTCACCTTGTTTTTCATCGGCGACCTTACTTCTCCTGCTCGATGAAGGCCATCACTTTGTTCTGGTCTTCCGGAGCGCAGGCAATCAAAAGTTTATCTTTGGTTCGAATATCGACTTGGCCGTTTGGGATCACGACTTCGCCATTGCGGTAGATGCAGGAAATCGAAGCGTATTTCGGGAAAGCGATATTCATCAGTTTCTTCCCGGCGATCTTGAATTTCGAAAGGATGACCGCTTCGACGATCACGATCTTGTTGTTCTCTAAGCTTAAAGTCTTCATGAGGTCTTCGACCGTCGACTCGCTCTTGACCGATTGGCCCAGCAAATAGGTCGAAGAAATCACCGAATCGATCCCTAAGGTTTTGTAGAGGTCGACGTTGGTGGGGTTATTGACGACGCAGATGCACTTTTTGGCCCCGAAGCATTTCTTGGCTAAAAGGCAGGAGGCGTAGTTATCGCTATCGTGCTCGCAAAGGCAAATAAAGACATCGGCATCGTGGGCGTTGCTCTCTTGGAGAACAAAGTTCCGCCACGGCTCGCCGACATAGACTTGGATGTGTTCCCGTTTCAAAATCAGGTCGGCTTCTTCTTTCGACCCGTTAATGACCACGAGCGTGTTATCGCGCTTATGGAACATTTTGATGATGAATTCGGCTTCGTAGGTGCCGCCCGCAATCACGATTTTCATAGGTTATTTCTTCTCCGAAGCGTTTCGAAGGGAAATGTAACGCTCTTTGCTGAGTTGGAACGGATAGATCGGGGTGATATTAAAACCTTTGATTAAGACGCCCTTATCGGGGTCATCAAAGCGAACGTAGACATTGGGGACGTGATAGATCTTATCGGCGACATGGGCCACGAAAAGATTGACGTTATCGTCGCCCGTCGTGACAACAATGGTCCGAGCCGAAGCGATCATCGCATCTTCTAAGGCCGCCACATCGGTGGCATCGGCGGTAATCTTGTAACCGGAAAAGACATCGCTCAGCCGATCAAAAGAACTCTTATCGGGATCGAGGACGATCACGTCGTCCCCGTGGGCGAAAGCGTCATTAGCGATGCTGGCGCCTAAGCGTCCGCACCCCACCACCAAGAGTTTGTTTTTGAAGGCCATAAAGTTTCGCTTTGTCTTTTAAAAGAAAAGACACCGCATTATACCGCGATGCTAGCAGTTGGGCAATTCCTCGGTCGGATGAAGTTCCGAGTAGGTTTCAAACTGGGGCAGCTTCGCGGTAATTTCTTGATACTTCGCTTTCGTTTCTTTTTTGTGGAGGTGCGTCCACTCCGACTCCGCATAGTTGGCGAGGCACCAATCGATGAACTGCCTGGTCGCTTCCGTCATGTAATAATGCTTGGAGTGATCGCGGAAATACTGGACTGGGACTTCCTTTTTGAAGCTTTTGCCCCCGTAGACCTTGCTGGCGGCGAGCATATCGCACACGTATTCAACCGCCCACTTATAAGGCATGGTGCAGAGCACTAATTTTCCCATATAGAAATCGGTCCAATATTCCCAATGATGCGGGTTATGGCGGGTGTGGTGCTGGCAGATATAGGAGAAATTGTTATGGGCCTTCCGTTCGCCAAGAACCGGCGAGCAATGGCCGTTATAGTACTGTTTCGACCAATGAAACTCGGTATAACCGTATTTGGTGAGGTCATGCTTTAAGGCATGGAAGAAAATCCCCATGTGGCTCGCGTTCTTGATCACCTGATGCCGGTGTTTGGTAATCGTCACAAAATGTTTGAAGCCATGGCTCATAAGAAAGTTACTCCTTTAAAATCGCGGATAAGACCGTTCCGATATCTTCATGAATGACGTATTCGCAATAGGGATCATAATGGGTCGCTTCTTTGTTGATGATGATTTGATGCTGACCCTGGAAATAGTTAACGAGGCCCGCGCAGGGATAGACGTTCATCGAGGTACCTCCGATGATAAGGAGGTCGGCCCGTTCCATCGCGCTGACGGCCGCGCCCAGCACTTCTTCATCGAGCGGTTCTTCATAAAGGACGACATCCGGCTTAATTAAGCCCCCGCACTTCGGGCAATGCGGCACGCCAGAGGGGGTGATATCCGAAAGGGAATAACGTTCCCCGCATTCGGTGCAGAAGTAACGCTTGGTCGAGCCATGAGCCTCCAAAACCATCTTCGATCCCGCTTCTTGATGGAGTCCATCGATATTCTGGGTGATGATGGTGAGATGATGGCCCCGCTTCTCGTAGTCCGCTAACGCAAAATGGGCTAAGTTCGGTTTGGCCTTCACGTTCACCATCTGGGACCAATAGAATTCGTAGAAGGTGGATGGATGTTCTTCAAAGTAGGTGTGGGAAAGCATCGTCTCATAAGGCACCCCATATTTGGATTCGCAGTTATAGATCCCTTGGGGCGAACGAAAATCCGGAATCCCCGACGCGGTTGAAACCCCAGCGCCCCCAAGGAAAACAATCGAATGGGAATCTTTGACTAACGCTCTTAATTTCGTTAAAGTGGCTTGATCCATAATCGCTTGATTGGTCCTAAGGAAATTATAGCCTCTTCATAGCAAGAGGAAGGGTCGGAGTTAAAGAATTTTTAGGGAAAAGAGAAAGGGCAAGATTTATCGCCCCGTTTTTCAGTTATCGTTCTCCCCCGTAACCCCAAAAGAAGAAAAACGGGGCCCGCCTTTTTTCGCTTCGAAATCTCACCTTCAACCGACGAAGCAAGTGACTAAGTAACCGACTAAGTAAGTGACTAAGTAACCGACTAAGTAAAAGTAGACTTTCATTCGATGATACCGTATAATTTAGTCGTACTCCTATGAGCAACTACAAGCCACCTTATTCTATTGACGATGCCCTGCTTCTTTTGGTCGACTCCATCAGCCAAAAACTCGCCAAAGTGGATTTCCTCGTTGGGAAGGAAGCTCCGTTAAAGCTAAGAAAGGACATTCAGTTACAGTCTCTTCATTCTTCGCTCGCGATCGAAGCGAACTCCTTGAGCCTCGACGCCGTGAAAGATGTCGTGGCTGGCGTCCCCGTCCTCGGCCCCCAAAAAGATATTTGGGAAGTGAAGGATGCCTTAGCGGCCTATGATCTTCTTTCCCACGTCGATCCTTTTTCGCTCAACGACTTTTTAAAGATCCATGGGATCATGACTGCCCATACCGTTCCCGATGCCGGCTCCTTCCGCCATAGCGGTGAAGGCGTCTTTGCTGGAAGCCGCTGCATCTTCATGGCCCCGCCCCCCGAAAGAGTTCCCGCCTTGATGGACGATTTGTTCCACTGGCTCCAGGCCCATCAAAAGGATATCCACCCCTTGATCCTTTCGAGCGTCTTTCACTTTGAAATGGTCTTCATCCATCCGTTTAGCGATGGTAATGGTCGGATGGCCCGTTACTGGCAAAGCGCGATTCTTGGCGCCTTCAACCCTCTTTTCTATGCTTTCCCGATCGAAAACCAAATTCGGGCGCATCAATCCCAGTATTATGATGCGATCGCCTTAAGCGAAAAGGCGGGAGACTCCACCGCTTTTCTTCATTTCATGCTGACGATGTTTAGCCTCACTCTCGACCCAATTTTGGCCTCGCAGCCCTCACGGCGTTCGCTCAAAAACCAAGCCGCGTGGTGGAAACGGCTCTATCCGAATCGCTATTATTCCGCCAAAGAGCTTCAGGTTCTCCTCAAGATCAAAAGCCCTTCTTATTTCCGTCAAGCTTATTTAGGCCCCGCCGTCAAAGCCGGCCATCTCGAGTTATTTGATCCCGCTTCGCCTCGTTCGCCCCGGCAGCGTTATAAGAAGCGCGATTAATGGAACTGTTTGGGCCCAATCCGGATTCGGGGGGCATTCTTTCCGACGGGGAACTCAAAGATATGATGGGGGAAGACGCCCCAAGGTTTTAAGGCGAGCATTTTCTTCGCTAACCCGATCAGATCTTGAATCGCTTCTCCGGTGATCGGCTCCTTTTGGTGGCCGCCATAAATGGTGTAAGTCTTGCTAAGAGTGAGGACCGACTCCGCCCCCTTCATCCAAGTCGATAAGCTCGTGGAACTCGGGAGTTGGAGCCAGAGATAAGGATTCACATCATCCCCGCTAAAAAGAAGATGCTCTTTTTCGTCGAGAAGCGCGATCGAGCCTTTGGTGTGGCCCGGAATCAAAAGAGTCGAGACTTTCCGGCCCCCGAGATCAAAGACTTTCCCGGCGGAAAAATAGGTGAACTTGCCCTTCTCTTCTTTCTGAGCCCAGGGCAAATGAAGATGGCCCATTTTGAGCAAGGTCTTCGCCGCGAAAGAGGAGGAGAGAAAAGCGCATCCTAAGGTATGATCGCGTTTCTCCACGTAACAAGAAGGAAAAGCGTGCCGTCCCCCCACGTGGTCGCAGTGCTGATGGGTAGCCACTAAGGTTAAAGGAAGCGACGTGATCGCGGCTAAGCTACCTTTCAGGTCCCCCACCCCGATCCCGCTATCGATCACTAAGCCTGACGTCGCTCCTAAAAGCAGATAGAGGTTGACGATCCCGCCTTCATCGATCTGATAGGTGGAAGGTGCGATCTCGCGGATATGATGAATGCCATCGGGAGCTAAAGAAGGAATCATAGGTCTAGTATGAACCCTTCCGAACTCTTTTAGGCGAAAAGATCATTGAAGGCTTCGCTCATGGTCGGATGGGTGTAGATCTTGTCGCGAAGCGCAGTATAGGGAATTTGGTAATCCATCGCGAGGCTAATGAGGTTGATGAGCTCATAGGACTCGTTGCAATAAAGATGCGCCCCGAGAATCAGGTTGGTCTTAGGATCCACCAAGGCTTTAAGTAATCCGGTGGTATTTCCTAACACCAAGGCTTTCGGAATCGCTCCCGCGGGTAAGGTGAAGAGCTTGTACTCAATCCCTTTAGCTTTGGCGTCGGCTTCGCTAAGGCCCACTCTGGAGAAGGCGGGGCTAATGAAGACCGAGTAAGCGACGTTCTTCCGTTCCGATAGCTTTCGGGCCGAGGAAGGATTCTCTAAGTAGCTCTTCACGATCCGGAAATCATCGAGCGAGATATAGGTGAACTGAAGTCCGCCATTGACGTCGCCCATGGCGAATACGCCGGGAACGTTGGTCTCCAGGTGTTCATCCACCGCGATCGCGCCCCGTGAGGTAAGGGCGACTCCGGCTTTTTCAAGGTGGAGTGAAGCGATATTGGGTTTCCGCCCCGTCGCGACGAGGATCGCTTCGGAAGGAAGAGAAGCAGATCCCTCTTTGGTCTTGTAATGAACGGTGCCATCGGGGTCGAGGCTATCCACGCTCACGCCATAAACAATTTGGATACCCCGCTTCTCGAAGTCAGTAGCAATCGCAACTGCGATATCGCGGTCTTCGCGAGGAATGAAACTGTCTTCGACTTGAAGGATCGTGACCTTGGAGCCAAAAAGGTTGAACATATTGGCGAACTCGAGTCCGATATAGCCCCCGCCGATGATGGTGAGGGTCTTCGGTAAAACCGTGAGATTCATTAAGGTATCGGAAAGGTAGACATGGGGATTATCTTTGATTCCCGTTAATGGCGGGACGAAGCTCGTCGAGCCGGTATTGATGAAAATCTTGGGGGAAGAGTAACTCGCGCCCCCGACCTCGACTTCATGGGCCCCTAGGAAGGCCGCCGTTCCCACCACAATCTTCAGGTTAGGAAAACTCGCGAGCTTGCCGTAGTTTTTGCCCCGAAGGGTCGTGACCACCGTCATTTTATCTTGAACGGCTTCACGGTAAAATCGCTCCTTTTCCGACCACGTTTTCGTAAGTAAAGACGCCCGTTCCGCATTCTTCACCAGTGTCTTTGAAGGGATGCAGCCCCGATTGATGCAGGTGCCGCCATACATCGTCTCGTCTTGCTCGATTAAAACAACCTTCTCGCCTTTTTTAGCGAGATACCCCGCGAGCGTTTTGCCCGCTTTGCCAAAGCCGATGATGATCGCGTCTACTGGAGTGACCATGAGGATGAACCTCCCTTATTCGCCTTTAGATTACAAGATGAAGAAGCGACTGGCTAGAAAGATGCTTCAAGAAAGGCTTAATCGAAGAGAGTGAGGACGACCGCGGTGAAGAGATAAACCCCCAAGCCGAGGTTACCGAGTTTCGCCCCGACCGCACTAGAAGCAAACGAGGTGGTCCCGCTGAAATTGGGATTAGCGATCGCGGTCTCGTTCCCGCTGGAATCGATACGATAGACCGCCGCCGATTTGCTGGCGTTATTGAGCCCTTCAAAGCCGACGGTGTAGTAATGACGATATTTGCTCTTCATCGTATCGAGCCGGGGGAAGGTGATGGTCGACCAGCTGTCCGCGAGTGGGAACTCATCGCTCTTGGTCTCGGCGTGGAGCAAACGAATGATGAAGTCCTCTTTTTCGACCGAAAAATCATCGGTTATCCCGACTCCCCCGAGATCCGCGACGGTGAATCGCAATGGTTAGTCGGCTTGGCGGCTTCCGACTTCTTCGCCGCTGGAACTGGATGCCGTCCCGCAGCCTAAAAGCGATAACGCGCCGGCTAAACTAAGGAAACTCACCGCCAAGACCTTTAAAAGTGCTTGTTTCATTTCGGTACCCCTACCTCATCTTTTAATGTAGACCCGAGAAAGCGAAACTCAAGAAGCGATTCCGCAATTCTATGGACAGAGGGTCAAATAAATTATTTCTCGTCAAATACATCGTGCTTTTTGTGATTTGCCAGGCTACAATGACCATAAGGAAACCGATTTCTTAACCGCATTTGGGGGATTTATGAATCACAAAATAGCACTGGGTGCCGCCGTCTCATGTGTTTTCGTTTTGGCCGCTTGCGGAAGCGCCGAAGTCTTGAGTCAGTCTTCTCAAGCATCAATACCCTCTTCTCCCTCGAGCGGAACTTCTTTAGCGACCGCTTCAACCAGCTCCGCCTCTGATTCTACTAAGGATTCCTCCGGGAATACTTTGAAGCCGACCTCTTCGCCGAGCCAAGCGACTTCTTCCACCGCCGGAACTTCCGCCTCGAATGGACCAGCCTCCAGCACTTCTACCCCCTCATCGCTTCCCGAAACCTTAACCGCCCCGGACGGAGTTATCGTTACCGGGGTGACCAATGGTTACCAAATCAATTTCGAAGAGGTCACCGGTGCCACCTCCTACCTCATTTATGCTTATAAATCCGAGGCCCTTTTGGGGCATTTCCCCGCCAGCATCACGAATGGCGGCGTGATTTCGCATTTCTCAGAGAATGGCGATTATCTCATCAAGATCCAGGCCAAGAATAACCTCGCTCAATCGCCCTTATCGGAAGGCAAAACCATCACGGAAGCTCACGCGACTGGCGTCCTGGCCCCTCAAGTGGAGATTCCTAGCGGCAATAACCTCCCCGCTCCGACCAATATCAATGTCACTTCGATCGGCTATGGTTGGCAGCTTCAATTCGCCAGTGGCGAAGTTCTGGCCCCGGGCGTCGTCTCGGGCCACCAAGCCGGCTATCGTTTGTTCGCCTGCTTAGCTAATGGCAGCATTGTGGCGGGTTATCCCCGGGCCATCGACAATGGCTACAGTTTCCCCAACTTCAAAGAAAGCGGCGACTACTATATGTATATCCAAGCCATGGGCGGGGAGAACGGCTACCTCGATTCGCCCTTAAGCGTGGCCGCCAAAATCACCGAGACCAATCCGAATCAACTCCCGCTTCCTGAGGAAGCGATCACCACCGAAGGAAAGCCTTATGAGCTCGTCGCCCCCTCGGGCTTTCAAATGGGCGTGGCGAAGGAAGACACCAATCAAGACCAGATCGATGAGGTCTATTACAACGTAACCTTCACCACGACGATCTATACCCTAAAAATCTCGGCGGTCGATACCAAAGGCGCTCTCTTAGAAGGCTTTCCGCGGGTCATCGAAAACGGTCAACGAATTCCTGAAGTCACCTATAACGGAACCTTCTATTTCTATCTGCAGGCTCAAGGGGGAAACTACAATGGCAAAACCTATACCGCTTCCCGCTTTAGCTACGCCCTGCAAGTTGACCGCATCAATGGTGAGAACACGGTCACCTCGGCCTCTAAATTTGATCCTAATGGCATCGCCCTGCCCTTGCCTTCCACCGCTTTGCCTTTGGATATTCAGGGCTACCAAGACGGGGCCCGTAACATCATTTATTATGTGCGGACCAAGCCCGATGTCGATCCCTTTATCGGGGACAAGATTCGTTCGGGCGCGGCGAGCATTCAAATCGGAATCACCGGCGATTTAGGCAGCGAATGGCATGTGCTCCATAGCTCTTTCTTCGACCATGATTGCTGGTATATCAATATCCACACGGGCCAAGTGCTCAGTGCGGCCGACCAATACGACTTTAAAGCCATCGTCACGGTGGGAACCACCCTTTACGCTGGCGAGTTAACGACCTATATCAAATAAGCGGCGAAGACACCGAAAACCGCTGAATGAAGTACTGAATGATTTCTATGAGGAAAACCCTCGCATTTTAAGTTCGTCATTTCCAAAACCCACTTCGGGGAAGTGGCCTCTTTGACTTGGTTCTGATAACGCCTTTGGGATCCCTAAAATCAGATCCCCGAAATACGCCTCTTCTTCAATTGTTGGCGTATATCTACGCCTTATTAGCGATGAAGAGGCGTAAACAGTCAATGTCGCTTCGCTCATGAAAATGTCCTCCTCCTTTTATAGAGGAGGCGAACCGCCAAAAAGGGCCAACTTTTTTGAGGGCAGGGCCCCTAAAAAAGACGGGGTGTTCCGTGACATTCTATTTTGTTCAAAATCAGGCCGTTTCCGAAAAGCAAGCCATCGGTCGAATTTTTCCCGAACAGCAAGGCTTCCGCGCTTAGGGAGCAAAAAAGATAAGAAGGATTTTTGATTTGAGACGGGAAGAAAATGATGGGCTTATTTAGAAATGAACGTCTGGAGGGGACTTTGAGGCTTCTCAGGCATACTCATGACCAGTTTTCCCTCTTGAACCAGGGGGAGGACGAATTTGCTCATGGCATAATTGACGCCCACGCGGAGAAAGGCGGCCAACTCCGATCGTGTTTTCGGCTTTTGGCAAAAAACGAGGATGCTTTCGGCGTCGGAATGGCCCTTTTCTTTTAGATAATCGAGGTTTTTAAAAACAACGACGAATTGCCCTCTCGTGATTTTGAAAACCGGACGGGGCAAAGAAAAGTCTTCCAAGGCTTTGCGAATCGTGGGAATCCCGGAGAAACGGTTTTCGGACTCGCCGAGGCATTCCATCGCTGCCACCAAAGCAGGATTTCTCGTTTCTGGAGTGACTTTGCCAAGCTTTTCTGGGTCAACGTCGCCTAGGATGCCACCCGGATTCTTGATTTCAAGGCGATTGTCATAAATTTCGACCGAAACGGGAATGCTGTCGCTATAACGGCTATAGTCCCGGTGGAGGACGGCATTGAGAAGCGATTCGCGAATGGCGATTTCAGGATACTCAAAGCGATCCGCTCTTCTTCCGTCTTCGCCAATAATCGTGTAATGCTTCAAGTTGGCCAAAACGAAATCGTAGGCCTCGCCAATCATTTCCCCGGCCGCGCCTTTGAATGATTTGTTGGCCGTGAACCGTGCTCCATTATCCGCCAAAGACCCCATTTCTGCCCCGGGAATCCGAACGACATTGATCGAGAGTCTTGGAAAATAGGCATCCGGAAAATGGGAAAGGACAAGCAGGCCAGCCAGAGTGGGCTTGCCTTCCTTGACTAGTCCCAGAAGCTCAAGAGATTTCTCATCAGCGATGGATTGAAGATTCGGGCGGTCTTCGCGGGCGTTAGCCAGTAATTTGCTCACGAGGGTAGGATCGAAATCCTTCACGGACGCTTCTTTAATGATACGAAGGTCTTCGCGGGTACGGTTATGCCAAGCGTCATAGGAGTAGATTTCGAATTCGCTCATCTTCTCATCGGCTTCTCCAACCCGGACATAAGAACCGCCTAGCCTTCCGGCGGGGAGGTAATAACAGGGTCTCTTCGCATAAACGCACGCAGGAATCTCAGCCGAAACGAGGAAGGTCCCAGGCTTAAACTCCATCTCCGTAAAATAGGCTCTCACGGGAGGCTCCATTTCCGCGCACTGAGACTGAACCTTCTTTTCAAGGTCGGCCACATCATAGACTCCGTTGACATTGAAGTTGTTTTCTTCGTCGATCCCGAAGAGAATGATTCCTCCTTGATCCTGATTAGAGAAAGAAGAAAGGGTGTCCCGGCATTTTGGACAACCTCCATCGGCCTTCTTCAACTCGATGGTTTGAGATTCAAATTTCCGATGGACAACCCGACTGACCAAGGCTTTTAATTCTTCAGTCTCCATGGCAATACCTCCTGAAAATCGAATGGGATTTAAAACAGATGTCCCTGTTTAACAACGCTTTTTTGATGTTTAACAACGCTTTTTTAAGGTTTAACAAATTGAGTTGGCTCAAGTCTCTGATCGTGAAATCGTTTCTTTCGATGGGCTGGATGCTTTGCGGTACGATTTGCAAATTGCGCAATATTTTAGATACCCCGATTTACAAATTCCTCAAGATTTAATCAGGAACCCTTACGAGTGGATTCCTTGCTCTTGCTTCCTCCCGTTTGTTGTCCCCTCTTTGAAGGAGCTAAAGGGAAAGAATACGGAGTTATCTTTCTAAAAGGCAATATCACCCCCAAGAATCAGACTCCACGACAATCAATCGGTCTGCTAAGTCGGCGAATTCATGAAAATGTCCTCCTCCTTTTATAGAGGAGGCGAACCGCCAAAAAGGGCCAACTTTTTTACGGTCGTTCTTTACCTTTGCCTAAATCCGGCTTTTTCTTGCGGCTCCCTACTCTTGCCTACTCTTGCCTACGCTTCGATAAAAAGAGCCGATAAACTCTAATCTATTGTTGCCGTTTTCTTCGCTCTTTCTTTTTTTGGGGGACGAACGGGAACTCTTTCTCCCTTTACCGGTAGATCTTCACCTTGGCTAAAATCCGGCCTTTTCTTGAGGTTCCGACCTCGCCTAAATATTGAAACTTTCCATGTCCTTTATACGTGATCCGTTCATTGCCTTTAAGAAGCAAGGACGCTTGGTCGGTAAAGACTCCGGAGACGGAGACCTCTTGATGAAGGATCGCTTCTTTGCTGCTATTTCGATCGAGATGATAGACTTCGCCAATGATCGCGTCTAAGCGTAATGAAGCGACATTGATGAGCCGTTCCGTAAAGGAAGGAGAGACTTCGATATCTTGGGGAGCAAGCACACTCACCTTGACCCGCATCGCCCCGACCGAAAGAAGATTCTTTTGGATCTCGGAAGCGATCGAAGTGAAGACATAGGCGTAGGCTTCCTTCCCCACCACCACGATATCGCCGATCATCTCCCGCTTATAGCCTAAGGCCATTAAAGCCCCGAGGTAATCGCGATGAGTTAAGGCTAAAGCAAACTCGGCTTTCTTGCCTTCGATATGGAGCAAGGAGATCTCATGGCCTTCCTTGATCCCCTTTAGCATCTCCGTCCCTGAAAAGTAATCGGGGAAAGTAAATAAGACCTTCCGTTCACTATCGGGATAGCCCCCAAAAAGAAGATAGGAGGCGGAACCGAGTTTCTGGTGAGCCACATCCGCCTTTCCTTCATAGGCGAGTTCCTCGAGATAACCTTGTTCCTCCAAGGTTAAAAAGGGCGAGAAAGTGAGATAACCTTCGCTCACGGACTTTTCGGCGAGTTCAAGGAAACGGTGTTTGAGGAGTTCTTTGGGGTCAATGGGCATAATAAGAATAATGCTACCCCGATTGAAGGAAAGAAAAAAGCCAACCGGGAAGATTTGGCTTCGGGGTTGGCTCGCTTTTCGAAGTAACGTTAGGCGGCGATATACCGCTTGACCCCATCGATATAGGCGGCTTCGACATCACGGGAAGAGAGGTTATGATCGGCGTAATCGATCTGGGGCTTGCTCACGACGAGGCGCAAAGCGATCCCGACCGACGTATTGACCAAGCTAAACGCGGTCACCTGGGGGTCGAGGTCTTTGCGGATCGAGCCATCGCGTTGACCCTTCAAGATCACTTGTTCCGCTCCGACGGTCTTGGCAAAGAGAGCTTCATAGAAGGACGAGACTTCTCGCGCGGTCGGACTGGTCCCAAAGCGGGATAAGAAGATAAATTTCTTCGGATCTTCATGCGTAAGATCGAAGAGCTTTTGGATCGCGGCGAGGCATTTCTCGCAGCCATTGACGCCTTCTTCCCCGAAGACGGGGATGACGTCATCAAGGAGCTCTTCGTCTAATTTCTTTTTGAGGGCGAAAATAATGTCATCGATCGAATCGAAGTATTTGTACAAAGTCTGGCGCGAGACCTTGGCGGCTTCCGCTAAGGAGAGCATCGAGATGTTGCTGATGAGCGTCTCCGAGATCACCTTGTAGGAAGAATCCAAAATATGGTTCCGAACTTTGGCCCGGCCCTTGTCGAACTTGTTGATGGTTCCGTCTTTATTGAGTTGCATAAGAAATCGGTATCTTTTTCTACCTCAAAATAGTATAGACTCTCCCTCTTACAAATAAAGAGGAAGTTTTGACAAGTTGTCATAACTTCAATAGCCAAAAGGCTATGATTTTTTATCTGATGCAACCGAAGGAATTCAAACTAAAGTGAAAACAAGTTGACAGGCTTTTCACCCTTTTAGAGGGAGAGGAGAAGTTCGATTTCGTGCAAGAGGGTATCTTCGATGTCTTTCGCCGTGAGTTCTTTGTTATTGAGGGTGATGGCCGGGCGATGGACCGCAATCCGGGTCGCCGCCCCAATCGTGATGTTCAAAATCGAGAATCCGGTGATATCCGGATCGAGAGAGCCATTGATCGAGCCTTCGGATTGGCCTTGGCGGATCAGTTCAGCGAACTTGCCGGATCCCGCGGCGAGATCGCTCTTGAAGAGGGCGGTCTCTTCCGGGGTCGGGTTATTGCTGAAACGGGCAATGAAGACGAAACGATCAGGCGAGGAATCCGCGAGGGATAAGGTCTGCTTCGTGATGGTGAGAAGTTTGCTTTTCGCATCGAGGGAGTTATCGGCGAAGATCGGGTCGTAGATTTCAGTGAACTCTTGGCTCAGCTTCGCCTTCAAAGCGAAGATAATCGAATCGATGGTTCCGAAATACTTGTATAAGGTCTGGCGGGAGATTTTGGCGGCATCCGCAAAGGACATCATCGTCAAAGCACTGAAGGGAGTGACGCTAATCACGGCGTAGGCGGATTCGAGAATATGGTTTCTGGCTTTTTCGCGAGTCGTCTCGTATTTGGCATTTTGACGTTTCATAAGGGATACTCCGATACGGAAGTTATTTTCCAAAGTGAAGTATACACTAAGTCGCGGTGGGTTCAATCTTAAAAACCATTGATGAAGACTAATTAATAATCACTTTTAATTATCTTAAGGATGACTGGCAAAGGCATGAAATCTTTTCGTTTGGACACCTTGTCAAGAAATGATGGCAAAATTCGACCTTTGATCGAATATAAAGAAAACGCCAGAGGAGGCTCTGGCGTTTTGAAAGGAGGCAACAATTATTGATGCTTCTTCTTGAGGAGGAAGACACCGGCGGTCGTCAATAAGCCAAGTAAAGCTAAGGAACTCACAATCACGATCGGAAGAGTATCCGAAGAAGCTAAACGGTTGATTGAACCTGCCGAACTGCTGAGTTCGCGCTGAGCAAAGTTGCCGGCGGTAAACGAAGCTACGCCGTATTTAGCTAAGATGTAGTCATACCGAGCCGCCGCTAGATCGAGTGAGGCAGTACCCGACTTGTCGCAAGTTTTGACCGCGGCTTTCGAGGTTTCGTCGAGTTCGCCATAAAGCGTATTCAAACTCGCCCAAGCGGTTTTTAGACTATCGGAAGCGACGGTCCCACTAGCATCGCTAGCACAAGGAGCTGCCGTAGCCGCTAAGCATCCTTTCGCCCAAGAATCCGCTTCTTGGAGAACGTAAAGCGCTAAATCTTTTTGCGAAGTAGCCGATCCATAGCAAGAGAAGATGCTGCTCGTGGAGTTGTAACGCATGAAATGATTGGAATTCGTCGCCCCTTCCGCCGAAATCGAGGCGACTCCATCGGCAATGGTAATTGCCCACTCGCCATTGCTATCGAGAGTCTCTTCGCTACGGAGGTAATTGCTGCTCGAAGAAGCCGCATACAAATAGGACGGAGTAGTCTCGTTACCAGCATTAAAGGTGAAATAATCCGAATTCGTCGCCCCTTTGCCTAAGATAAACTCTTGGTAACCCGAGGTGGCTCCAACCGTACCATCCGTAGTGTTTTTCTTAGCATCAGCTTGGGCGCGGTTGTTGCTATTCTGAGTCGATGACATCACGACGTCGTAGCCCGAGGCGGCGATAACCACTTTCATGCCAGGAGCGAGCAGCGAAACATCGCTAATAAGCATATATCGGGTAACAGCAGCTGCCGTAACGACAAAGTTCAGCGAGGTCACACCTGCATGAGAAACGGTCACGGTCGTCTCACCAACCGATAAGATAGATCCATTGGCGGGAGAGCAAGTGCACTCCGAGGTGATGACCTTCGTGGTGCCGTTATCGTAAGTACCGGTAACTACAAGGGCGCTAAAATCAAGGGCATCGCCCGTCGCATACTCTGTCTGAGCGGCTGTAGTGATTTTCATCGAAACCAAAGACTCAGCCACAACGGTCAGCCCTGAACAAGCAACCGTCTTGGTGACGCCGCCATGAGAATAAGTTCCAGTCACGCTGGTGGTCCCCGTGCTCAAAGGCGCTGGAGTCCAAACCGTATCGGAAGAAACGTTTTCAGTGGAGCTGTCATCAAAGGAAGCCGTAACCACTAAGCCCGTTGGGTCAAAGGTATTACCATTAACATAAGAAGTTTTTGTCGGAGCACCGCTTACGGCCAAAGAAGTAAACGTTTTAGCCGGGGCCGTACTGGCAGTGAATTTAATCGCGAATGATTTGAAGCGAATTTGTTTGCCGGGTTTGGTTACTTTGATGCAAAGGTCATCTCCGCTAAAGGCGTTCGCAGCAAAAGTATATGTTGCATCAACAAAACTACTCGAGGTGGCAATTTTCCCACCCGATGTGGAAGCCACGGCGGTTCCGGTCCCTGTAGTGTTATTGTAAAAGGAAAATGTGCTGGCCGAAGGATTGGTTCCGCTACCATACGTGGCGTGATTAATCGTGACGACGATTTGCTGAGCTTTATCCACGTTGAGTCCAGAACTACCAAGAACACCAGTTTTGGAAATCAGGCAGGAAGCATCAGCAGGAACGAGGTAATACGTATCTTTATCGGTAAAGCTCGAAAAAGTGAAACCGCCAAATTTGGGATTGTTCCCATAGGCGTACGTTGTTGTCGTTTCTGTAGCCCCCACTTCTTGGGCTTGGGAAAGATTCCCCACCACCCCAATTGCCCCGAGCCCTAAGGCTAAGGCTAGTACGCCTCCCCAGAAAAACTTTGTTTTTGTCTTCATTCGTTAGAAGACCTCCCTTTCTTTAGAAACAACAGTTGAAGCAACCCCTTAATCCTTCTTCACATACGGAAAGAAAGACGAAGTCACTTTGAAGCTTCGTTCCGGTTCAGGCGATGGGAGAACTTTTGACAGTAATAGTGAAAGCCCACGAAATCTGATTCGCAAAGAATCGATTAGGGCTTCACCTGTAATTCGGAACCCCTAATTCCCTAATAACACGGTGAATCTCTTCGTTTACTAGGGTAAAAGAAATAGCCATATCATTCAATGGATTTTTTTATTTGTAAATATGATATTTTGTGTCATTAAGAAAATTAGACACGCTGTACACTTGTTTTTCGATTGACGATTTCTTTTTTGCACTTTTTGGAACATTGTGCACGCTGCATAACAAGCGAAAATCTTTCATCCGAACTTCATTGGTTTTCGTGAGGAGCTTTGATCGTCTCTTCATTTGAAAGTAAAAGCAGCCTAACGGAGGGGGATTACCCCCCGGCCTTTTACGGGATTCCTCGAAGCTTTCTTCCTTAACGTATCGTCAGGATGCAAGTAACGTGCAAGTAAACTTTCTTAGGTTTTATCGGACCTTTTCCATTTTTCGTTCAAAAATGGAGACTTCCGTGCAAGTAAAATCAGGTCAAATTTGGAAGAGAAGGCTCTTAAAAGGGAACCCGAGTTTGTCCCTCAAGAAGGCCCTCATTCCGTCTAGAAATTGATCCTCACTCCGTCTTTTAAGATGGCACTAAGGAGTTCTTCATTGTCTTTTAATTGCCGGGTATCGAGGAGGTCGATCCTCTTATGAAGGGCCTCCCTTAACTCTTCGGCTAAGGCAAAATAGGTTAAGCCATCCCCTAAGGGGGACACTAAGATGTCGATATCACTGGTTTCCTTCATTTCCTTTCGGGCATAAGAGCCAAAAAGGTAAGCAAAGGAAATAGGATAACGAGCAAGGATCGGACCGGCTACTTCCATCACTCTCGATAAAGGCAGAACTCCATGAGACTCATCGAGATGTTTTAATTTTAACAAATAATCCTGAAGGTAATGGTATTTGATGCTATTCCCCTTCCTCGGATCATTCTCATAGTTCTTATACGTCCTTAAAGGCATCTTGGCCCCATGAGCTACTTCGCTTTGGGTGAGTCCTAAGCTCTTTCGGAGTTCTTTTAAGCGATCCATCGGTTCTATTTGAAAGACTTGCACTTTTTTAATCAATATAAAGTGCAACTCTTGCCCCTTAATAAAGTGCAATTAATAGCAAGCCCGAAAAGGGCTTCGACTTTCTCTTTGTGGGCCCCTAGAACGCCGGGTCAACGCGATGGGCCAACCGGTAGGCGGGAATATCAAAAAGAAGAGACGATAAGAAGTCGACGAGAAATAAGAAGGGCATGCTCCGTAAGAAACTGAGGAACGCTGCTAGAGGATCCCCATAGCCATACAGGAAGTAGTTAAAAAGAGCGAGACTTGGTGAAATGATGAGGTAGAAGATCATGGCGATGATGAAGGTCGCTAAAAGCCGATAAGCCAAATGCCCGGTGTAGGTATCATTCTTCACCTTGAAGAGCCCGGCGAAGGCTTTTCCGATCGCCATAAGAGGGATCAATAAGCCAATCAGCATCGCTAAGGCATAGGAGAGTAAGAGGTTAAGGAAAAAAGGAACGGGCTCGAAGCTCCTAAATCCCGTGAGAGCGGCGCTCGCTAGACATAAGGCTAAGCACACCAAAAGATTGAGGATCGCGTTATAAAGGAATTTAGCTAAGGTGATTTTCATGGGGCTTGCGTTTTCCGCAAGTCGATGATGATAACAAAGAAGAGTAGGAAAGAAAAGAAGAATCGAAAAGGGATAAAAAAGCCGTGCGGAGGCCTCTCCTTCCCTTACTGTTTCATCATCGAAACGAAAGCCAAAGCCAATCAGTCTTTTAACAGATTGATGGGGACAACGTAGATTCCGTCTTTTCTCCGCTGACACGCTCCGTTAGAAGTAACGATCATCTTAAAGGAGGGCACTCCTAAAAGCGTCGGGTCGATTTTCTCCGCAAGCGAATGCAAATGGGCGGCTCCTTCGGCAATTCCCTCGGCGCTTCCGAGCTTGATCTCAACAAGACCCCATTTGCCGTCCGAGCGAATCATCACCGCATCGCACTCGAGACCACTACCATCCCGATAATGCTTAAGCACGGCACCGTTTGCCATGCCGTAAATGCTGAGGTCCCTTATGGCAAAATCTTCGAAGAACAGGCCCAGCGTTTTCCCGCTTTGCAAAAGCATCTCGGGGGTAATTCCCAAAACGGCCATCGCAATCGAGGTGTCGGTAAAATGTCTGACCTCGGCGCTTCGAACGATGGTTTTGCTCCGAAGCTGTGGGTTCCACGCCTCAAGGTTCTCCACCAAAAACAAGTCCTTCAGCACCGCATCGTATTCCTCGAAAGTCCGAAAGGCAAAGCTCGTCCGATTCTCGACTCCGATCACATCAGCAATCAAGGTACTGTCCAAGGCTTCCGTAGAGATATTGCGAGCATAGGATCGTAAAAGCATCTTGGCCAGATCCGGCTTCTTGTTGCGGAATTTCTTGTTGTCCGACGTTTTGAACTCAAAAAGCGAGGAAAAGTAAGATTTCGTCGCCTCGAGGGCATCGGCCCGATTGACGATCATCGTACTGAGGGGCCAGCCACCCCGCGCCATCAAAAACACGGTGTCT
>Ga0183101_1001102_pt2 | contig 23418 bp, 22 predicted proteins | sample Biomet3_FD_127790 | JGI IMG/M metagenome (GOLD analysis project Ga0183101, IMG submission 127790) | Microbial communities from bioreactor (seeded with sewage sludge) at LBNL, California, USA - Biofuel metagenome 3 | ecosystem: Engineered > Bioreactor > Anaerobic > Unclassified ...
AATTTTAAAGTCCTTTCTTTTCCTATAGATTTCCTTTCACGAATTAACTCAACTTTTCTACCATCAATTCCTCTTATTCTATCGTATATCTCAATGCCATTCTTGCCTAGATACTCTATATAAAATTCTTTTGGCATCTTATATAATTCTTCAATATAATATATCCCCATATTATTTAGCTTTGCTACTGATACTTTACCTAAACCATGAACCTTAGATATAGGAAGAGGAAATAATATATCAGGAATCATTTCTTTTCTTATTTCTTTAATTCCATTTGGTTTATTCCATTCAGAAGCAAGCTTTGCCAAGAATTTGAACTTATATATTATATTTCATTTCTTGCTTTCTATGAAATATGAAGACGAAATTAAAGCTAAATATTGAAATCCATACTTAATTTGTAATAGGTATTATATTTTTCAATAGGTGCATATTCAATTACTTTTTACTTATATCAGTTTTTATCTGTCCATATATAATTTATCGCCTAAGTTTTGGTGCAAAAACTATGTGATTTTTACAATTCCACTTACTATGTACTGAACTATCAATATCCATTAACAGACACACATCCCTATACTTTATAGTTTGGGTCGGAAAATCTAGTTTATTTTTTCTACTTATATCTAAAAACATTCCCAAACCACAAGTCAAACTTGTGATATTCTTAAATACAATAAAAAACTCCCTTGAATTAGGGAGTTCCATCTGTCGTCTTTATTTATATCTTAAACTTGATAATATTTCTGGTTATTAATTTTGTAGAATATTTTAATCATTCCTAAATTGACGTTTTTTTAATACCTTGATATCTAGTCTGTTCCCACCAGCATCTTTTTTGAGAACTTCAACAATTTCAATAAGATTACTAACATCCATAGAAGTCTGTTTTAGAGAGCCCATAATTAAATTCAACTTATCATAAACAGTTCTATTTTCATGCTTATTATAATATCCCTCATGATCTTTAAATATTACATGCCCATCTACAAGTAATTTAACCTTTTCATCTATATTTTCAATAAGTTCAATATTTTTAATGATTTGTTTTTCTAACTTATCCATTCCTTCATATACTTTTGAAAAACCTTCTTGCATATTTGAACACACTTTACATATTAAATTTAATAATTCGTTGTTATCAGCCATATTCCAATCACTCCCTTGTATGCCACAAACAAAAGCATATACGATAGTAATAAATGCTCTGCCCCTTTTAATAATTTATCATAAAAACTACTTCATGTAGCATTAATTATAAATATCTAGATCTGAAGTACTTTATATTGAAACATTTTTAACTTTTTCTAAATCTCTAGTTAATATCTTATTTATAACACTTTTTATGTTAATGATTTCAATTGATTTATTATTATCACACAAAATTATACTTTTTTCTCCTTTGGTCATTAAAATAATATTCTTATGATTAAATTCTATTATTTTATTATAGTCAACATCCACATCCCAACATACTACATAATGATATGTATTTAATGGATGCTTATGTTTAAATAAATTATTTAATTTATACTCTATTTCTACCAGAACATTATTATTTTTTTTATCTAAACAAATCATATCTGTTGCTGCAATTCTGGAATATGTAACTACTTTTGATATAGCTCCAATAAATTCTTTAGTTTTATCATTAGAAAGCAATGCAACAAACCACATAGCCACTTCATATTCAGAATATGGCTTTTTTGTAATGGGAATACAATCTATTAAAATATCATCAAGTTTTTCAAGGTTATTTAAATTTTTATTTATTGATTCAAATTTACGTCTTGCTGCATATTCTTCTTCCTCTTTCTTTCTTAAATTAAAATAGTATTCTTGTGCTATAGGTTTTATTTTAGTATTTATAATTTCCTTTGTCTTCTCCAACACCCATTTAACTTTTGGATCATTTTCATTAGATAAATTATTTCTGTCTGCAGTTAATTCAAAAGATTGAGAATTGACCAAAATATGGTAATGGTAGTATTGTTCATCATTCAACAAATCAACTCTTCTTAAAAATGGAATAAAGTCCTTTGCTAAGTACAATCCAAATCTTCCTTTATATGTTTCGCCTTTTTTTAATCTAGAAATTTCTTTTCTACGATTTATGCCTGCCACTTCGCCATATACTTGAACCGATACAAATTCTCCATTTATATTAGTTTCTAGATGAAATGGTCCAAAATGCCTGCAATAATTTACTGTTCTTCTATATATTTTTTCATTTATATCTTCATCAGGTAATTCTTGTGGTTGTGCAAATATATGTACTCCTATTATTTCTTCATTTTGATTTAAGATACCATCATTTATAAATACTTTGGGAGCTATTTGCATATTTTTAATATTTTTATAAAGACTTGGGATACTAGCAAATATATTTTTAAAACTTCCTGCTGCTGTAAACCATTGAATATAATCTTTAATTGTTTCACAATTAAAATACTTTTCTGGATTATCTATCTTATAATTTTTCATTATGACCATAGTTCCACTTTTAAATTCAAATTTTTCATTAAATACCTCAATAGTGTATTGAGGTATTATACCCTCATTTAGCTTTTGCCATGGATTTGCCATTTCTGCTTTATAAACCTTTTTGTTCTTTATCTTAGTAATCACTGATATTAAATCACTCTTATAATATGTTTTTGTTCCCAACCCCTTTTCACCTATTCCTAAGTTATTCTTATTTGAATCTCCTAAATTAAAGAATTTATGAATTGCATCAATATCCATACCTTTTCCATCATCTTTAATTATTATTAAAAAATCTCCATTATTATTTCTGCAAATATCTATATATATATTTAGTGCTTCTGCGTCAAATGAATTACTTATAGCCTCTCTTATTATTTCTAATGGATTAATAATATTATGTGCAATTTCTTTAAATATTGATACCTCTTTTACTTTTGGAATAAAAACATTCATATATGACTCCAAATTAATTTTATAATCTTTCAAAGTGTGCTGAATGAGCACACTTTATTGTTTCCTATTTACTAAAATTAATACATAGTATTAAAAATAGCGAAAGGAGGATTATTATAGAAATCAAAAATATTTTAGGCCCATCTATACGATTTTATAGACGTAAGCTAGGTATTTCACAAGATTTCTTAGCTGCCAGATTGTCAACTAACGGACTTAAATTTGATAGAACAATGATTTCAAGAATCGAAAATCAAACTAGAATATTATATGATTATGAAATTTTGAGTATCTGTAATGCACTTTCTATATCTGTTAGTGACCTATATGAAAAAATAACTTAAAGAAGTATTGAAAAATAACAACAAATCATTTTTCAATACTTCTTCTTTTTACAAATAACTTATCAAAATTTTCACTGAATATCTTCTTTACCTAAATAGTCTTTAATAATTTTGCTTTATCTAATCATAATCCACTTCTTTAATGCTCATTGTAAAATTATATTGTTAAATTTAAATTTCCACACCTTCTCTTTCTACATTTTTAATCAAAGGAGATATATTTTTGTATTTATTATAATAACTAATGCTCATATCATATATATTTATCATAATGCCATATTTTAATTGATATTTTACCGATATTTCAGATATTAAATCATCTATATTTTTTATTCTAGTTTCATCATATACTAAAAAAATGTCAATATCAGACTAGTTACTATAGTCACCTCTTGCGAAAGAACCATATAATTTTAATTGTTTAACACTATCTTTCAATAGTAAAATAATATCTTTCTTAACTTCATTAAGTAACCTAGATAATTCACAATTCCCTATGCAAGTCTTTATAATGCAACTCATAAATCGCCTCCATTTTTATAATTATTCTCTTCTTTATCTGTCAGTAATTTATTTGAAATAACGAATCAGAAAATCTATACTAATTTATTACAAATCATTTTTGTATATTTAATTCACATGTAAAATTTAACCATTACTAAATCTTCAACAATAAGTTTGCCTTTTTCCTCATGTTTCTTTAAATATCAAATACAATCCTTTGATTATGATAAGTTTTCTTTACTTAAATTTAGAGCATAGTAGGCATCTCCTTATTTTGTATTCTAATTTAATTATACTAAATCTACATGCTATACGTTCATTTTACACTACTTATTGTAAATTACTTATAAGAAAAAGATAGTATTAAATTACTAATAAAGTAAGTTCAATACCACCTTTTTCTTATTTTTTTATTACTTCAATGAAATTTCTAAAAGCTACCACAATCTTCAAAGTAATCATCTTGCAAAAAATAAATTCTTTGTAGTTTTTCTACATAATAATATCTATCTGAATTAATTACCTTAATCATCTTATCAATATATTCTTTGGATTTTTCTACTCTTTCTTTATTTTTACAAATTTTGCATTCATCATGACACTTATCTACATTATCTTTTAAATAAGGTTCTACTAACAACATGTACCTTTCTAGCATATTTTTTATATCTTCATACTGTTCTTCGCAATAATCTTGAAATATAAGATTATTTGCATCACTCATTCCTAACATAAGAATATGTAGATCCTCTACAATTTCTCTATATTCACACTTATTACACTTTTCAAATCTTTCTTCCATAATAAATCAACTCCTTTATTTTTATATAGTATAACTTGAAAAATTAAAATTAAATTAATGAAAAAATAATTATTTTTATTTACATTACTAATTACAATTCTTTTATTATTAAAAATAATATTATGAAGGTAAATCAAAAAAAATTTGTATTTTCAATTTATGAAATTCTAGGTAAGTCAGATAAATATAAAAGAAAAAATATAACCAACTGGATTTGTGTATAAGAATAACGACTTAAACGAAAATGAGTTTATAATATGATGATTTATAATGGTATGTTGAGACACCGGTATGTAAATTGCTTGAATTAGATATGGTAGTAATAATTTAGAACTAAACGTTCTTGGAAATTTCATTGTGGGTATAGGTTGTTTATTACTAACACTTGCCCTCACCGAGAGTACTTAACTGTATTGCAGAATCTGGAAATTCTAATTCTACACAAAATGACAACAATAATAATAACACTGCTGCAGCTGATGATACAATAATTGGATAAGGATTAAATAAATTTAATCTATCACAGTAACCTCCAGCTTTTCATGGCATTCATTATTAATATTGTGGTATTCTTTAAGGTTATTATCTTTCCTAAATTTTATTACATACTGTTTCATTCCCTCTCCATAAATACCATCTAATTTTCCTTGATAATACCCTTTTTCCTTCATTTTTCTTTGTACCTCTAAAACATCTACCTTCTATCACCTGGTTTTAGAGTTACTCCCCCCTTTTCAAATGTACCATATGGACTAGCCAATTACACTCCACTGCGACTTTTTCACCAATTAAATTTAATCTATATAAAAAGATATATGATTATCTGCCGGAAAAAACATTGGCAGATAAAATAATTAAGGTAAGAAAATCTAGTAACCTTGATAGAATAGAATTTGGTAAAGCCATTGCCCATTATTGGTCTTCTGTACAACAATGGGAATTAAATGAAATATACCCTAAGCCAAATATAATAAAAGATATTTGTGATACATTCAATATTGACTTAAAATACTTTGGAGATTACTACTATTAGGTGTTTAATAATCCTGGTAAGAAATTTAAAGAGTTTAAAGAAAATGAAAGGCATAGCTATACTTACTATGCAAAATTATTTGATGTTTCTGATTCTGCTTTAAAAAGAATTGTAGGCGGAAAAACTGAATTATCCTATAGTTTGTATTTAAAATTTAAAAAGCTTGGAGTTTTTGAAAAACTTAAAAAAAAGAAACCTATTAACTATGATGATATACCTATAAAATTTAAAGCTTGGAAAAAGAAAATGGGCTATACTAATGCTCAGTGTGCTGAAATATTAAATGTATCTGTTCCTACTATCAAAAGGCTTATTAATGGTAAAACTAAATTCAAGGAACTTTATGAACGTTTAAAAGAATTAAACTTAATATAAAAATTTTCAAACTTGATAAAAGCTGAACGCTATCTAAACCATGGATTTCAGCTTTTAAACTTCATTTACACAATAGAAATACTTTTATGTAATTATTCTCTAACAGATACTAAATGAAGATATAATATCATCATAGTTTATTTTTTTCATAGTTCTCTTTGAAAGCTCTAATAAATGTGGAATGCATTTTATATCATCGCCTCAAGAGCTATATCTGCCGCATCTACAACGATATCACTTCCTATTCCTCCCATGGCAATTCCGATATATGAATTTTAATACTTCGCTTTGCAGATAATAAGGCTATATACTAAGAAAAGGAGTTAACATTATGAATCAAGGACTATTTTCGTTACTTATACCAATTATAGTTATAATACTTGCAATGACAACAAAGAAAATCATCTCTTCACTTATTGTAGGAATCTTAGCCGGTGGTATCCTTCTAGCTGGAGGAAATATCATAAATGGATGTATAACAGCTATTGAACATTTAGTAAAATCAGTGGCAAATGAAGAAAGTGCGTACATTATAATGTTCCTATTTGTATTTGGAGCATTTGGTGAAATAATGAAATTATCTGGAGGAATAAATGGCTTTTCACAAGTAGCAAATAAATATATAAAAACTGAAAAAGGAGCATTAGGAAGTGTATGGCTTGTATCAATCTTCACTTTTATAGATTGCTGCTTTCATGCTATTTCCACTGGGACAATTGGAAAGGCATTGATAGAAAAGACTAAAGGAAGCAAAGAAAAGTTAGCTGTAGTTGTTAATGTAACTTCCTGTCTGCTAATTATTTTGATACCTTTTGGAACTACCTATGTAGGTTACATAGTTGGAGTAATCAATTCAGCACTAAATAAGTCAAATATACAAGAATCAGCTTATAGTTTATATATTAGAAGTATCCCTTTTAATTTCTATGCCATTGTCATGATACTTATAAGTATAGGAATAATTCTTTTTAACCTAAAATTTAATCAAGTAGTAAATAAATTTAAAGATACTGAAGATATGAATGAAAATAGCGGGCACGGGCATGAAGCTCATGAGGAATGTGAATTTGAAGAAAAAGCTCCACCACGCCCATTTAATTTAATTCTCCCATTAGCATTCCTTATCATAACTACATTCTTTTTCTTTTGGTACACAGGCCAAGGAAAAGGTCAAGGCTTCTTAAGTGCAATAATGAATGCAGAATTTGAAAAATCAATTTTACTTTCAGGAGTAGTTTCAATTGTTGTCACTTCAATATTTTACTTATTTCAAAAAATCCCTATAGAAGAAATAGAAAGTCACTTTTTATCTGGAGGAAACGAAATGATGCCACCAATCATTGTACTTGTTCTAAGCTGGGGATTATCTAGTATAATAGAATCTTTGGGATTTGTAAATTTTATTACTAATATAATTGGACCAGGAGTCCCAATTATTTTAATCCCAGTTGTGATATTTTTAATTGGCTGTGCAGCATCATATTTTATGGGCTCAGCCTGGGGAACATGGGCATTACTTATGCCCATAGCTGTACCTTTAGCTGTAACTACAGAAATTAGTCTGCCTTTAGCAGTCGGTGCTGTTCTTGCAGGTGGATCCTTAGGTGATAATGCATCCCCACTTGGAGAAACTGCAATTCTTTCATCCACTATAGCAGAAGTACCACTTATGAAACATGTTAAAACAATTTTACCATACAGCATTGCTGCTATAATAATCTCTGCAATATTATTTGTAGTATTTTCATTTTAAAATAATAAAAAATCTTAAGAGACATCTGAATACTCTCTTAAGATCTTTTTATTAAATTAACCATGATAATAATAGATTTACATTACTAAACTACTTTGCTCCAAAATATCTTTTTGTTTTCTCTTTATACTTCAAATAATCATTTCCGAAAACGGTTGAAAGATATTTCTCTTCTTCTAATATTTGAAGATGAAATAATAAAATTGAAAAAGCTATAAACATCAAATTAAATATATTAGAAAATGCTAAACCTATGCCTATATATAAAAGATCAAACCCTAAAAAAGCAGGATTTCTACTATATTTATAAATACCAGTATAAATCATTTTAGTTTTTTGAGTATTATCGATTCCTGCTCTCCAACTATCCCTCATTGTTATAATAGCAGTAATAAATATTATTACGCCTAATAAAGCAACAACTATACCAATACCTCTTATTAAATTATTTTGTATAAATATTGGTAGTTTATTTACAAATATAATACTGATAAGCTGTATTACTGCAGTCAAAAATGTAATATACTTTAAAATTATTTCAATAATAAAAGTCTTCTTAGGTTTACTTCCTCTTCCCATTCTATCAGTTTTAATTCCGGATTTACTTAGCACAAACATTTTGACAAAATAGCTTCCATAAAATAAAAATATCATTATTAAACCTATAATACTATACATATTCACTCCCCCTTAATATTATAAAATTTGGCTATGTTATTGAATAGTATTGATAATTTTGTATATTATAATGGAACTCTTTTTGGGGAATTCCATTAATCAATACTCTAAAAATAGCACTAAATTATAATCATATAATTACTTTAAGGAATTAATATAAAGCATATCTTCTTCTGTTTTATCTAATATTTCTATTAACAGTTTTTCTAATACACTCATTTCATCTTTTGCCACTATCGTATGCTTCGCCATAGCAACTTCAGCAATTTTAGTATTCATAGCTATCGAAAAAATTGGAATTAGCAAAAAGCACGGCAAATAGAAAAAGTTTAATTTTGTAGGATTAATCTTAACACCTTTTTGCTTTAATAATGTAAAACATTCCCTGATTGACAATATCATTTGCTTCAAAGTTTCAGTAGATTTAGCCAATTTATAGTTATCTGAATTAAACTTATATAAAGCTTTTCCTATTGAAACTACAACTGCAACATGAGTTTTTTGCCAATCCATCATATTATTGTTTTGACTCGGTGAAAATCCTGCATTTTTAAAAATCTGTAACAATTTTATTAGCCTATCTGTCCTTTTACCACTTATCTCACCAAATGTAGTAGCTTGAAATAGTTTAGCAAGTCCTGTACCAATAAAGTATGTAACAATTCCATTTTTTCTTTCTCCTCCTGCTGATGGAAAACCTATTATTATCTTATCATATCCAAGCGAATCAATATACTTCTGATAACCACAAGGATTATTCACTATAAAAACTATATTTGAACTTCTATTTTTCGACAATATTGGTAATATACTATCTACCTGAGTATTTTGTACAGCAACAATAATATAGTCATATATATCATTTTCTTTAAGATCATCAATAATAGAAACATTAACCTTTTGTACTTTTCCATTTATTGAATTTTTTAGAATTATGCCATTCTTCCTTAGCTCTTCAAAGCGCTTTCCTCTCGCTAACATAGTAATATCAATACCTGAAAGAGCTAATTTCCCTCCAAATATGCTTCCAATTGCTCCCGCCCCATATATTAATATTTGGGGCCTTTTTATTGTAGTTAAATTCATGTAAATTCCCCCTTATGAAATACTCTTTTTTCAGTTTTGCTGCTAGTGCTCCCTTTAACACTTCTTTAGTATAAGGATCAAAAACATTACTCACTCATCATAAACTACAATTGGAATTCCTGGTTCAATATTTTCAAATATTGTCTTTGCTACATTATACGGACAATTTACACAACCATGCGAACCATCTGACATATAAATATTTCCACCAAACACACCGTTTCTCCAGCTAGCATCATGAAGTCCAATATTATTATTAAAAGGCATCCAATAATCCACTGGTGAACTATAGTCTTCTCCTTTTAATGTCGCATTTCTTTCTTTATAATTTAAAACGTAAGTTCCTGCTGGTGTACCTGTATTATTACTTACATTACCTGTAACCACATCACCATCTACAACTAAAGTTCCATTTTTATAAAACCATACATGTTGTTTAGTCAAATTGATTTCTACGTAAGTGTTTCCAATGTCATTACTATCTTTAGATATTGCTGTCTGCACATATGCTGGCTCTTTTGTAGTATCTTGTCCTACTTTTACAGTTTCAATTAAGTCTTTAATTTCTTTTGATTTATTTACAATATATCCGTAATTACCTCCACTAACTTGTACTGTTTTCTTAAATGATGTTATAAAATCTCTTGTATTACCATAAGTATTATAAATGCTAGATATCTTATCTACATAACTCCTAACCTTATCTTCGTTAAATGTAACCTCCATATTATCATCTACTCCAAGCCAATTATGTATTGTGGAGCCATCTAAAACTTTCTGTTTACCATGGGAATTATAAGTAATCTTTAAAGCTGTATATTTATTAAGAGTATCTTTAGTATTTGCAACTTCTTCTGACTTAGAAGTATATTTCGGGTTTTCATAACTATTAATAGTGTCTAAATTTATTGATGATTTTCCATTTATGATTGCATCTGCTACATTATCATGTAGAGCATCCTTATTTATTTTATTTCCCAAAACTTCTTCTACAATTTCATAACTTCCATCTTTATATTGGAAACTTGCATTTTGTGGATTTGTTACTTTTTTATTATTAACACAAGAAAGATTGTTTAACGATGCATTTAATAAGTCTTCATCGTATGAAAATATTTGAAACGTTTTAGTATTATCTTTCTTAAAAAGAGTAGAAATCCATCCTAGTGGATTTTGACTATCTTTTAGTTTTTTAATCTTATCGCTGTCATATTTTATTCCAATATCAGTACCTTTAATTTCTTCTTTTGCATCTCCTCTTTCATCAATTTCAAGCTTATATGATTGCATTTTAGATGATAATATTTTTTCAGTTTCTTCAACGCTTCTGCCGCCAACATCAATACCACTGATCTTAGTTCCAAAATTAAAATGATTAACTGAATACAATGATACCCCCAAATACACAGCTGCTAAGCAGCAGAGAGAAGCTATGGAACCCTTCATTACCTTCTTGCTACGTTCATTTTGTCTTTTTCTTCTCATCGTATTTACCCCCTTCTATAATATTATAAAAAACAATTCAGCATAATACCATATAATTGCTTTCAAAAAAGTTCTAATTGCATTAACTTCAGTGTTTTATTTATTTCAAAAATCCCCCCCCAAAAAAACAGGAGGTCTTTTTTATCTAATGAATGTGAAACCTGTTAAAACACTTTTACCATACAGTATTCTAGCTATAATAATTTTTGCAATATTATTTATAGTTTTTTCATTTTGAAAAGAAAAATCGTGATCATATTGAATAAAGCGGGCTGTCACGATAATGAGCAGGCCCTTCTTTGGCAATTATATTTAATTTATATTTTAAATTTTTGTACCAATGTATTAAGCTCCTCAGATAATTTAGCTTGTCTTCGAGCTGAACTCGTAACCTCTTGAGTTGAAATATTGGTTTCATCCACACTATTTAGTATACCTTCTGAACTTTCTGCCGATTGTTGTGCAGTAGACGATACTGTTTCTATGGCAGCGCTAGTTTGCTCTATAGACTGAAGTATTTGTGCTGTACCATTTGCAATTTCTTTTGACATATTTTTTATAAATATAGCATCATCCTCATATTTTTGGGCTGTTTCTAAAAATAGTTCATAATCTGGATTAACATTATTATTAATAAACGACAGTATTTCTTGGGTATTATTAGAAAGATTTTTGAATGCATTCATTACTTGAGTTATGACCCCTTGTATACTTGAAACATTTTCTGATGACTGTTCTGCAAGCTTTCGTATCTCATCTGCTACTACTGCAAATCCTTTTCCCATTTCGCCAGCCCTTGCAGATTCAATGGCTGCATTTAATGCTAAAAGATTAGTTTGAGATGCTATATTTGCTATGGAGTCAGCCATTATTTTAATTTCTTCAACAACTTTACCATCCTCTATTGCCTTTAGTATACTGATTTCCTTTTCCTTATATAAATTTTTAGAAATATTTATTACTTTTAATCCTTTATCCTTTATTTCTGCTGCACGCATCTTAATTTCATTAGAAGCTTTGTCCCCATCCTTTGCTTTATTAGAAAGTTCAATCGAATTTGAAGTTATTTGTTCAATGGATGCATTTACTTCCTGTGATGTTGCACTTAATTCATTTGTGCCAGCTGATATTTCCTTTGTAGCCTCATTAATACTAGTCATTTTTAAAGAAATTTCCTCTATTTTTGAAGAAATTTCTTCACTTGATGTATTTACATTGTAAGAATTTGAGACTATTGCAGAAATAAGCTTTCGAATCTTTTCTGCTGCTTTATTTAAGGCATTTGATATTTGTCCTATTTCATCATTTGATGAAATATCTATTCTTTGGGTCAAATCGCCATTACCTATAGCATTTGCAAATACTAAAACCTTATTTATCTGCCTTGATATTGATGTTGATATTAAAATTCCAAGTAATATTGCAGATATAAATCCAAATATAACAATACTAAACATTAAATTAGATGAATTTTTAAATATTAAATTATTCGTATTATTTGCATTTTCAGCTTCTTTTAGTTCTGAATTAATTAATTGATTAATACTATCAAAAGTTTTATCTCTCGCATTTGTTACATTTTGAAAAGCTGCTTGTGCTTCATCATATTTATTTGCATCTATTAAATTTACAAACGTCTTATAAGTCATTATATATTCGTTATGACGCTTTATGAAATTTTCTACTAAATCTTTATTATCGCCTGTATTTTTAAATTCTTCTGATATTTTCATATTGTCATTAATTAATTTTTCTATTTCACTTTTGATTGTTTGCCTACGTTCTGAATCTTTTGTTGTTAAAAGCGTTAATGAATCTGAGTGCATTTGTAAGAAGGTTGATTTTAACACATCAACTTTTTCCAAATGCATTAAATTATCTTCATACATAGAATTTGAATTTGAGTTTGTTTTTCTTATTTCTGATATTCCTTCAAAACCAACAATCCCCATAAGAAATGAAATGAATAAAAAACAAAACATCAGCTTCTGCCCAAGTTTTAAATCCTTAAATATCTTCATATGTATTCCTCCAGAATTTATTTGTTAGTGTAAAGTGCTTTGCACTACTTCTCTCATTATTTTTAAATATATTTTTAAAACTGAATCATAACTATTTAATAAATGCAAAGGTGATTTAAAAACATCACAATTTTAGTTAGAATTTACTACTCATCACATTTCTCTCACTTTGTGTTTATGACTTTAATTAATAATCTAATTATATATTTTAATTAAGTTGTTAAATGTATTTATACTTCACACATATAACAATAAGTTTTTATACTACTACATTTTTAATTCTTCAAAATCTCGTTTCACTTCATTAATACTTTTATATGCATTATCTAATCACAATAACTTTTTTTAAAAATTAACTTCACTAGTTAATAATTTTAATTCAATATACCATAGTTTTGATTTTTTATTAGTTTTCTCAAAAGAAAAATAATAAAAATTAAGAAATAAGTGACCCAAATGTGAAAAATCTACTGAAGGTGTATACCTATCATTATTTATTAATCTTGCAAGACCAAAGTCAATAAGATAAGCTTATTCTTTATTAATTATCACATTGGGAACTCTTATATTTCTGTGCGCAATTAGCACAACATAATCCTTCAAGAAGAATCTCTTTTTTTGAAACTTTGCCAATTCCTTTTTCTATAACCTTAAAAAGTGATTCAATATTTACTACAGCATTTTTTACTTTTTCTATTAATTCATCTACTTTGTAATTTTCTTTTAGTTCTAATACTAATGTTTTAGTCAAGAAATTTACATTTTCAGAATTGATTCCTTCTAACCCATTCAATTTTTGTTCAATTTATTTGCACAATCAAGTCCTTTTAAAATAAACTCTATTTTTAATTCTTTAATATTTTTTTATTTAAATTAACATTATCCTCGACTATTTTTATATTACTTGCCACAATCTTTCCCTCCATTTCAAATTTAATTTTTCTCTGATATATGAATTAATCCTTGATCAAAAATCCTTTTAACATGTTCATCCGCTAATAAATAATAAACTACTTTACCCTCTTTTTTGTATTTTACAAGCCTTGCTTGTTTTAAAACTCTTAATTGATGTGAAATAGCAGATTGAGTCATTCCAAGTAATGCTGCTATATCACACACGCACATTTCTGCTTCAAATAGTGCACATAATACTTTTATTCTTGTTGAATCTCCAAACACCTTAAATAAGTCTGCTAAATCATATAAAGTTTCTTCTTCTGGTATACATTCTTTAACTTTATTAACTATATCTTCATGAATTATTGTACAATTACACGTTTCAATCTTATTATTTTCCATAACTACCACCTTCCTCGCACGTACATATGAATACTTGTTCATATATTCATTATATGCATCATTACTTTATTTTGTCAATAAAATTAACAACTTTTAACTATGTCTTTCATAATACAAATTATAAAAATAGTAGTAATAACAGCATTAACTTTTCTTTATATTTTTTTAAGTATATCACTATATCATCACTTTATTATCCCACTTAAAGATATTAAAAGTTGCATATGTACTATCTTTTCAAATTAATAACTTATTATTTTTTCCTTTCTCTTAAACTATAAGTATAGCAATTTCAACTAAAATTACCGAAATAATCACCCTCATATAAAATAAATTTTAAGCGCAAAAAGAGCATAAACGTAAAATCATAGACCTTCTCAAATGTCTATTTTCAATGTTTTCTGCTCTCTTTTTTATACTTTTTTTTCTTATAACCCTAACCCTATTAGAATCATAATCTCTAGTTTGAACGCTTTTATTTTTATATGCTTTTAAGACAACCTTAGAACAATTTGTCATAAGTAAAGTTTCCCTAAAAATATCTGATATTAACGTTCCTAGATGATTATAAATTTATTTAATACACTTTTTCTTAGTCTTACCATCTTTATTCCCCAAAATATTCATAAACATTTTTTATTACTTTGTGATAGAGAATATGTAGAACAAAATTCAAATTATTTAACTCTTCTTGCAGTAATGTAATCAGGTCTATCTATTGATGAAATTTTTACCACATCTCCAGTTCTCGGAGCGTGAATATATGTATTATTCCCCACATACATTCCCATATGAGTAGGATTACCACCCTTGCCATAGAATAATAAATCCCCTGGCTGCAGCTCATCTTTTGAAACTTCATATCCATCATTTATTTGATCATAAGTTGTTCTTCCAAGCTTAATTCCAAAATGAGCATATACATATTGAGTAAATCCTGAGCAATCAAATCCTGAAGGAGTTGCCCCTCCCCAAAGATACGGAGTTCCTAAAAAATTCGAAGCATATGCTACTATATTATCATCAGAAATTTGTGCAGAGCTTGTACCTCTTGATGGCTTAATGCTAGGCGCTTTGCTTCTTATTCTATTTACTTCTTTTATACTTGTATTTACTAATTCTTTAGATCCATCTACCTTTGATGCAAATAGCGTTTCTTGAGTTTTAACCTCTTCAATAAGTTTTTTTTGATCCGCTATATTAGTATTTAAATTTATTAACTTATCTTCATTTTCACTCTTTAATGCAAGTGAATCATTATACTTAACTTCAAGAGATTCTTTTTTACTTTCCACTTCTTTCTTCTTATCATTTAATTCACTTATTATTTTTTTATCAAACCCAATTACCTTTCTTACGGCTTCTACTTTTGTTATTAAATCACTAAAGTTTTCTGAATCTAATAAAATCTTGAGATAATTAGATTGTCCACCAATATACATAGCTCTAACTCTTTGATCTAGTACCTTTTGCTGATCTTTCACTTCTTCTTCAACTTGAGTAATTTGTTTCTTTGTAGTATTAATATCGTTTTCTGTTTTAGCCATACTCTTCTTATTTTCTTCGATTTTCATCATGTACTCTTCAATTTGATTATCTAGCTTTTCAATACTTAATTCAAGTTCTTCTCTTTTGTCTTTCGCTGCTTTCAATGAAGCTTTATTTTGCTCCGATTGGCTTTGTTGTGTTTGGCCAGATATTGGTGCTGCAACTACTGATATTTGTGTTACTAATGCTAATGCAACTGCAAACACAACAGTTCTATATGTTTTTTTCATCATATCTCTCCTCTTGCAGAATAGTATTTACCCTCACGTGTAAAGTTATTTAAAATAATACACTAAAAATGTGTAGAAATTATGAAGATTCCATTTTATATATTTTCAATATAAAAACACATAATTTCTTCATAAAAATAGGATATAATATTGCAAAAACAATTTTAGAAAAGTTAATTCATTAAGCTATAACTAAAATAATTTATAATCGGAGGAATACTAATGATTGAATTCGTAGATGTTACAAAGGTATATGACAACCATACATTAGCTCTTAACAATGTTAGTTTGACTATAAAAAAAGGTGAATTTGTTTTTTTAGTAGGCTCAAGTGGCTCTGGTAAGTCAACTATAATAAAAATGCTTTTTAAAGAAATTGAGCCAACTCAAGGTAAATTAATTTTTAATAATACTGATGCAACTAATTTAAAGAAAAGTCAAATAGCCTTTTACAGAAGAAATATAGGTGTAATATTTCAGGATTTTAAACTAATTCAAACTCTCAATGTCTACGAAAATGTGGCTTTTGCATTAAGAGTTACGGGCGCTAAGACTAAAGATATAAGAAAGAAAGTACCTATCGCTTTATCACTAGTTGGGTTATCTAGTAGATTTAAATCATTTCCAAATGAACTCTCTGGTGGAGAACAGCAAAGAGTATCAATTGCCAGGGCTATTGTTAATAATCCTAAAGTTCTAATTGCTGATGAACCAACAGGTAATCTTGATCACGAAACTGCTATGGGAATAATGGATACTCTTATTGCTATTAATAAAAGTGGTACAACAATACTCATGGCCACTCATGCAAAAGACATTGTTGATTCAATGAGGAAGAGGGTCATTGCCATTGAGAATGGAACTATAATAAGAGATGAAATTAGGGGGACTTATGATGACAATTAATACATTTAAATATTACATTATTGATGCACTAAAGAGTTTAAAACGAAATCTAACAATAAGTTTAGCTTCCACTATTACTGTAACTATAACATTGTTTATATTGGGTATTTTTTTTATAATAATGGAGAATGTAAACGTAGGAATAAATAATGCACAGTCACAAATTGAAATAAATGTTTTTTTAAAAGATGATATAAGTAATGAGGAGCAAGAAAATATAGAACAAGAATTAAAAAAGATTTCTGGTATTAAAGAAATTGAGTTTGAAGATAAAGCTAAAGCTCTAGAAAAGTTTACTCAACAAATATCTGACAATAACGCTTCTTTATTAGATAATTATAGTCCATCAAATAATCCACTGCCTAATTTATATAGAGTAAAATTAGAAAATCCTGAAATCTCTGAAAAAGTAATAAGTTCTATTAAGAATATTGATGGTATAGAATCCATCGGTAATGATAAAGAGTTTACTGATAAGATACTTTCTATATCTAAGAGCATAAAATGGATTGGAATTTCTCTATTTATATTTATGGTGGCAGTTTCAGTATTTTTAATTAGTAATACTATAAAACTCGCCATATACTCAAGACGTAAAGAAATTGAAATAATGAAATTTGTTGGAGCAACTGATTGCTTTATACGATGGCCATTTATAATTGAAGGTTCAATTATAGGTTTGATTGGAGCAATTAGTGCTGATATCTTGCTATACTATATTTATAAAATAGTTTTTTCAAAAATAAATGAAAATTTACTTTTGGTAAACCTACTTTCCCCTTCTTATATTACTCAAGCTTTTCAATGGCAATTTATTTTAGCTGGTATTATTATAGGAGGACTTGGAAGTTCATGGTCTTTATTTAAGTTTTTAAAAGTATAGTAAAATTTAGATATAATTAATGTTCGTATTGAATTAATTTTATAAACTTCTATAATTAATCAAATAATTTTTATACAACAATAAAGAGACTTAAAATAATAAGTCTCTTTATTTTTCACATAATCTATTGACTTTGCAATTAATTCACTTTTACTTGAACTCCAAGACTTAATTTATTATGTCTTCTCCATTTTCTTCATAATATATAATTTCTCGAATTATATATATAAAGATTTAATGACAATACTTATATAATTTCAATATTTTTGTTTAATCTAACTATAAATGAAGTACCCTTATTTTCTTTACTTTCTATATCTATTTTTCCAGAGTGCAGTGTTAATATCTTCTTTACAAGCGTAAGACCAATTCCACTCCCTTCAATCTTATGTCTGCTCTTATCACCACGATACATTCTTTCAAAAATATATGGCAGATCTTCTTTTTTAATCCCCATGCCATTATCTTTAATTTTAACTATAACATGATCTTCATTACTACTAATATTAATCCATACTGTTCCATTGGCTTTGTTAAATTTTATTCCATTAGATATTATATTTATAAATACTTGCTTTAATTTATCATAATCACCTTGTACTAAAAAATCCCTATCTTCTTCTTTATTCATAATTAATTCTATATTTTTTTCATCAGCCGCAACATAAAAGTCATTAACTATAGTAGAAAGAAGTTCTTCCATATTAACTAGTCCTAATCTAAGAATTATTTCATCTGATTCCATTTGTTTTAGTGCATTTAAATTGTTTAAAAGCTTACCAAATCTTATCACCTCATCATTTAAGTTATTAAGCTTATCAGCAGTTACAGGTATAATACCATCTATCATAGCTTCTAAATTATTCTGAAGTACATTAAGTGGAGTTCTTATTTCATGAGATATATCTGAAATAAGTCTTTTTCTAAGTAAATCCTGACTATTTAGTTTTTCGCCTAAATCATTTATGCTTTCAGTCAAATTTCTAATTTCTTCAATATTACTTTTTATATTTGATCTAGCATCATAATTTCCCTTTGATAGATTTACTGAAGTTTTTGAAACTTCTTTGATAGGCTGCGAAAACTGCTTCGATAAAATTAAGCTTATAATTATTACTACTATTAAAGTCAATACACCACCAAAAATGATACCCTTGTTAATTTCTGTCTTAAAACTTACATCTTCTTTTGAAAGTAAAACTGGTGAATATTGTCCTACTAAAATATATCCTACAGTTTTTTCATTAACATTTATATCAAAGGCATTAGTAGTATATACGCCCTTTTCCTCTTTGCCATTTATCATTATATGGCTTTTATATTTTATGTCATTTGGATTCATTTCCCATACAACCTTTTTATTCTCATCTAAGAGAGTGAGACAATAATTACTCATATATGCTTCATGCATCATTTCCTCACCTGAAGTCGCATTCCAATTTTCTTCACTCTTGTAAACTTGTTGAAAGTATTCTACTAGTCTTGAATTTCTTTTGCTTTGTGTATCTTCCATATATTTATTAAAAGTATTCGTTATAATTATGTTTATAATTATAGCAGATAAAAGCACTGTAACAACAGAACAAAACATAATAATTAAACTTAACCGGCCTCTGATACTCTGCTTCATTTTTCATCACCAAATTTATAACCAGCTTTTGTAACAGTCATAATATATCTCAGAAGCTTACCATCCTCTTCAATCTTTTTACGTAAATTTTTAATATGAACATCTATAATTTTGTCTGAGCTATCACAATCAATTCCAAAGGTCCTTTCTATTATAGATTCTCTTGTAACCACTGTTCCTTTATTAGATGCCAAAACATATAATATATCAAATTCATTTGGAGTTAGACTCACTTCTTCTCCATTTAATTCAACGAACCTCTTATCTCCATAAATCATTAATTTATCATTTTCTTTAGAAATAATATTTTCTTTAGTCCCTAATACTTTTCTAAACAAAGTATTTACACGTGCAGTAAGTTCTCTTGGACTTACTGGTTTTGTTAAATATTCATCCGTTTCAATATTTAATCCATCTATCTTATCATTTAATGTATTTTTAACAGTTAACATAAAAATATATACATCGGATATTTTTCTAAGTATCTTGCAAACTTCTTCACCTTCAATATCTGAAAACATTAAATCTAATATTGCAAAATCAATTTTTTCTTTTCTAAAAACTTCAATTCCGTCTAATCCACTTTCTGTGGAATAAACTTTATATCCCTCTTTTTCTAAGTATGCTCTTAATACTTCTGATACGCTTTTTTCATCTTCAATTATTAAAATATTATTCATAACTTACCCCCACATAATTTTCTAACACTATAGTATTATCCCATATTTAATAATTTAGCATAAACTTATGAATATTATATGTAGATATTAAAGTTTCTTATTTATCATAATGGCCTATATTAGAATACTTCACCACAGAAATTTCTGCTTATTTTTAATACATTCTCTATAGTTAATACATCATATTATAAACTCAAATTAACTGTATCAAAATAAATTTGATGTTAGACTAAAATATGAATAAAAACCACACATTTAAAGGAATCTAACCTTCCTTTATTTACATGTGGTTTTTAATATTATACAGACTATATGTATTTCATATAAATCTCTTTATATATTTTTGACTCTCATAACTCTCATTGCATTTATAATTGCAAGTGTAGAAACTCCTACGTCTGCAAAGACAGCTTCCCACATAGTTGCTATTCCTCCAGCTCCTAAAATAAGAACTATTATTTTAACTACCATTGCCAGTATTATATTCTGCCACACTATTTTTCTTGTTCTTTTCGCGATCTTTACAGCACTAACTATTTTTGATGGTTCATCTGTCATTATCACAACATCCGCTGCCTCTATTGCAGCATCAGAACCAAGTCCACCCATAGCTATCCCTATATCTGCTCTTGCAAGAACCGGCGCATCATTTATACCATCTCCTACAAATGCAAGTTTTCCTTTAGGCGATTTTAGTTTATCAAGCTTTTCTAGTTCCTCAACCTTCTGATCTGGAAGAAGTTCTGCGTGAACTTCATCTAAATCTAAGAATGTCGCAATATTCTCACCGACACTTTTAGCATCTCCTGTAAGCATTACAGCCTTTTTTACTCCAATCTCCTTAAGGTTCCTTATTGATTCCTTTGAGTCTTCTTTAACTTCATCAGAAATTATTATATAACCAGCATATTCTTTATCTATTGCTATATGCACTACAGTTCCAGCAGCTTCTGAGGCTTCAAACTTTATATTCTCTTTATTCATTAATTTAGCATTTCCAGCTAAGATTTCTTTATTCTTCACTTTAACTTTAATACCATGACCTGATATTTCATCATAACCTTCAATTTCTTCCTTATTCACTTCTTTTCCATAAGCCTTAAGTATCGAAACTGCAATTGGGTGATTTGAAAAGCTTTCTGCATAGGCTGCGTACTCAAGTAATTCGTCTTTGCTATACTTTCCATTGTTTCTTATCTCTGTTACATTAAATACTCCTTTTGTAAGTGTACCTGTTTTATCAAAAACAATTATTTCTAAGTTATTTAATGCTTCTAGGTAATTTCCTCCTTTTATTAACACTCCATTTTTAGATGCTCCACCTATACCTCCAAAAAAGCCAAGTGGTATTGATATAACCAATGCGCATGGACATGATATAACCAAAAATACCAGCGCTCTATATATCCAATCTGAAAATGTAGCTCCACTTATAAAAAAAGGTGGTACAATTGCTAAAAGCACAGCAACCATCACAACTACAGGGGTATAATATTTTGCAAACTTTGTTATAAAATTTTCAGTAGGAGCCTTTTTACTACTAGCATTTTCTACTAAACTTAATATTTTTGATACTGTAGATTCTCCAAACTCCTTAGTAACTTCAACTGTTAGTAATCCATTCTTATTAATGAATCCTCCGAGTATTGCATCTCCACTCTGTACTGATCTTGGTACTGACTCTCCAGTTAATGCCGAGGTATCTACCATTGATTTTCCTTCAAGTACGGTTCCATCCAATGGAACTTTTTCTCCAGGTTTTATAACAATATTTTCTCCAATTTTAACTTCTTCAGGAGAGACCTTTTTGATTTCGTCTCCTGCTTTTAAGTTTGCAAAATCAGGTCTTATATCCATAAGTGCTGTAATAGATCTTCTTGAACGGTTGACAGCAACATCTTGAAAAAATTCCCCTACTTGATAAAACAACATTACTGCAACACCTTCTGGATATTCTCCAATAAAAAATGCGCCAACAGTTGCAATAGTCATGAGAAAATTTTCATCAAATACTTCTCCTCTAACCATATTTTTAACAGCTCTTAAAACAACTTCTCCTCCAACTAATATATAACTTATTAAATACAAAATAAATTCAATGATATTGGTAAACTTAAATATAATTGCAACTGCGAAAAATACAGCTCCTATTATAAGCCTAATCATTTCTTTTCTATTTTCTCCCTCACCATGGCTATGTGAATGTCCTTGTTTATCTTCGCTTTTATTGTTACTCTCTATTCTGCTCACTCTATCTTGTGTTTTAGGGGGATAACTAACATATTTTGATTCATCAAGCTTTAATTTTTTTCTTCTTCCTTTTTCCAATAATACCACCACCTTATCATTAATAATATCTCCAGAACCCTTAAATATATGTGAAATAGATTTCATACACATAAATATTTCAGATTTATATATGATTATTTATAAAAATTTGATTTATATTAGTAGTAATCTATTATTTTTTATTATTTAATCATAAATTTGAATCTCATATGAATCATTTTGACATTTTTCACCTTAATGTCACTTTCTAGTTTGTATGTATATAGAAGAAATACCATTTATATAATCTTATATTTTTTAGTTTTTCAAAGCATTCTTTATTTTATTAATCTCATTTTCATGTCAAGTAATTTTATATAAGAACTAAAACATACATATTCAAACCTTCGCTATAAGTTTATTTAAAAGAATTGGATTCATAGAATTTTGATTAAATCTTATTCTTTTATAAGATATTATCTATTTCACGACTTTATTATTTTAAGTATATATGACAAACATTTGTCACAAATCTACAGTAAAATATTTAAAGAATTATTTCAAACATAGTGAGGCAAAAAAATTATGCAGAAGAAAAAAATAATATTTATATTCATATTTCTAATTTTGTCATTATTTATATTAATTAATCCACTTTTTTATTATAAATTTCTCCATAGAAATTTAGCTATACTAAATAATAACATATATTCTAGCTCCCTTCCTAATAATAATTTTAAAAGCAACTATACTCCAAAAATTAAATTTGAAAATACTCCTATAAATACGGCTAATGGAATAACTTTAAATATTTTAAATGAATATGGTATTACCAATGTTCCAGTATTGCTCAAATCGCAAAGATATTATATACCATTAGATTTTATTTCTAGCAAACTTAACTATACCTTTGATACTTTTGATATAAATAAAATATTATTATACGATAA
>Ga0183101_1000442_pt2 | contig 23374 bp, 19 predicted proteins | sample Biomet3_FD_127790 | JGI IMG/M metagenome (GOLD analysis project Ga0183101, IMG submission 127790) | Microbial communities from bioreactor (seeded with sewage sludge) at LBNL, California, USA - Biofuel metagenome 3 | ecosystem: Engineered > Bioreactor > Anaerobic > Unclassified ...
AGAGATCCCGGATTCATCAACTTTTACCCGTGCTGCTTTTTGCAGAACATCCACCGCCGACCCTGCTTCACTCAAAGCGGTACCCGCCACATTTAACGTCATGCGGTCATTACGCATACTGAACATGGGTTGAGTAGCTTTAACAACCACTTCGTCGAGTGTATAGTTTATGGATGTAAGTCGGATATCTGGCAATCTATCAATAGCTGACCTGACTAAGAAGGTCGTATCCCTGAATCCGATAGAAGTTATTTTTAGTAAAACGGGGATCTGATTGGTTTCTATTGAAAATTCCGGTTCCATGAAAAAATCTCCTTTATAAATGGATGTATCTTTAGGCGAAAGCAATACTACATTATATCCGTCAACCGTACTTCCTGTTTCATTAAGGACTTTTCCCGATATTTTTTGAGAGGTTTGAGCATAACTGCAAAAAGGAATAATGACCAGTGCTGCTAAAATAATTTTTGTTTTCATTTGATTCTTTTGTTTGAATTTTATGCAAATATAGACCTCAAATGAAGCGAGCTAGAATAACAGGGATACATGGAGGGTTTCTGTGACAGAATGCAAAAAATTGCATCTTATCACGCCATTTTGGGACAAATGACAAACCTGTCGACGTAAAATTTAGCGCAAAGCGTCTTTTAGATTTTTCAGGTAAGTGCGGGACACAGGTATTTCTTGATGAACATTAGAAAGGGTTAATTGATAGCCTTGTGCGTTCCCTTGTGCGCTCGAAATATGGTTGATATTGACTATAAAAGCACGATGACACCGAATGAATATGGAGTGGTTTTGTAATGATTCTTCCATTTGCTTAATCGTAGAACGAATCTGTTTATAGATAATTTTATCGCCTTGTCTGTAATGCACATTTACATAGTTTCCTTCGGATTCTATGTATAATATATCTTCTGGATCTATGCTAATAGATTCTTTTGTAGAGCCGCTTAACGAAATAAGGTCATCCTCTTTTGTTGATGATGTATTTATTCTTTCGGAAAGAATTTGATTTATTTCCTTTGAACTATTCAAATTGCGCTTTAATGTACTGTTTTGGGTAATGATAGTTATTATACTCAGAGGAACAATGCCGATTGTTAGTACAGCAAACAAATCAATTAAAAAACCCATCGGAAAGTATTCTGGTAATTGTTTCATTATAATAAAATAGTCATAACAAACAACACCTATACCCATTATTATTAAAAAGGATGCATTGTTCAATAAGCTTCTACCAATCGTCCATTTGTCAGGATTGTAGAATCGCGTAAATATTTTAGGAAGCAGAACGAACGCAATAGAAGTTACAAGCATTGTTACCAATGCAAAACCCACCAGGACCCATACTTGACCTAATGAGTTAAGTTTAAAATTGAAAGGTTCAAATATGGCTAAGATAAAAATAACAATAGCTACACATAGTAGTACCGATAACCACGGTTTTTCGTTGACCGGAGCAGGTTGAGATAAATATTTGGAAGTTTTATTTTTCATTGGAAAAATTATTGGTGCGAATTTACGAAAATAATGTGTATTCCCTTTTAATTTGTTGTGCAAGATTCGTTTTTACGGCTAAGCTACTTTTACCTGTCACTCGGTTGTCTTCGCTTAACTGTTGTTTGCTTTTTGTCAGACATTTATTTTAAAAGTTTGATTAAATATTTAGGCGATTCAACGTATCCCTGTCTGTAGTAAAATGTATGCGCTCTCTTTCTGCGCGAATGGCAATGTACCTCTATTCTATCGCAATTCCTTGTAATAGCCGCTTTTTCACAATATTCTTCCAATAATTTACCTACTCCGCTACTTCTATGGTTTTCGTCTACACAAAAATAGCTTATCCTAGCGAAATCGCCTTTTAATGCAATTTGGGGAATAAAGTGGATTGAAATAAAGGCAATCACTTGATCATTTTCGTCCGCTACTAATGTTATTTCATTCGTGTCTTTTAGGAAAGCGGTAATCTTTTCTTCCATAAATTCACTTGTGTTTGGATAACCCAGTTGATTTAACAATGCTGTTATCTGAAAGCTGTCTTCTTGTTTTAACTCTCTGATTTCCATTTTTCTTTTATCTCTATATTTACCAAAAACAAAGTTAATGAAATGTTCTGTTTGGAAGATGATTTCTACAGGTTTTTTTAATTCTTCCATAAAAGGTGATTATCAGAATCATAATAGTCGTTGATAATAAGTTTATTTTGTTTTGAGTATTTTTTGTTGAATTGATTTTGTATTGTTTAAATTGAAAACATCTTGATAAGAAATTGAAAAGATATGGATGAAAAAGCAGAAAGATGAGGATATGTTTATTAAATACTGACTGTAAATAACAAATTCATGTCAGTAAATACTTATATACTGATAGTATTTACTTATTTACTGATATGAAATAATAAATAACATCTAAACGGATGTACTTTGTTCTCTAATGAGTGAAATTATTCATTAGGTATAATGACAAATAGGTAAAGCATATATTGCTAAACTTATAAGAAGGAATATCCGGTTTGCACGCAAGTATTTGTTTTTTGATTGATTATTTGAACAGCATCGGAACGAACTGAAGCATATATTCACGCCAGTTTACCCAGAGATGTCCGCGTGTGGACTCGCGGAAAATGTATTTTAAACCGACTTTGTCCATGCGTGCCATTAATTCTTTGTTGTTCGGGTAGAGCGGATCTTCATTGCCTACCGAAATCCAGTAAAGTTTGTAGCCTGTCTTGGAAAAAGCAGCCAGCTTGGCATCCAGGTCTGCATATTCAGGTATTTGCATATTGACCTGACTGAAGTTTACTCCGGCAGAAAATAGACCTACATAACCGAAAATATCGGGATAGTTTGCTGAGATGATTAAGGTATGCATTCCTCCCATAGACAGACCTGCAAGTGCGCGGCTGTTTTTTTCGGGAATAGTTTTATAACGTGAATCGATAAAGTTTACTATTTCCGGAAAAGACTTTTCATATTTCCCATTTTTATAGGAGCCGGGAATGGCATTCGTCATCACGGGGCGGAAGTTCAGATTTTCCGAAGTCTCGCCTGGAGCCGCTTCTTTACTACAATTACCATTAGGCATAACCACAATCATGGGTTCTGCCTTACCTTCTGCAATGAGATTGTCGAGTATACGGACCACGCGACCCAGTTCCAGCCAGGCTGTTTCGTCGCCACCGCTGCCGTGCAGCAGGTAGAAAACAGGATATGAGCGGTTGCTTTTTTCGTAGTATGGCGGAGTATAAACCGTGAGGCGTCGGTTGAGATCAAGAAGATTGGAATGATACCAGGTCGTTGTCACCGTACCGTGCGGAACATCGTGTACCTGATAATAGTCAGCGCAACCATTATTGATATAAAACAGACTGAAGATGCTGCCTACGTCGCGGCAGGTAAATGGATTCGTCGGATCGATACCGGCTACACCGTCGATAATAAAACGATAGGTGTACATTTCGGAAGGCAGGACAGGTGTCGTATAGCTCCAGACTCCATTTTTGTCTTTTGTCAGTCGGCCTTCACCTTTATTCGCTTCCCAGTCACCTTTAACCTGCACTTCTCCAGCTTTTGGAGCCTCTATTCTAAAGGTTACAGAGTTATCACTATTGATCACAGGCGATGTCATGGACGATGGCCTGAATCCGACATTCTGCTGAGCGGTGAGGCCCATGGTGAATATTGAGAGGAGGATGAATGTAAGAAAGAGCTTTTTCATGATATATCTTTTTCTTTTTTGATGGATGATTGTAGCAAAGATACTATTTTGTTTGGAAAAAGAAAAGGGTTGTTTAAAAAAGAAGACCTACTCATTACCTGAAATAACTTCGGTATGAGCAGGTCTGTTTTATTATGAAGGACGTGTTAGTGTACGTTTGAAATATTCAATAGGGTAAAAAATAAATACTTTCTATATTATTCCGTCAGTGCTTCGGCGAATACGGTGATCGGATGCTTGCATTTCTTTGAAGTAGACATCTCAATCTGCCATTTGCATGTTTCGCAATCGCTCACCACAAGGTCAAATCCGCCTTCCTCGATTTCACGAAACAGCGGTTCGCCTATCTTCTGAGCATTTTCGTAGTTCTCTTTTTTGAAACCGTAAGTACCGCCGATCCCACAGCAGTTTGGTTTAAGCACTGTAATCTCTACATCCGGAATCATACGTAGCAGTTCAATAGAGTAATATTCCCAGCCCAGTTTTTCAAGATGGCAGGGTGTGTGGTAGGCAATCTTCAGCGGATGCCCCCGTTGTATGAACTTAAGCTTTGACAGGTCGAAATCTTTACTCTCGTTGATCATACGGTAAATAAAACGTGTAGCCAATTCGACATGATCGCGCACGTCGGCATTTTTGAGGTTCAGTATATGCGGATATTCATCGCGTATCGTCATGGTGCAGGTGGATGAAGTGGCAACAACCGGCATATTCTCGGATACGGCTTTGCGAATCGAACGCAGATTGACTTCGCCCTGACGGCGTGCCTGTCCGGCAAACCCATTGGAGATCAATGCGACGCCGCAACACTTTTCTTTTTCAAGCAGCTGTACACCATAACCGAAAGCGTTCATCACCTTCACAAAATCTTTGCCTAGCTGGGGAAAATTGTAATTGACATAGCAGCCATGAAAATAGCATAGCTGATGTGCGAACTTTTTCTGCTCGCCAGCCTGCTTCTCTAACCAGGAGACAAATTTCTCGTGCGAGTATTCCGGAAATATACGGTGTTTATCGACATGTATTGTCGTGTCCATCACTTGTTTTGTTACATCCCAACTCAGTACCTTGTTGACTATCGGAGCAAAGGGCGACGAGAGGGTTCCTACAAGATCGGTGTGCGATAGGAAAAAGTCACGTAACGACGGTTTGTGGCGACTGTATTTGAGTTTCGCCTTCTGGATAATATCTCCAACGCGCACGTTCGACGGGCAAGCCACTTCGCATCGTTTGCAATTCATGCAATACTTGTTTGCTTCGTCGTAGAACGAAGGCATCTTCAGCCGCAATCTTTCCTGATCAGGGCCACCATGCTTTGGACCCGGGAAGTCAGGATTAACCGCCAACACCGGACAATACACTGTACAGATGGTGCATTTTAAGCATTGTTCAAAATTGTTGTCGCTTTTATTGATTGATTCCATTGCCTTTGCTATTTGTTTTCTTTTTGTCTGAGAATATCCTCTGCCACATACAGCGCGGTAAGCATTGATACACCGCCTCCGCAGCCTTCCTTAAGTGCATTGAACGCACTGAGTGATGCTCCGCAGACATGCAGATTGCTGATCGCCTGTCCGTTTTTAATGCCATGAAAAGTTTCGTCTGTCCGAATGCCGAACGATTCATAATTCTGCTGGTCGAACACATCTGAAGCAAACCACTCTTTACGGTCGGAAATGTAATCGACATCAAGTCCGCAGATCGGATCAACTACATCGTTCGGCAGCGCCACAAGCCCTTCGCTAAAGAAACTGCCCGAACAGAGAACGTACTCTTCTCCCCGCAAAGGGATATTGCCATGATTGACGGTGAAAATTTTAGATATGTGGTTGTTCTCGAAATCAACCTTATTCACTGTGTCGCCCAACATATAGGTCCCGCCTAACTGCATAAACCGCTGCTTCAGCAGATACTGAGCACGGATGCCTGATACGGTAGGCGGAAATGTAGCCAGTAACTTCACCTCCACACCCAGCTTACGCGACAAAATATTCACTATATTCGTTCGCTCCAGACCAAGACAGGCCGGAAGCAGTACCGCGTCGGCATCGCCGACTTTATGTGCAAGGAGGCGTACAAAGTTATCAAGAGCCTCTTCATTATCAAAAAGACGGGCGATATTGGTTGAACGCACTTCCAATGGCGTATTCTTTCGTATAGATACTTTCGTTAAGTCGAGCTCAACATTCTGCACTTTTATGCCCAGTTCCTGGAATTTACCCTGGAAGAAATCCGGATGGAAATCAAGATATCCGGTGAAATGAACGAGGCAAACGTTTTTCCAGGGAAGGCTGTCGGGCTGATCGCTGCTTACGTAATCCGTCATCGTTAGCCAAGTAGGCTTTGTGATGGCAAAAGGCGTCAGTCTGTAATGGTTGCGCTGGTAGGATCCGCCGACTGAAATAGAAGCATCCGTTAGTAGTTGCTGAGACTTTTCAGCCAGACGGATAAAGTCTGTTTTTCCAATCTTTATATACGGATGCGACGGGTTTTGTACCTGCAACTCATCTAGCGACTGGACAGGATCGGAAACGCTTCTGCCATCAGGTAGTGTATTCAACAAGTCGAACGAACCGGAAGAGAAATGGAGTGCACTTTGACCGGATGATATGATGACACATCTTTTGCCGGCTTTCTGCAGATGTATGCCGCAAGTCAGACCTGAAAGGCCTCCTCCTATTATAATTGTATCGAATATCATTTCGTTAAATCTTTATTGTTCTTACTTAGCCCGCAAACACTCTCGTATACCCACGATGCATACTGACTCTCGCGCAGGCTGTCGCCCCAGGCAATGGGTTTTATTCCTTTCCAACGCTCATTGAGAAACGTTATGAGTTCTTCTTTCTCTTTTTCTGGTTTTATTTTTTTCTGTTTCGCCAGGATTCCGATTGCACGACAGGCACAAAATTCGCCCTGGCAAGTTCCCATTCCGAGGCGCGTACGGCGGCGGAGATCAATTAAATTGTTTACATCCATATGATCAATGGCATAACTTACTTCACCATACGATACCTCTTCACACTCGCAAACCAGACTGTTATTGACTACATTGTTTGTTGCAATTTTCTCGGCCATTTCACCATGCCTATAAATCATCGATTCCTGTACAGCCGACGGCATCGAATATAGTTTCTTTAGAATGGTTTCCTTATCTTCGCGCGAGCCTGGAAGTTTGACTGTTGCCGTTTCGCATTTTTTATCTATGTGGAGTTTTGTGCAAACCAAATCAGTTGCCTGTTCGGCCATCAACCTGTAAGTCATAAGTTTGCCACCTGTGATAGTGATGAAGCCCTTCAGGCCGTCGCGCTTTTCGTGATCAAACAGTACGATACCGCGGCTCACGCTGCGTCCCGAAGGATCATTATCCGAAGCCACTAACGGACGAACGCCGGCATAACATCTTAATATACGTGTTTTTTCCAAGATCGGCGATAGTTCTTGTGCTCCTTTACGCAGAATTTCCACCTCTTCGGGAAGCACATACATATTATCTATAGTATCGAAAGGAACTTTTGTTGAAGTTGTCCCGATTGAGCAGATTGTATCCCCCGGAACCAGAATATCGGCATCCGAAGGCTTCCGGCAGCGATTCAGCACAATCTTGTTTACACGGTGCCCATAAATCAAAAGCGCACCTTTAGCCGGAAACATCGAAACTTTCACACCCGCCATCTCTGCAATATGCGCGCCCCAGATGCCACAAGCGTTCACGATGATCGGCGCATAAAGTTCGGACGTCTCTTTTGTTCTTACATTTAGTATTTTGACGCCGACAATGGCATCTTGCCGGCGGATTAGCTCTGTTACCATATGGTAAGTCAAAACATTTGCACCTAGTACTTTAGCGTCACGAATGTTTGAAGCCGTCAGTCGGAAGGGATCGATTGAACCGTCAGGTACACGGACGGCTCCGGTAACTGCCGGATTCATGGAAGGTTCCAGAACAAGAGCTTCCTTCGGATCAATCACATCTGCGCGGATTCCTGCGCTCTGGCATGACTCTACAAATTTTGTTTGGAAGGACAAATCATCATCAGGCAGACTGATAAAGAATCCGTCGGTCTCATCTACACAGTGACTGGCTATTCGGCGAAGGATCTGATTTTCACTTATACACTCGCGGGCCGATTCCTGATCGGTCACAGCATAGCGTGCACCGCTATGGAGCAAGCCATGGTTCCTTCCCGTAGCACCTGTTGCAATATCCGAACGTTCAATTAATACGGTTCTTAGTCCGCGCATAGAGCAATCGCGTAAGGTTCCGGCTCCTGTGGCTCCGCCTCCAATGATAATTACATCATATTCATTCATGACTTTTTCCAATTTGCCTCTATTTTTATATTATGCACAAAGGAACAGAAAAAAACAGAAAAGACAAAGAAAATAGTAGGAAATGAAAATAATTTTTTTCGTTATTGTTTTCGTTTCTCGACTTTTTATTTCTTTTCGTGTACCATAGACAACCATGACTGCAATTCGGACAAATCTTTTGCGATAAGGGTAGGTTTACTGTTCGATTTTCGAATAATATCTATTGTTGTCTCTCCGGATAGAACCAAAATGCCTGTGCTTCCGGCGTTAAGAGCCGTTTTTACATCTGTATAAATCCGATCACCAACCATAGCCACTTCATCAGGTCTGAGTTTTTGTTTTTCCATAATACAATAGAGCATGCGCGGATCAGGCTTGCCGATGACAATATCAGGCTGTCTGTCTGTTGCGTAAGCCAGGCAGGATATTAATGAACCGCAATCTACCAGGATAGTTTGCAAATCGGTAGGACAAACTTTGTCAGGATTTGTTGCTATATAAGGCAGTTTCTGACGAATCCACCACGCTGCGCGACAGAGTCGCGAATAAATTAGTGTTTTATCGAAGCTCACAAGTACAGCATCGGGAGTATCTTTAGCATCATCTTCGGCTGAAACAAAACCTGCCTCTTCAAACTCATGAATCATGCTCGGAGTACCCAGTATAAACAGTTTCTTAAACTCCGGATGATGCATATGAAGATAATCGATTGTTGCCTGAGCAGAGGTGTACATATCACTTAACTTTGCAGGAACACCCATCTCCAAGAGATGATTCACATAATCACCGGCACTCTTTGTCGGATTATTTGTCAAAAACGAATAGCTGATTCCCCACTGTCGCAGTTTATCTAGAAATGGTATAGTAAAAGGAAAAAGGGTGTTCCCATTATAGATTGTCCCGTCCATATCGAGTGCGATGTGGTGAATTTTACGTAAAGCGTTATTGCGTTGCTCTTCGGTTTGTAAAACCATCAGAGTCTTGTTAATTATCGTATCCATCAGAGCTGAATGTCTTTATAATTCTGTTGATCTATCCATGATTATTTTTGATTATTGCCAAAAGCCATTTTCTCCCAACAGGATATTCAGCCAATTTTCCATATTATGTGTACGAACAGCTAAATCCAGAATTGTGAAGCGGCGGCGGATATATTGTGCCCGAACATAACTTTGGCGCAAATAAGCCCGTGTTACACCAATCTCTTCAGGCTCGACAGGTGCACCTACATATTTTAAACGTGTTTTCAAATCATTGAACGGGACGAGCTGTGCTGCCAATTGTTCTTTTAGTTCCGGCCACTTGTCTTTCAGTAACTGCAATTGCACAGCCAGATGCTTCTTATCGATATATTTGGCGGCTGTCTCTTCCCGGCCTATCGTCGGGAAATCCGTATCTGCAAACAAGGCAAGTGCTTCCTTGCCTAAAGCATTAACCTCAGGCCATGCCTTGCAGCAAGCTTCAACATTGAGTTTTTCCATCGGCCATTGCAAGGCAACTTCATACATGGCTGTAGAAGCCAATGTCCCGATAGCTACCTGGAATCCGTGTGAGATAGGTTGACCATGGTTCATATGATGTTCCATATTCCACAGATGGCTAAATTGATGATCGGCACCCGAAGCGGGACGACTGCTGCGATAAGCCTGCATGGCAAACCCACTTAATATGAGTCCTTCCACCAGATCTCCAATAGCTTGCGGATTGCGGGTACGGATGGCTTGTGGGTTACCTAAAGCTTTTGGCAAACAATCTTGTACCATGTCCCATACATTCCGGTCTATCGGCTCGATACCCAAAGCCTCTGAAAGAATCCAGTCAGCACCGGCCGGAACCTTTGCAAACAGGTCTGCATAACCCGACGCAGCCATTTCAGCAGGGGCCTGACAAATGACATCCGTATCACCCAGCCAAGCCAGAGGCGCCGGGCAACTGAATGTCTGCTTCGCACCGTCTTTGATAATGGATGCACCGTAAGCCGTATAGCCATCGACAGAAGCTGCTGTTCCGACATTCATATATCGACGGCCTGAAAGATAAGAGGATAGTTTCACTAAGTCATTAATCGTTCCCGAACCGACAGCAATTGGTATAGCTTCAGTCTTCTGCAAATAGTCTATCAGAATATTTACGAAATTGTACTCGGCATAAAGTCCTTTGGCCTCAAAAATAAAGGGATCATCCTGCTCAACGTTATCTTGCCTCAAGTATTCAGACACGCGTTTGCCTGCTGCCGCGAACGTATTCGTATCAGCAATAATAATAGCCTTCTTTCCGGGGAATTGTTTTTTGAATATGGGGGTAACTTGGGATAATACACCGCTACCAATAAGTAATGCTTTTGTATCGCAGGCTACTTTCAGTGCTTTGTCAATCTTGTTATTCATCATATTATTTTTGCGGATAGAGTATATATTTCTCAATCTGAATATATACTTGCTTATACAATGATAAGTTCTATGCCTATGTCTTCAATGGCTTTAGCCATTTCGGCTGGGATTCCCGAGTCTGTAATAATCACATCAATTTTATCCAGACTGCATACGCGTCCAAAGCCCCGGCGTCCGAATTTTGACGAATCGGACAAAATAATCGTACGTAACGATGAATCAATCATTCGCTTGTTTAGTATAGCTTCTTCCATATTGGAATTGGTAACACCATATTCCAGATCGATACCGTCAACACCCAGAAACAGCTTCGAACAAGTCACATCGTTGAAAAACAAATTAGTATAGTCTCCAATCACCGAAAGTGAGTTTTTCCGGATCGTTCCGCCCAACTGTACCACATCAATGTTAGGCGACTTGTAAAGAAGAATTGATATTTTCGGTGAGGTGGTCACAACCGTCAGTTTTAAATTAGAAGGAATTTGCTCGGCGAGTGTATAAACTGTAGAACCGGACCCGATAATAATTGAGTCGTTATCTTCAATCAATTTACAAGCTTCTATCGCGATCTGTTTTTTTTCTTCAATGTGAAACTTTTCCTTGACTTCCACCTCCCTGTCAACCGTAATCGGATTAATAGGACTAGCACTGCCGTGGGTGCGATAGAGTAGTTTCTTCGCCTCCAGACTTTTTAGATCATTGCGAATTGTAGCAGGCGTTACATCTAATTTTAATGCAATGTCATTTACCTTTACAAATCCATTCTTCTTTAATGAATCGAGAATGAATTTATGTCTTTCTGCTATACTCAACATATTATTTATTAATTGATTGCGTTTCTAGTTTTTTTTGCCCAGTGTAATTCCAAACAAACGTTGCAACAAGTGTTGAAAGGATAGCAGCACCGATCCAGCACCATGAGATCGCTGTAAAATCGTAATGAGCAGAACCATTAACCATTATTTTATTTCCCTCTATTAATAGGCCGCTGAGAATGTCCTGAATTCCTGCACCTACATAACTGGCAATGCCGATAACTCCAAGTGCAGCTCCAGAGGCGTTGCTAGGCGCAATATCGACAGCCATCAGTCCGCCAAGAAAACAAATTAGGACGCCGATGCCTGTTCCAAACATAATCATCGCCAAAACATCGATCCATAGATGATGGCCTGGCACTAGAAGAAATAGCATCAGTGCAATAATATCGAGTAGCCCGGCAATTAAAGCAGGGACATTTCGTCCGCCTCTGAACAGTTTATCCGAAATAAAACCGGAGAACCCTGTTCCTATGATCCCGAATATTGAATTGATTGATAATATGATACCAGCTTCTTTTAAGTCATATCCTTTTTCATTTTGTAGAAAGAAGATGCCCCAACTATTTATGGCATAACGGCAGAAATACATGAAAGCACTCGAAATTGCCAGCACCCAGATTGCCGGATTTTTCAGAACGGCAAGTTGTGCTTTTTTTATGCTTGTTGCTTCTTCGGCCGATAAATTCTTTTGCGCTTTGGGTTTGTTGACAGATGGAAATCCTTCACTTTCCGGTGTATCATGTACGAACTGCCAGATTATAAACACACCCAACATCCCCAACATCCCAGAACAGAGGAATCCGAAGCGCCAACCCAGAGCTGCGACAATAAAGGTGGATAATATCCACGTCAATCCCTCTCCCAGGTTATGACTGATAATCCAAATACCATAGAATGTTCCGCGTTCTTTCTCTTCATACCATCGCGACAATTCTACGACACACGACGGAGCACCAATAGACTGGAACCATCCACTTATTCCCCAAAGAACAGCAAAGAAAATGAACGAATGAACATAGCCTAGACTAAGATTGACAGCGGCTGTTACAAACAAACCCATTGAAAGGAATTTGCGAATATTACAATGATCAGCCAAAAAACCATTAGCGAATTTCCCGACGGCATACGTAAAGAACAGTGCAGATCCGATAATGCCCAACTCTGTTTCTGTAAAGACACCTTCTTTGACTATCGGGTCTTTCATTACATTGAGACTCAGACGGCAGATATAAAACATTGTATACCCAAAGGTAAATGCAAAGAAAGTTTTCCATCGCAGGCTTTTGAAGCGTGCCGCGGTTAGTAAAGCGGCGTTGACTCCTATAGCCGGTGCCGATGTTTTGTAGAAGTTCAGTAATTTTTTTAACATGATATTTCTTTTTTTATCGCTAACGGCCGGTAAAATTACAAATATGTCGCTAATAAACAAAAATACTTTTTCATTTTTGCGTAATTATTGCTTTTCCTTTTCTTTTTCTTTCTTCTGTTTCTCTGATTTTCTTTTTTTTGTTTTATCCTTAAACAGCAAATCGTCACCCATATCTCTAATCGTATGCATTGATTTACCTACTGATTTAACAGCGGTTGTATAAAGGGAGTCATTCATCGTTTTGCAATCATTTCTATTATAGTATTATTTACCTTTCCACACTAAGTCGTTTTTCATAAAATGGAATCCAATATAAACTTATTCTTCTTCGCCAATCACAACATCCCAAGGGGTAATCTTAATCATACTGTCCTTATTCAAATTTCTAGAATCGAGAAGTGACGTGCTGTTTTTAAATGGATATTTCATTTGTTGAGCGGTTGCTGAGAAATTAAAGATATAGTGAATTTTCTTATTCATGTCATTTGTACCCGAACGTAAGATTAGCGGGAAATGAAGTTCACGGGTTGTTGTTTCAATATTCTTTCGGTCAGCAGCCCGTGCGATAAGTTTTTGAAGCAGAGCGTCGGACGGCACAGTTGCTATATATATAAGGTGGCCTCTGCCAAAAGCATTTTCGGTGATGCATGGCCATTTGCCAAAGAACGGATGATCAATATAGGCTAAAGGTTTAGCAGTTGTAGGACAGAGAAATTCCATCCAAGTACTGACTGTATTATCACTCGCACCTATTTCATTCGCTTTAAGTTTTAAATGGCTGATGCTCGAAAATTCCTGATAGGTAAAACCGCATACCTCTCTGAGTGGACCAGGGGCAAGTAGAGGACGTACATCATCATCCTGATCGCAATAACCGCTTTTATAAAGCATTACGACTTCACCACCATTCTTTACAAAATCTGAAATTTTATTGAGCAAAACATCTGTCGCTACATATAAAGAAGGAATAACTAGCATATCATATTGATTGAAATCCTGCACTTTGTCACAAGCTAAGATATCGCATTCTATATTTTGTTTGTAGAGTGCCTCGTACACTATCCGGTCGTTATACTGTGAGCCTTCTTTGTAGGGCATAAAATCGAGACCGAACTTTGAATCGTGACTGAAGAGTACAGCCACGCGATTCTGCTTTTTCAGGTTTACCAGATGGTTCCCGATCCGATCCAATTCTCTTGCTCCCTTTTGAAACTCTGCATAGACACGGTTCGGTAGCATATCATGTCCGAGTATGCCGCGCCAATAGGTTTCTTGCCCATAATGGAGCGTGTTCCAATGCCAATATTCCACCATATTTGCGCCGCCGGAAAGAAACATATACATATTTTGACGCAACTGTCCGTCGTAAGGCGGCCACTGATCACGACTGCTCCAACCAGTGCCTTGTGCATTCGTTTCAGTAACAAGAAAATTCTTATGCCGGCACAAGTTTCGCATATAATCACATGAATAGCCAATCTGTAAACCATCCTGTGCGTCTTGCATATTGTAATAAACATTGATAGCCGGGTATTCCATTTGCCGGAATGCTTCTACCTGATCGATATTGCTGAAAGCCGGCATGAAACAATGTGTTACGAATTGATCCGGACGTTTATATTCATTGACAATATCAATCTGCCAGTTGAGGAAGTCGGATGTAACCTTTCGATTCCATCGTTCCCACCACAACTTGTACGACGGATTAGTTACACCTTTACGGTCGTAAAACTCATCCCAGGAATTAATGTTCATTCCCCAGTAGTTGAGGCCCCAACGCCTGTTAAGCGAATCGAGATTGTTGTTGAACTGTGACTTGATATAATCGCGAAACCCTAGGAAATAATCTTCATTGTCAATATTTCTTGCTTCAACTTCATTGTCCACCTGATAACCGATGATAGCTGGATTTTTGGCAAAATGTTCCATCATTTTTCGGATAATACGCTCGCAGTATTTGCGATAAATAGGGTTTTGCAAGTCCATATTCTGACGAATTCCATAATAACTCTGTTGCCCGTCATACGTTTGTGAAAGAATTTCAGGATGTTTTTTGGACATCCATGCAGGAATGGAATAAGTGGGTGTCCCGAGAATCACTTTAATTCCGGCTTTTCCCAGATGCTCGAGGATCCGATCCATCCAATCAAACTGAAAAACACCGTCTTGAGGTTCATAGAGTGACCATGTGGATTCGCCAATACGCACTACAGACAAGTTTGCATTCTTCATGAACTGAATGTCTTCATCTAAGCGGTCGGTTGGTGTATATTCGCTGTAGTAAGCGGCACCATAAAGCGGTTTGTCAAACTGATAAATGGCGTTGTTCTTGCTTTGAGCGTTTGCAAAAAAGGGAACAGCAAGCAAGAAAGTAAGGAGTATACCAGTGTGTTTCATAAGATAGAATGTTAACATTATTATTACAAATATACCATATCTCTTTTAAAAGGCAAAACTTTCAACCAAAACGGACAAAAAGTGCCTGTTTTATAAAAACTTTTTTATGTGTTTATAAATCCTTAATTAGATCAGCCATTTTTTCTTCCATTTGCAGACCTTTATATCCCATCTCTTTTGATTTTTCGTCTGTAAACGTAAAATAAGTGCAAGTGGATTGTGCACATAATTGTCCGCTGCTGTCAGAAATAGTTGCTTCAACAGTGGCTATTTTGCGACGAACTTCCGCTACATGAGCCCGAATCAGTAAATATCTATCATTTGTCGAAATGTGATGTCTGTATCTTGTTTTCATTTCTGCTGTTACGCCTGTCGTATTCATTTTCAACATTACAGCCCAAGCACAAATCTCATCCAATAATACAGCCTGAATTCCGCCGTGCATGGTGTCGATCCAACCTTGAAACTGCGGCTGTGGTAACCATACACTAACGACTTCATTACCATTAGCATAAAATTTCATATGCACGCCTGATGGATTGTCGGGACAGCATCCAAAGCAAAAATAGTTTTCTTTGCCTTCCCAGGGATTTTTTATTCTTTTCACCTTGCTACCTTTCTTTATTGCAATTATCTACTGCCGACAAAAATAAAAATTAATAATATAAGTTTTTGAAACTTATGGAATCTTTTTCAACGCACGCTAGCCAGACTAAATCTGAGCCGTTCCTCCGCTAAGCCTTTTTTTGATATTTTTATTTGGCAATTACGAGTGAAGCGATAAAACTATAATTCAGCACACTTCAGCGTTGTTCTTCATTGTCCTGAATATCAGTTTCGTTATCGCGTTTATTTGGTGCTGCTTTTGTGATCGTATGTGACTTGCTCTTTGCCGGTTTCCCTAGTTTTTCCCAAGCTGCTTTTCTGGCACGATAGCGTTCAAATTTATCTTCTAAATAATTGTCTGCCATAATATCACCTTTTAGATTGGCAACAAACTTACATAAATTCTCGATTACAAACAAATGAATTTTGTTAATGCATTTTATAAAATAGTGTAGACTGAGTATTTGGATCTAAGTTTATCAAAAAGAAAAGAAGTAAAGATCATGACAGTCATCTCACTTTGAGAATTTCATTATATTTCTCATAAAATTATTGTGTTCGCATATATCACAAATATTCAAAAAACATTACCTTTATACGCTCAAAGCATAGATCAACAAAAGGAAATCATGGAATCGTTTATACATTTACACGTTCATACTCAATACTCCTTGTTGGATGGACAGGCTTCTATTGATGCGCTTATTGATAAAGCTCAAAAAGATGGGATGCGTGCTATTGCCGTTACTGATCACGGTGCGATGTTTGGAATAAAAGAATTCTTTAATAAAGTTTGTAAAATCAATTCCAAACATTATGATATTATCAAAGAATACGAAAAAGAACTAGAAGGAATTCAGGCAAAAGTAGCTCCATCAACTGAAGAGCAGTCCCATACGGCAGAACTTCAGTCGCTCATTGAAAAAGAGAAAAATAAAATATTCAAACCTATCTTCGGATGTGAATGTTATTGTGCGCGCCATGGAAGACTAAGCAAATTATCTACTCAAGATGATCGTAGCGGATGGCACCTCATTGTCTTGGCAAAAAACCAGACAGGATACAAAAACCTGATTAAAATTGTTTCACTTTCATGGACAGAAGGTTTTTATGGACGTCCTCGTATAGACAAGGAACTTCTTGAAAAGTATCATGAAGGACTTATTGTATGCTCGGCTTGTATCGGAGGTGAAATTCCCCAGCTTATACTGAAGGGACAACTCAATAAAGCGGAAGAATCGGTTTTGTGGTTCAAAAAAATATTTGGAAATGACTATTATCTTGAAATTCAACGTCATGAAACCCATGATCCAACAGCCTCTCAAGATGTGTATCCACACCAGATAATTGTCAACAAAGAAATTTTACGACTGGGAGCAAAACATCATATTAAAGTCATTGCCACCAATGACGTTCATTTTGTGAATGAAGATGATGCCGAAGCGCACGACCGTCTGATTTGCCTAAGTACGGGCAAGGATTTGGATGATCCGAAGCGTATGCGCTATACTAAACAAGAATGGATGAAGACTACGGCGGAGATGAACGCCATCTTCTCTGATCTTCCTGAAGTGCTTAGCAATACGCTTGAAATAGCTGAGAAGGTGGAGTTTTATTCCATCGACCATGCACCTATCATGCCAACCTTTAGCATTCCGGAATCATTTGGTACAGAAGAAGAATATCGCAGGAAGTTTAGCGAACAGAATTTGTTTGACGAGTTTACACGTGATGAGAATGGAAAAGTGGTGCTTAATGAAACGGATGCACAAGCAAAAATCAAAAAATTAGGTGGCTACGACAAGCTGTACAGAATTAAACTGGAGGCGGATTATCTTGAAAAACTGACATACGATGGGGCAAAGGAATGTTATGGAGAAAATTTGACTGATGAAGTCAAGGAACGTCTGAATTTTGAGCTACACATCATGAAGACCATGGGTTTTCCAGGTTATTTCCTCATTGTGCAAGATTTTATTCGTGCGGCACGTGAAGAGTTGAACGTCTCGGTTGGACCGGGACGTGGATCAGCTGCCGGATCAGCTGTAGCCTACTGCTTGGGCATTACTAGAATCGACCCGATCAAATATGATTTGTTGTTCGAACGGTTTCTTAATCCAGATCGTATTTCTCTGCCTGATATTGATACTGATTTCGATGATGATGGGCGCAGAGACGTATTGCGGTGGGTAACTGATAAATATGGAGCCCACCGTGTCGCTCATATTATTACTTATGGTACAATGGCAGCCAAGTCGGCAATAAAGGATGTTGCCCGGGTAGAGAAATTACCTCTATCAGAATCAAACTATTTGGCCAAACTTGTTCCTGATAAAATCCCCGATATGAAGAAATTTAAATTGGGAGATGCCATCAATTATGTACAAGAACTTAAAGAGGCTGCAAATGGTTCCGACGAATTGTTGCGTGATACGTTGACGTATGCTCAGAAGCTGGAAGGGAATGTGCGTAATACCGGTGTACATGCTTGCGGCGTAATTATAGGGAGGTATGATATATCCGATGTTGTCCCTGTATGTACAGCTAAAGATAAAGATACGGACGAGGAGTTATTGGTTACCCAATACGAAGGATCGGTCATTGAGGAAACAGGCTTGATCAAGATGGACTTTCTTGGACTAAAAACGCTTTCTATCATCAAAGATGCTTTAGAAAACATCAAGCAGACTACCAATGAAGATTTGGATATCGACCATATTAGCTTGGAAGATCCTGTTACTTACAAATTGTATTGTGAAGGAAGGACAACAGGTACATTTCAGTTTGAATCCGCTGGAATGCAGAAATACCTTAAAGAACTTCAACCTTCTAAATTTGAAGATCTTATCGCGATGAACGCTCTTTATCGTCCGGGACCAATGGATAATATTCCATCGTTTATTGCTCGCAAACAAGGTAAAGAGCCTATCAAATATGATATTCCTGTAATGGAACGATATTTGAAAGATACTTATGGTATTACTGTTTATCAGGAACAGGTCATGCTTCTATCTCGTTTGCTGGCAAACTTTACACGAGGCGAGAGTGATACACTTCGTAAAGCCATGGGGAAGAAACAGATCGAAAAAATGAATCATCTGAAATCAAAATTTTTGGCAGGAGGTAAAACGAATGGATATGCAGAAGATACTTTGCTAAAGATCTGGAGCGAATGGGAAAAGTTTGCGTCGTATGCATTCAATAAAAGTCATGCTACCTGCTATTCGTGGGTAGCGTATCAGACTGCATATCTGAAAGCCAACTATCCTTCGGAGTATATGGCTGCCGTATTGAGTCGAAGCTTATCGAACATTGTCGATATAACTAAATTCATGGATGAATGCAAAGTGATGGGCATACAGGTTCTGGGCCCTGATGTAAACGAATCGTTCTTAAAGTTCGCGGTTAACAAGAATAAGAATATTCGTTTCGGACTTGGAGCTGTAAAGGGCGTTGGCGAATCGGCGGTAGCGAATATTCTTGAAGAAAGAACGAAAAACGGTCCGTTCAAAAATATCTTTGACTTTGTAGAGCGTATAAATTTAACGGCATGCAATAGGAAGAATATTGAATCACTGGCATTGGCTGGAGCGTTCGATAATCTGGGCATCAAACGTGAAGAGTTTTTTGCTGACACCGGAAAAGAAGAAACATTTACAGAAACTTTGATTCGTTACGGCAATAAATACCAGTTAGATAGGGACTCAGTAGCAAATTCTCTCTTTGGAAATGAGGCTTTTGTTGCTATCTCTAAACCCGAAATACCCAAATGTGAAAGCTGGGGTGCTCTTGAAAAACTTAATAAAGAAAAGGAGCTGGTTGGAATTTATCTTTCTGCGCATCCTCTGGATGAATACAGTATTATTTTAAAATATGTATGCAATACTGGCGTAATAGAGCTTAAAGATCGCAGCGCTTTGAGAGGTAGAGACATATTATTAGGAGGAATTATTACGGCAACGCGGGAAGGAATGAGCAAAACAGGCAAACCTTACTGTATTGTTAAAATTGAAGACTTTACGGGTAGTGACGAGATTCCTCTGTTTGGAAGTGATTATATTGAATATAGTAAATATTGCAAGGTGGGGATGTATCTTCTTATTAATGCCCGTATAGAGCCTAGTCAATGGAAAGAAAATGATTTGAGATTCAGAATCAGTTCCATCCGATTGCTACAAGATGAAAAAGAGAAGTTGATAGAAAGAATCAGTATAAGTCTCCCAATCCATGAATTAGATGAGCAAACGATCAACGAACTATCAGTGCTGATTAAGAGCAACCCCGGAAATAGCCAACTTTATTTCCGTGTGATAGATGGAACTAACAAGATTTCGCAAACATTCTATTCTCAAAATATTCGTTTGAGTGTCACGAATGATTTGATTGATTTTCTCCAAAAGAATGAAAATATTGATTTTATAATTAACAAATAAGCCGATGCAGATGAAAAATATTGATTATTTTTGGCTGTATAAAAACAAAAAAAGAAATTAAACGAAATAAATTATGGCATTACAAATTACAGATGAAAACTTTGCCGGATATGTAAATTCAGGCAAACCTATGGTTCTCGACTTTTGGGCTGAATGGTGTGGACCATGTCGAATGATTTCTCCTATCATTGACGAATTGGTTAAAGAATATGAAGGACGTGTTGTCATTGGAAAGATGGATGTAGATAATAACAATGATGTCGTATCTGAATTCGGGGTTCGTAATATTCCAACAATCCTCTTTTTTAAAGATGGAAAATTGGTAGATAAGCAAGTGGGTGCTGCGCCAAAATCGACTTTCATATCTAAGGTTGAAGCTCTTTTGTAAATAGAAGTGTATGTATCTCAAAAAAAGCCAGATCATAATTTGTTAATCTGGCTTTTTTGTTATTCGATATATACAAATACTTTTATTCGTATGGATATTCGAAGAAAAGCATATATATTTGCATATAAACAATAAAATAAATCTTTGATGACAAAAGCTGTCCATTATTTATATAATAAAATCAGATTTATTTACCTGTTTGTAATTATTTCAGTTTTTGCTCATAGTGTAAATCATCAAATCTATACACATGAAAACGGTACGATCTTAATTATAAGCTCTTATAATCCTGATACGCATAATATTACACAAAATATATCCGAGTTCATGGACGAATATAAACGTTTGGGTGGAAATTCTCCTGTCGTTATTGAAAACTTGAATTGTAAAAGCCTTCCTGAAGCACCGTTGTGGAAAAGCCGTATGTTTAAATTGCTAAGAAAGTATTCAGGGAACAACCAACCTAAAGCGGTCGTTATTCTGGGACAAGAAGGATGGGCTTCTTATCTGTCGCAAGATAAAGATCTATTGCAGGATGTTCCCGTTATATGCGGCATGGTAAGCCGTAACTTTGTTATTTTGCCAGATAGCAATACGAACCTTGCAAACTGGGCACCGAAAAGTTATGATTTAGAAAGCTTCGGTAAGATCAAACATCACGTAGGCGGGCTTGTTTATTCTTACGATATTAAGAAGAATGTAGACCTTATATTTAAATTGTATCCAAAAACTAAACATATTGCTTTAATAACTGACAATAGTTATGGCGGCATAGCATTGCAAGCTCTCGTTAAGAAGGAAATAGCCGACAATGTGGTAGATTTGATTGAACTGGACGGTCGCAAATACGATATTTATCAAATTAATGACATTATAAAGGATTTGCCTTCTCAAACGGTTTTATTACTTGGCTCATGGCGAGTAGATAAAAATGACAGCTATTATATAGGAAATGCTACTCATGCTATGAAAGCAATAAGACCCGAACTTCCTGCATTTTCTCTAACGTCAATTGGATTAGGATACTGGGCTATAGGAGGTTGCATTCCGAGATATCATCCGGAAGGAAAAGAACTAGCAAGAAAAGTGATCAAAATTCTTTCTGGAGACAAAGGACAATATATTACAGATGTCCCCAATATTTATAATTTTGATGCAGAACAATTGAAGGTTTTTAGTATCAATAATGACATGTTGCCTAAAGATTCAGTGTTTACTAATATTGATGAAAGCATATTCTTAAAGTATAAATATGAAATATTATCCATCACAATACTCATTCTTGCAATCTTTATTATTCTCATACTAATATTCTTAGCGCGTACAAACAAACTAAAAAACAAACTATTAGGTCTTCAGAGAGATAATGAATTGATATTAAACAATATTCAAACATCTTTGGCTTTTATCAATCCGGATTACACAATTAAATGGAAGAACAATATTTCCGTTTCTTGTGAAAAGCCACAATATGGAATTGGGCATTGCCCTCTTTCAGCTTCTCCAATAATTCCGTATTGTGACAAGTGCTCTTTGAAAAAGGTAATTAATGAGCATAAAAAAATAGAGAAGATAAGTAAGTTTAGTGATTGCTATGTTCATTTTACTTATATTCCTATTTTTGATGATGAAAACAAGTTTTTGGGAGTCATTTTGAAAAAAGAGGATGTCACGAAAGAGAAAAAAGCAGAAAACGAACTACGCAGGGCAAAAGAAAAAGCCGAAGGTGCCGATAAGTTAAAAACAGCATTTCTTGCTAATATGAGCCATGAAATACGAACACCATTGAATGCTATTATAGGATTTTCAAATCTTATGGCTACAGTAATCGATGATAATGAACGTAAGGAATATGCAAAAATTATCAATAGTAGTAATGATCATTTGTTACAATTAATCAATGATATTCTGGATATTGCAAAAATTGAAGCCGGAACGTTAACTTTCATAGATTCTGCAACAGACCTAAATAGTCTTTTATCTGAGATAGAGCTTTCATCTCAGCTCAAATCTACAAATGATATAGAAATTGCTTTTACTGAAAAGCTACCACAATGTACCATCATGATTGATCGAATACGGTTATCGCAGGTAATAACAAACCTTATTAACAACTCTATCAAATTCACCGAAAAGGGATATATTCATTTTGGATATCAACATGAAGATCAAGAACTTTATTTTTTTGTTGAGGATACAGGTTTTGGTATAGCACAGGGGAAAAAGGAAAAAATATTCGAACGCTTTGTAAAGTTAAATGATTTTGTACCAGGAACAGGTTTAGGACTCTCTATCTGCCAAATGATAATTAAGAAAATGAAAGGTGTAATCGGCGTTAATTCAGAAGAGGGCAAAGGTTCAACATTTTGGTTCAGGCTGCCCGATTCAATAATTATACAAAACAATGCATAAATCTATCATAAAATAATTCTCTTCCTGATCAGATTGAAATTTAACACCATCTTTGTCTGAAATCATAAATGCGTGTTATATCTTTGCACCTATTATTTTGACATGGTTCCGCGGAATTGTGTTACTATAATCTGTGTGTAGGTTTATATTTGCTTCATTTTGTAAATACAAACCCAAAAGGACTCGCAATCTGCCAAAATGGATTGTAAACTCTAACATGCTGAATGCATGATTCTTTTAATTGTTTTTTAGTAAAAACCAACAAACGTATTATGTCAACAAATTCAAAATGGATTAAACTATGCGTTTTAGTCGCATTATTTGGGGGTATTGGTACAGATAAAGCAGCAAGTAGAGATTACTTACCGTCCGTTAAATCTGTTCAACAAAGCAACAAGCTAACCGGTTTAGTAAGTGATGAGTCCGGTCCGATTGCAGGAGCCTCAATAGCGATTAAAGGAACGTCAAATGGAACAATCTCCGACGCCAACGGAAGATTTTCATTAGAAAATTTGAAAAGAGGTTCA
>Ga0183101_1000492_pt4 | contig 23367 bp, 20 predicted proteins | sample Biomet3_FD_127790 | JGI IMG/M metagenome (GOLD analysis project Ga0183101, IMG submission 127790) | Microbial communities from bioreactor (seeded with sewage sludge) at LBNL, California, USA - Biofuel metagenome 3 | ecosystem: Engineered > Bioreactor > Anaerobic > Unclassified ...
AAGTAATCCTCCTGCCGCACAAATGCGCGGCGCAGGGTCCACAGCGCCCAGGCAAACAGCCCCTGCACCAGCAGCACCAGCAGGCTTGCGCCGTTGGAAGAAAAAAGATCCATGGCCATAAACAACCTCCAGCAAACCAATAGGATTCAATGGCAGCGGCACGCTGCGCGATGCTCTTCACACGGGGCCGGGCCTCGTTGCCTCAGGGGGCCGGGGCCCCCCCTGCCTGCGGCGCGGTTGCAAGGCGAACGCGTGTTAAAACCCCAGGCCGAGCATGCCCATCAACAGGGTCATGATCTGGTTCAGGGCGGAAGGGGGCAGCTGCCCGCCCCAGGAGGGGAAAAACAGGGGGATGATGATGAGCCTTCCCGCCACCTCCCAGCAGAACAGCAGGGTGAGCATCCAGCCCAGGAACGACCGCCACAGGCGCAGACCGCTGGCGGGCGCGCCGCCGACTTCAGCCTCATTGATGCGGCTTTGCGCCTCATTCTGGCGGCTGCGGTCGGGCAGAATTTTGCCCACAGCCCCGGTCAGCCCGCCCAGCAGGTTTCCAAGCAGGGTCCACATGTCAGTTTTCCTCCCGTTCAAGGTCGGCCAGATACTGCGCCAGGGCCTTGACCCTGTTGCGCCATCCCGCGAGAAAAACGTTCATGGAAGGGCGGCGGGCCGCCAGATTGCGGTAGAACGCGTCGCGCAGGCGCAGCACCTGCCTGGCGGCGAACCAGTGCAGATTCACAGCTTCCAGGGCTTCAGCCAGTTCAGCGGTGCGCGTGCCGCAAACGCCGTCCTCCGCAATGCTTGCAAAGTGGTCAAGCTGGCTTTCGCCCACGGTGTTCATGCCCTGTTGCAACTGGCGCGCAGCGCGTGCAGCCCCCATGTTCACCGCTCCGTCATAAAGCACGATGCCCAGCGGCAGGGGCAGAGCAGCGCAGTTCAGCTTGTCCCAAAAGTGCTTTTTGAAAAGGGCTGCGGCCTGTGCCTTGGTGCAAGCGCGGATATCGTCGGCGTCCACATCGCCGTCCACATCCATATCCAGTTCACTGAAGGTGCAGGCGGGTGTGCGGGCTGCGGAGCAGCCGTCGCAGCTGCGGCGCTGGCGCAGGCACTCCTCGCGGGCCTGCCGGGCAAGGTCTTCCACCCAGCGCAGCGAAACGCCATAGTTTGTCAGCCCGCCCGGATCAGCGGGGTGGTTGGTGAGTCCGCCCTCCCACTGGGCGGTGAAGGTCTGGGCGATTTCAAATTGGTTCTGCATGTTGCTCCTCCTGTCGGCGTGTGGAGAACATGCCAGAATGCGGCCCGCCCGTAAGACTGAAAGGCTTCAGTAACCCTCAACCCTTGCAGGTGGCCGGTTTGCGGGAAAAAAGCAGTGGAAATGATGGGAAAAAATATAAAAAAGCCAGCAATATTGCTGGCTTGTAGATTTTTCCGGGCTGGGGTGTAAAACTTTTTCTTTACATTACGGCGTGTTGTCGGCTCTTGCGGCGGCGTTTTGGGCAGAATCGCCAAGCTTGAACAACAGGCGTGCCTGCGCAGGGGCAGAGCCTTCCTTTTTCAGTATCTGCCAGACCCGGCGGTCGGAAATGCCGTGACGCCGCGCCAGCCCGGCAACGGCGGCCGTGCTGCTTGAGCCTCGGCGTGTGCGGCGGGTGAAGTTTTCGATAATGTCATGCTGGCGCAGGCGCGCCATCAGGGCATTGCAGCGCGGCACATAAATATTCGTGCCCCCGAAGGCGGCCATGAGCTTGCGCAGGCCGCTCATTCCCAGGGTTTTGCGCAGGGCATGCCCCGGATCCTTGGGCATGCCGCGAGGGATGCGTACATTTTGTCCCCCGAAGGCGTGCAGCATGCGCAAAAATTGCCGCATGTCGTTCAGCGCGTTCCATATCTGGCGGGCGTTATCGGGCATGTGTTCTATCAGCTCCCGCCATTGACGTTCCTCGTCAGCCTGCCGCAGCGCGTCGCCCCAGGCTGAGCTGCGCCTGGGGCTTCGCCGCGCGCGCCTGGGAGAAGCCGAGGCGCTTGCGCGGCCGCCATGCACCACTTCGTGATTGGCGGAATCGGATTCATCCGGTTTACTGGTCATAGCGCGCCTCTCCGGGGCGGCAGGGAAACGCCAAGGCTGAAGGGGCGGGGGCTGCCGGGCTCGCGGGCGGGGGGCCTGATAGTTCTGGGTTTTCCTCGCCCATCAGGCGTACCATCAGGCGCAGGTGGTCGATTACAAGATGCAAAACGGGCAGCTGGAAGGCGTGGGCCCCGGAGGACAGGGAATCCAGCACAGCGTTCAGGTTGCGGATGTCGTCATGAAATGCGGACATGCTATGCTCCAAAAATAGATAATTTAATATGTTGGCCGTAAAAATAGAAAAAGCATTATTTGCGACGTGAGTCAAGGAAAACTTTTATTTAGTGGAAAACCTTTAGTTATCGAAAATATTAATAATTTTTATATAAAAATTAATATATTCCTCAACCAAAGCACACTGAAAATGGCAGTTCTTTATTTTTTAAGGAAAACTTGAAATTAGTTAAAAACAAATATAGATATACAAAAAGGAAATCGCCGCCTTGCAAACGCGCGTTGTGGCGGCACAGCTGTGGGGGGGGCTTAATGAAGCAACAAACAACAAGGGAAAGCCATGAAGACAGCACAAGCGCCATTGGCATCGGCCTTTGCCGCGCGCCTGCGCCAGCGCAGGGAAAACCTTGGACTGCACAAACAGGTTCTGGCCGACGCTGTGGGCTTGAGCCTGACGACCATCCAGCAATATGAAAACGGGCAATTGCCCAAGGGCAATCACGCCATTCGCCTTGCCGATGCCCTGCATTGCTCGCTGGATTGGCTGCTCGCGGGCCGGGGCGACAAAACAAGCGGCATTGTGGAAGCGCCCGATGCGCGGCTTATGATGGTGCCCATTGTGGAAGCGCGGCTTTCAGCCGGAAAGGGGAGTTTTGAAACCGGTGGGGAGGTGTTGCGGCATTATGCCTTTCGTTGGGATTTTCTGCGCCGTAAGGGCAACCCCACGCAAATGGTGCTGTTGCGCGTTTCAGGCGACAGCATGCAGCCGAGCATCATGCACAACGACGTGGTGCTGATCGATCAGGGGCAGAGGGAGCCGGTGCCAGGGCGCATCTATGCCGTGGGCGTGGAAGACATGGTCTATCTCAAAGTGCTCGACGCCATGCCCGGCAGGCTCATTTTAACCAGCATAAATCCCGATTTCGCGCCCATAGAAGCGAATACCGGCGAGCAGCTGGGCGATCTTGTGCGCATTATCGGCAGAGCCGTGTGGGTGGGGCGTGAACTCGACTGAGGGCTCTTGGCTCCGCTGAGCGGCTCAGCTTTTGGCCAATACGCTCGGCGCGGCTGTCTTGCCCATATCGTTTTCACTGGCGAGGTTGCGGTTCCAGGCGCGAATGGCCGCACCTTGCGATACGGACCACTGCTGCGAGGTTTGCCCGCAAGAACAGACGACGCGCCAGACTTCCTGCCGACGGCCAGGAGGAAGCATGGATTCCAGATGAACATTAGTTCCCCCGCAGGCAAGGCACGGGCGGATGGTGTGCGGATCAAGCTCTTTCATACAAGTAGTCTAGCAGTTTTGGTCAGGTATCACAAGGACGGTTACTCCACGGAGTCAATTGGGCGAAAAAGCGGAGGCTGGCAAAAAAAAATTGAGCGGAGAGGCCGCGTCTTAACGTTTCGCTGACAAGACCGGCGGCACTGTATACCCGCACGCGACAAGTGGCGCGTTGCAAAAAATTACGGATTCTCTGGAGGAAATATGCGTTATCTGTTCGTCATGCTCATGTCTCTTATGTTGGCCGCCCCCGCGTTTGCCGCCGAAACCCCCGCCGAAGCCCCGGCCGTTCACCACGCCGCCCACAAGGCCAAGAGGGTGACAAAAGCCGCCCCTGTGGATACTGTGGCCAAAGCGCTGGCTTCCGCCAACAAAACGCGCGTGTCCGTTACCGGCACCATTGTGGAACCGGTGCAGGGCAAGAAAAATCGTTACGTTTTTGAAGACGGCACCGGCCGCATGACTGTTGCCCTGGGCAAAAAGGCTGCGGCCGCCGCGCACCTGGAAGCGCAGTCGAAGGTTCACTTGACCGGCGTGATGGTGGTCAAGGGCGGCAAGGAAGGCGTTATGGCCGTCCGCAAGGCCGAAGTGCAGCAATAGTTTCGTCTGAATCCGATTTTTCCCGACGTTCGCCGCCTCTTTGGCGTGCGGGCGTCGGGAATTGCCCTTGGCGGCAAAAAGCCGCCTTTTCCAGTCTTGCATCCGGCGGCGCGGCCCGTCTCATCTGGAGAACAGCATGCGAACAATGCGCCCCGTTCTTTTGAATCTGCTTTCCACCTTGTTGTTCGTTTTTGCCTGCGGCGGCAGCCTGGCGGTTTTTGCCGCCGGGTTTGAGGGGCCCGGCGTGGGCCCAACCGTCACGCGCGCCGTTGACGTGCTCGGCGCTCAGGACGATGCGCCCAGCGTGCTTGAGGGGCATCTGGTTGAAAAACTGCCCCGCCGCAAACACCGCTATCTTTTTGAGGATCACAGCGGCCAGGTGGTGGTGGAGATAGAGAACCGGGTGTTCGGCCAGCTCACTGTTACGCCCCACGACAAGGTGCGCCTTCAGGGGCATGTGGATTGGAACCGCAAGCGGCCCAACGAGGTCGAGGTTGATTCCCTGTCCATTATCGGCGTTATAACCCCCAAAGATGTGCCCGATGCGGTTGCTCCCCCGCAAAAGTCCGGCCCTTCCAGGCGGTGACGCATGCCCGCCGCGCTGCTGCTTGTTGAGGACAACGAGGACATCCTTGCCAACCTTTATGCCTTTCTGGAACCGCTGGGTTACGAACTTGACTGCGCGCGCAATGGCCGCACGGGGCTTTCCATGGCCGTCGAACAGCGTTTCGACTGCATCGTGCTGGATATCATGCTGCCGGGCCTCGACGGCATCAGCCTGTGCCGGCAACTGCGCGAAAAGCACCACCGCCATGTGCCCATCATCATGCTGACCGCCATGGACGCCGTGGCCGACAGAGTGCAGGGGCTTGAGGCCGGGGCGGACGATTACCTCGTCAAGCCCTTCGCCCTCAAGGAACTGGAGGCCCGCATCCGCGCGCTGCTGCGCCGTGGCCGCTTGTCCACGCGCAACGCGGCCGAGGAAACCGTGTGGACCTATGCGGACTTGGTGTTCAACGTTGCGGAGCACAAGGCAGAGCGTCAGGGCCGCCGCCTGCGGCTGAGCCCCACGGGTTTTCGCATTCTTGATGAGCTGGTGCGCGCCGCGCCGGGGCTTGTGCGGCGCGAAGACCTTGAACATTCCCTCTGGGGCGACGACCCGCCCGAAGGCAGCGCCCTGCGCACGCACATCCACGAACTGCGCCGCGAACTGGACAAACCCTTTGCCGAGCAGCTGCTGCACACGGTGCCACATGTGGGCTATCGGCTGAGCACAGATCCCGGGGACAGCGACTGATGCGCCGTTTCTCACCTTCCCTCTTTAGCGGCCCCGCGCCGCGCGAACCCCGCCGCAGAGCCAGCATCCGCCGTCGCCTGCTGGCGGCTTTTGTGTTTCTGGCCCTGCTGATGAGCGCCGCCCTGGGCGTGGTGGGGCGGCTTTCGTTTGATTCTCTCGGCACCTACCTTGTGGGCTGGCATGCAAGACCCGTTATGGAAGCCTTTATCGAGGCGGAAAAGCGCGCCTGGGAGGCGGAGGACAACGGCGGCGACAAGCTTTATTACGGTGAAGACCTGGCGGCCGTGATGCACTGGCGTTTTCTCGTGGGCAAGCAGGTGCCGGATGAATGGCGCGAACTGCCCGACGGGCTGCACTTTATCCGGCGCATGGAGGAGTTTGTTCTTATAGAGCGCCGGGATGGCATGACTTATGTGCTGACCGGCGGCACCGGCGCGTTTATGGCGCTGAAAAAACGTCTTAACCGCATTTTGTTGCTCTGCGCCTTCAGCGGTTTGGCGCTGGCCGTCATGCTGGCCGTGGTGCTGAGCCGCCGCTTGACCGGGCCGCTCAGCAGGCTGACCACCGCTGTGGAAAGCCGCCCCACGGCTCGGCTGCAGGCTGTTTCCGAAACCGGCGGCAACGCGGCGGGCGCGGAACCAGGGGCGCTTCCGCCCATACCGTTGACCGGGCTTGACGACGAGGTCGGCGTGCTGGCGCGGGCCATTGCCGCGCGCGAGGAGGCCCTGCAACGGTTTGTGCAGCGTGAAAGCAATTTCACCGGCGACGTGAGCCACGAACTGCGCACGCCGCTCACCGTTATGCAGGGCGGCCTTGAGGTGCTTGAGCTGCAGTTGCAAAACACGCCCCACGCCGAACGGCTTGCCCCTGTGTTGTCGCGGCTGTCGCGCACCACGGCGCGCATGTCCAACACCGTGCGCACGCTGCTTATGCTGGCGCGGCGGCCAGAGGAAATTGAATTTCAGCTCCTCGACTGCAGTGAAATTTTGCTGGGAATCGTTCGGGAAATGCAGGGCGATGGGCTGCTGCGCCTTGATTCCGGCTCTGGCCTTGGCGCGGCTATTCCCCCAGGCGTTTCGGCCGAAACCGGGGAGGGCGCGGGCGCGTTCTCAAGCGCCCCTGCCTCGGTTGGGGCGCGGGTTGCCGCAGGTGCTCGTGCCGCTGGTGGGGCTTCCCCCTGCGGCGGGCAGGGCACGCCGCAGCGTCGGCGCGGGCACGGCCCGGAACCCCGCCCGCCGGTATTGCTGCGGGCCGACATTGCCGCCGGAGTGCGCGCACGCGGGCAGAAGGAGCTGGTGGGCATCATTTTTAACAATCTGCTGGACAATGCCTGCCAGTACACGGAAAATGGGCATGCCGAAGTGACGCTTTGCGCAGGGGAACTGCGCGTGCGCAACGACGGGCGCATTCCCTCTGGGGTGGATATCTTCGCCAGGGGCGTGCGGTGCGCGCAAAAAACGACCGGCGGCGCGGGGCTGGGGCTTTCCCTGGCTCTCAGAGCTTGTGAGCGCCTTGGCTGGCAGCTGGATCTGGTTTCGGATGCCGCAAATGGCGAGGCCGTTTTTCGCGTGCGCTTCTCACAGGTATCTCAAGGAGTTGACATATAATGCCCGGCTTTCAAATCCGGCGGGGCGACGCCCCCGCCTCGACGTTTTTTACCGGCCGTCGCCGCGTTCTGCTGCCTGTGCTGGTTGTGGTGGCGGGGCTGCTGTGTTGGCGCCTGTTTTTTAGCGGCGGCGCGGTCCGCAAGGGCATGACCGTGGATATGCCGCCGGTGCGCATTGCCGCCGCTCTTGTTCAGGATGTGCCCCATTTTCTCAATGGCCTGGGCACGGTGCTGCCTTCCAGCGACGTGCTGGTGACCAGCCGTGTGGATGGGCAACTGCAGCGCCTGCATTTCAAGGAAGGGCAGCGCGTGAAGGCCGGGGATCTGCTGGCCGAAATAGATCCGCGCCCGTTTCAGGCCGCTCTTGATCAGGCGCGCGGCACCCTGGCCAAGGATCAGGCTCAGCTTGAGAACGCCCGCCGGGATCTGGCGCGCTATGCCAAGCTGGCGCAGGGCGACTTTATCGCCGCGCAGCAGTTTGAAACGCAACGCGCCCTGGCGCGGCAATATCAGGGCACGGTGGAGGCGGACAAGGCCGCCGTTGATTCAGCCGCGCTGCAGCTGAGCTATAGCCGCATCACCGCGCCGGTATCGGGCCGTCTGGGCCTGCGCAACGTGGATGAAGGCAACATGATAAAAAGTTCGGACACGGGCGGCATTGTGCGCATCACAGAGGTGAGCCCGTGTGATGTTGTCTTTACCCTGCCCGAAAGTCAGGTGCCCCTTGTTGTGCGGGCCCTGCGCGAGCATGAGGACGATGTGGACCGGCAGCCGCTGCCGGTGCAGGCCTGGGACAGGGAGCAGAAACGCCTGCTTGGCGTGGGCGGCCTGCTTTCCATGGACAATCAGATCGACCTTTCCACGGGCACGGTAAAATTGAAGGCGCGGTTTCCCAATGCCGAAGGCGCGCTCTACCCCAATCAGTTCGTCAACGCCCGTTTGCTGGTGCGCACCCTGCGCAATGCCATTACCGTGCCCACCTCGGCGGTGCAGGTGGGTTCGCGCGGCGCGTATATCTATGTGGTGGGCAAAAACGCCGAAAAGCGCGACATCGTCAACGTGCGCCAGGTAACGCCCGGCATTGCCACGGACAGCCTGACCGTTATCGACAAGGGGCTGAAACCTGGCGAAATGGTGGTGGTGGATGGCCTTGACCGTCTGCGCGACGGCATCGCCGTCAAAATAGCGGCAACAGTTGAAACCCCCAAAGCCGCCCTGGCGGAATAGCGCCGCCGCACCCGTCTTCGCACCTTTCACCCCCTGTGGGGGATGAGCCGCCCTATGAACCTTTCGCGCATATTCATTCTACGCCCCATTGCCACCTCGCTGCTGATGGTGGCCCTGTTTCTCTCGGGTTTGCTGGGCTACCGGTATCTGCCCGTGGCGGCCCTGCCGCAGATAGATTACCCCACCATTCAGGTGCAGACGCTTTACCCCGGCGCTTCGCCGGACGTTATGGCCTCTGTCGTCACCGCGCCGCTCGAGCGCCAGTTCGGCATTATGCCCGGCCTGACGCAGATGAGCTCGCTTTCCTCCGCCGGGGCTTCGGTGGTGACGTTGCAGTTCGACCTTTCCATAGCCTTGGACGTGGCGGAGCAGGAAGTGCAGGCGGCCATCAACGCGGCCAACAATCTGCTGCCTTCGGATTTGCCCACGCCGCCCATCTACAACAAGGTGAACCCGGCTGACCCGCCCGTCATCACGCTGGCCGTCACCAGCGACGCCATGCCCCTGACCCGCCTGGAAGACCTGGTTGACACGCGCATGGCGCAGAAAATTTCGCAACTGCCCGGCGTGGGGCTGGTGACGCTTTCGGGCGGGCAGCGGCCCGCTGTGCGCGTGCAGGTGAACCCCAAGGCCCTGGCCAACGCGGGCCTGACCCTGGCGGATGTGCGCACGGCCATTGCCAAGGCCAATGTCAACGACGCCAAGGGCAGTTTTGACGGGCCGGAGCGCGCCAGCACTATTGACGCCAATGATCAGCTTGCCTCGGCCGAAGCGTATGGCGACGCCATTATAGGCTATAAAAATGGCGCTCCCCTGCGCCTGCGCGACGTGGCCGAGGTTGTGGAAGGCGCGGAAAACGCCCGCCTTGCCGCCTATGTGGCCGGCGAGGGCATGGGTTTTCGCCCGGCCATCGTGCTTTCAGTGCAGCGGCAGCCGGGGGCCAATGTCATTGGCGTGGCCGACCGGGTTACGCAGCTGCTGCCCGTTCTCAAACAAACCTTGCCCGGCAATGTGGACGTGCGCGTGGTGACGGACCGCACAACCACCATCCGCGCCACCGTGCATGATGTGCAGCTAGAGCTGCTGCTGTCCGTGGCCCTGGTGATCTGGGTTATCTGGCTGTTTCTGCGCAACGCCAGGGCCACCGTCATTCCCGCGCTGGCCGTGCCGCTTTCGCTGGTGGGCACGCTGGGCGTCATGCACCTTGCGGGCTATTCGCTGAACAACCTCACCCTTATGGCGCTGGTTATCGCCACCGGCTTTGTGGTGGACGACGCCATTGTGGTTATCGAAAATATTTCGCGCTATCTGGAACAGGGGCAAAAGCCCGTGCAGGCAGCCCTGACAGGGGCGGGGCAGATCGGTTTTACCATCATTTCGCTGACCATCTCGCTGGTGGCCGTGCTTATTCCCCTGCTGTTCATGGGCGACGTGGTGGGGCGGCTGTTCCGCGAATTCGCGGTAACGCTGGCGGTGACCATTCTTATTTCGGCGGTCATTTCGCTGACGCTCACGCCTATGCTCTGCGCCGTCATGCTGCGGCCCGAGGCCCACACGACACAGCAGGAGGACGGACGCTTTTTTGCCCGCCTGCTGGCCTGGTATGCGGATAAGCTTGATTGGGTGCTGGGGCACCAGGGGCTGACGCTGGCTGTGGCGGGGGGCACGCTGGTGCTCACTGTCGTGTTGTATATAGCTGTTCCCAAAGGCTTTTTCCCGGTGCAGGATACGGGCGTCATTCAGGGCATTGCCGAAGCGCCGCAGGACACGTCGTTTGATGCCATGGCGGGACGCCAGCGGCAGCTGGCGGATGTTATCCTGCAGGATCCGGCAGTGGAAAGCGTGGTGTTTTTTGTGGGGGTTGACGGCATCAACCAGAGCATGGGCACCTCGCGCCTGAGCGTGGAACTGAAGCCGCTGGAAGACCGCGACGCCCGCGCACCGGCCATTGCCCGGCGCATTATGGCAAAGGCCGCCGCCTTGCCGGGGCTTTCCCTCTATTTGCAGCCCGTGCAGGATCTGACCATTGAGGACCGTATTTCACGCACCCAGTACCAGTTTACTGTTGAGGCGCTGGACAGGGACCAGCTTGACAGCTGGGTGCCCCGCATCGTGGCCGCGCTGGCGCGGCAGCCGCAGCTGGACATGGTGACCAGCGACTATCAAAACCCCGGCCGCATGACCTGGCTGAACATCAACCGCGACGCCGCGGGGCGGCTGGGCATCAGCATGTCCGCCATTGATAACGCCCTTTACGACGCCTTGGGCCAGCGGCTTATTTCAACCATCTTTACCCAGACCAACCAGTATAAAGTTGTGCTGGAAACAGCTCCCCAGTACCGCCTGGGGCCGCAGTCGCTGGAAAATATCTATGTTTCGGGGGGAGACGGCAAACCCGTGCCGCTCACCAGCCTGGCCACGCAGGAAGACCGCCCGGTGCGCCTTTCCATAGCGCGGCAGGGGCAGTTTCCCGTTTCGACCATTTCTTTCAATGTGGCTTCCGGCTCCTCGCTGGGCGCGGCGGTCAAGGCCGTGGCCGCCACGGAAAAGGAACTGCGGCTGCCGGAATCGCTGCGCACCCAGCTGCAGGGCGCGGCCAAGGCTTTTGCCACGTCCACGGACAATCAGGTGTGGCTGATCCTGGCGGCAGTCATCACCATGTATATCGTGCTGGGCGTGCTGTATGAAAGTTATATTCACCCCGTAACCATTCTTTCCACCCTGCCTTCGGCCGGAGTGGGCGCGCTGCTGGCCCTGATGCTGGCGGATATGGACCTTGGCGTGGTGGGCATTATCGGCATTATTCTGCTCATCGGCATTGTCAAGAAAAACGCCATCATGATGATCGACTTCGCGCTTGAGGCGGAGCGCATCGAAGGCAAGGAGCCGTTGGCGGCCATTCGTCAGGCCTGCCTTTTGCGGCTGCGGCCCATTCTTATGACAACCATGGCCGCGCTGCTGGGCGCGTTGCCCCTTATGCTGGGCTGGGGCATGGGCGCGGAGCTGCGGCACCCCCTGGGCGTAACCATGGTGGGCGGGCTCATTTTCAGCCAGGCCCTCACGCTGTTCACCACCCCCGTGGTCTACCTGTGGTTTGACCGGCTGAGCCGCCGCCTGCGCGGCTGGCGGGAACAGCGCGCGGCAGGGGATGCTGCTGCCCAGGGGCCCACCGGCGGGGAGGCGCGGCCATGAGCGGCGAGCCGGCGGAAAACGGAACTTCTGTTCCGGGCCAGCTGAGCGCGCCGTGCGGCGGGGATACGCTCCCCAACCAGCAGCAGCGCGAAAACCGCCGTCTGGGCATGCTGCGCAAGCTCAAGGCCCTGCGCGAGGCGGGCCGCAGGCACAGGTTTGGCCCCGAGGCGTTGCCCACGAACATTTCCGCGCCGTTTATCCGGCGGCCGGTGGCCACGGCGCTGCTGACCCTTGCCATCGCCTTGGCCGGTGTGGTGGCCTTTAATCTGCTTTCCGTCGCGCCGCTGCCGCAGGTGGATTTTCCCGTTGTCGTGGTGCGCGCCAAAATGCCGGGCGCGGGGCCTGAAACCATGGCCGCCACGGTGGCCACGCCGCTTGAACGGTCCCTTGGGCGCATTTCCGGCGTAACGGAAATGACCTCCACCAGCTCCCTGGGGTCCACAAACATCGTTTTGCAGTTTGACCTTAACCGCAACATCGATGGCGCGGCCCGCGACGTGCAGTCGTCCATCAACGCGGCCCGCTCAAATTTGCCGACCATGCCTTCCAACCCCACCTACCGCAAGGTGAACCCGGCGGGCGCGCCCATCATGATTCTGGCCATTACCTCTGATGTGCTGACCCGCACGCAGCTCTATGATGCGGCCTCCACGGTGCTGGCGCAGAAAATTTCACAGCTGCCGGGCGTGGGCGAGGTTATCGTGGGCGGCGGCGCGCTGCCCGCCGTGCGCGTGAACGTGCAGCCCGACGCCCTTAACCGGGTTGGCCTGACCATGAGCGACGTGCGCGCGGCCCTGGCGGCGGCCAACGCCTTTATGCCCAAGGGCCAGGTGGACGGCGATGGCCGTTTCTGGCTTGTGGGGGCCAGCGACCAGCTGCGCCGGTCTGAAGACTACAAAGCGCTTATTTTGGCCCGGCGGGGTGATAAAACCATACGCCTTTCGGACGTGGCCAACATTGTGGACGGCCCCGAAGACGTTCACGCCATGGCCGTTTCAGACGGCAAACCGGCGGTGCTGCTTATCGTGTTCCGCTCGCCGGGGGCCAACATCATTGAAACGGTGGACCAGGTCAAAGAAATGCTGCCGCAACTGCGTTCATGGTTGCCGGAAAGCGCGGACCTGGGGCAGCGGCTGGACCGTTCGCTGACAATCCGCGCCTCGTTGCGCGAGGTGGAGAAAAGCCTGCTGCTTTCCATGGCGCTGGTGGTGCTGGTGACGTTTCTCTTTTTGCGCAACGGCAGGGCAACGGCCATTCCGGCTGTGGCGGCCCCCGTGTCGTTGCTGGCTACCTTTGGCGTCATGTATTTGTGCGGCTATAGCCTGGACAACCTTTCGCTCATGGCGCTGACGGTCTCCACGGGTTTTGTGGTGGACGACGCCATCGTGGTGCTTGAAAACATCGTGCGGCGGCTGGAAATGGGCGAAAACCCCTTGCGAGCGGCCCTGCGGGGCGCGCGCGAGGTGGGCTTTACCGTGATTTCCATTTCCATCTCGCTGGTGGCGGTGTTCGCCCCGATTCTTTTTATGGGCGGGCTGGTGGGGCGGCTGTTCCGCGAATTTTCCGTGGTGCTCACCACGGCGGTGCTGGTTTCCATGGTGGTTTCGCTGACCACCACCCCCATGATGAGCGCGGTGCTGCTGCGCTCCCACGCGCATGAGCGCGCAGCGGCGGCTCAGGCCGCCCGCATGGGCGGCGGCGGGCTGACAGGCCAGCTGCGCCGCTTGCTGGCCCGCGTGGGCGACGTTTGGGGCCGCCTGCTGGCGGGCATGCAGCGGGGCTATGCCGCAACCCTGCCCGTGGTGCTGCGCCACCGCAGGCTGACCATCGGCTCGTTGCTGCTGGTTATCGCGGCCAACGTGTGGATGTTTGCCGCCTCCCCCAAGGGCTTTTTTCCGCAGCAGGACACCGGCGTTATCATGGGCGGCATCAAGGCGGACCAGAGCTCGTCTTTTCAGGCCATGGACAAACGCCTGCGCAAGCTCATAGCCGTCATCAAGGCCGACCCGGCGGTGGAGCACGTTTCAGGGCACATCAGCAGCGGACGCGGCGGGGGCGGGGTGTTCATCGCCCTAAAGCCCCTGAAGGAACGCAAAATAGACGCCATGGGCGTTATCGGGCGTTTGCGGGGCAAGCTGGCCGCAGAACCGGGAATGCAGATTTTTTTGCAGCCCGCGCAGGACATCATGATGGGCGGGCGCGGTTCACGCTCGCAGTATCAGTATACGCTTCAGGCGGACAATCTGGACGAGCTGCGCACCTGGGGGCGCAAACTGCAACAGGCCATGGCCGCCGACCCCCTGTTCAAGGATGTGGACAGCGATATTGAGGAGCGGGGCCTTGAAACCATGGTCAACGTGGACCGCGACGCCCTGGCCCGCTACGGTTTGACCATCAAGGACGTGGACGCGGCCTTGGGCAACGCTTTTGGGCAAAGCCAGGCTTCCACCATCTATCAGGATAAAAATCAGTATCATGTGGTGCTGGAATACGCGCCAGACTGGCTGGCCGGAACCGACGCCCTGGAAAAAGTGCGGCTGCCCGGCAAAAACGGCCTGGTGCCGCTGCTCAGCGTGGCCAAAATTGTGCCTGCCTATACGCCGCTTTCCGTGGCGCACCAGGGGCAGTTCGCCGCTGTGACCGTTTCCTTCAATCTGGCGCACGGCGCTTCGCTTTCGCAGGCGCAAACGGCGCTGGCGGGCATAAAGATGCAAATAGGCATGCCCTCCTCGGTGGTCGGCGGGTTTCAGGGCACGGCCAAGATGTTCAGCGACACGGCAAGCAACCAGCTGGTGCTGATTCTGGCGGCGCTGGCGGCTTTGTATATCGTGCTCGGCATGCTGTATGAAAGCCTCATCCATCCCCTGACCATTCTTTCCACCCTGCCTTCCGCAGGCGGGGGCGCGCTGTTGGCCTTGCGCGTCTGCGGCATGGAATTCAGCGTCATAGCGCTCATTGGCGTGCTGCTTTTGTGCGGCATTGTCAAAAAGAACGCCATTATGATGATCGACTTCGCCTTGGAGGCCGTGCGCACGCGCGGGCTTGCACCGGAAAAAGCCATTTACGAGGCCTGCCAGCTGCGGTTCAGGCCCATCATGATGACCACGGCGGCAGCTATTCTGGGCGCATTGCCGCTGGCCTTGGGGCACGGCGACGGCGCGGAGATTCGCCAGCCTTTGGGCGTTGCCATTGTGGGTGGTTTGATGGTCAGCCAGGTGCTGACGCTCTACACCACGCCGGTGGTCTATCTGTGCCTCGACAACCTGAGCGTCCGTTTCCGGTCATGGCGCGAAAGCCGCCGTGCGGCGTTGCCCGTGGCGGAGTAGCCCAGCGCGCCAAAAGCCTTGTTGCGCCGCTTGCGCCTTAGCCTGCGGTTCCGCCTGGGCCGTCTCTCCCTTCTTGCCCCTTCTATTTTCTTCATGGGCCCCGGCGTCGCCGAACGGTTGGGGCCTGTATGCCTGCGCTCTTCTGTTCTTCGCATGCTTCCCATGCCGCAGCCGCCCTTTGCTGCGTGCGCTTTAGCGGGCAAGTTTTTTTTTCTGTTCCCCCGGAGGAAACGGTGAACCTGCGGCGCGTCGGCAGTGTGCAATTCTGGGCAAGTTTGCATATTTTTTGGCAATACCTCTTGCGCTTTATCCATTTTTTAGTAAATAATATCAAACACCTCTTTTTTCAGCGTCAAAAAAGGATGCCATGTACCACATCTCGTTGCGCGCAGTGTCTTTTTGCCGTGATCCCCTCCTGAAATCCGCGTTCCAGCAAGTCAAACTGCACGCCGCGTTTACTCTCGCGGTTTCATTTGCCGTTGCGCAGAATGACGGCGTCGTCGTGGACGTTTCCGCCGCCGACATCGTGCTGCTGGGGCCGGACAGGCTTGACCAACTGCGTGACTTGCGCGCGGCGGCAAGTTCAGAAGCGCTTGTGGTTTTGGTGGATAGCGCCGCGTGCGTGCCGGAGAAAACGCTGACGCCGCTGCTGCCGTTGCTGCACGATGTGTGGCAAGGGCCGATAAGCCCCGCCATGCTGCGCTTTCGGGTTGAGCGCCTGCTCGAGGCTGCCTGCCGCCGGGAAGAGGCCGCCATGACGCGGCAGTGCCTCGACACGGTTATGGATCTGGCCACCGACCCCGTGTGCTTCAAGGATGCAAGCGGAACGCACGTCAGGGTGAACAAGGCGTTTTGCCGCCTTGTGGGCAAAAGCCGCGAGATGGTTGAAGGGCTGCGGCACAGCATCATCTGGAACGAGCCGGAAAAATCCACGCATGAGGCCACCTGCCGCCATTCGGACATGGCCGTCATGTCTTCATGCGAAGCGGGGCTGTTTGACGAGATCGTCAAAGCGCCCAGCGGCATGCTCCGCATCAAATCGCGTAAAGCGCCCCTTTATGATCCCGATGGGGCCGTCATGGGCACGGTGGGCATTTTTCGCGACGTGACCAAAAACGCCAATCTGTCCACGGAACTTGATTTTGTGCTGCAAAGCATTCCCTATGCGGTGATCATGCTGGACACGGAGAACCGCATTGTCAGTTCCAACGAAAAATTCAGGCTGCTTTTCGGTCTTGACGATAAAGACCCCGTGGTGGGTGAAAAACTGCGCACCGTCAACCAGTGCGCAACCCGGCTGCTGGGCTTCAAGCGCAAGGGCAAGCACATTCAGATGCGGTCCGCCGAGGATGGCCACGATAAATATATTGAAATATATGAAAAAGACAGTGTGGACTCTTTCAACCGCGTTGTTGGGTCCATTCGCATTTACCGTGACATTACCCGGCAGCGCCAGTTTGAAAAACGCTTGCGGTTGCGCGCCAATACAGATGATTTGACGACGCTGTATAATCGCCACTATTTTTTCAAGCATATTCCGGCTACGGTGCCCGTTGGGGCGGGCTTCGCCTATATTGATCTGGACAACTTCAAGCATGTCAACGATAAATATGGTCACGCCACGGGCAACCGCGCGCTGGTGCTCACGGCCCGGCTGCTGCGAAGGCACTTGCGCTGTGCCGTTGTGGCCCGGCTGGGCGGCGATGAGTTTGCGGCCTTTTTCCCTTTTGGCGACACTGCGGAAGTTTTGCTCTCCGTTATTGAAGCGGTGCGAACCGCTCTGGTAGCGGCATATGCCGCCTATGAACAGTTTTTGGGGCTTTCAGCCAGCATTGGCATTGTGCTGGTTCAGGAAGCCCCCCTTTCCCGCGAGGATCTTGTGCGCCGGGGCGATGTGGCCATGTATGCGGCCAAGCACCGGGGCAAAAGCGGGTGCTGTCTTTATTCGCCCGCCCTCGACGGCGTTGGGTCGCCGGGCATTGGAGAACGTGGCTACGCGCTTTAGCGCTGGCGCGGATTTTGTTTTTAGGGCTCGTCCTTAAGCTGCCAGGCGAAAAGCGGCAACAGGGCCGCCTTTGTGGAGAAGTCATGCGTATTCCGTCATTTGATCTGGAAGTTTTTTTTGGAAAATACGAGTTTTCCACCCCGTATCTGCTGGCGCAATCCGATTGCGAATCTGTCAGCATCGACGCGCTGTTGCGGCTGGAGCCGGATGCCGAGGCGGCGCGCCGTGAATTTTTGAATACCGGCTTGGGCTATGGTGAAAACAATGGCACGCCCGCCTTGCGCAAGGCCGTGGCGGGGCTGTTCGAAAACATGAAGCCCGAAGACGTGGTGTCGTTCACCGGTGCGCAGGAAGGCATTTTTGCCTGCATGAACGTGCTGCTGGAGCCGGGCGACCATGTGGTCTGCATGTTCCCGGCCTATCAGTCGCTTTACGAAGTGGCCCGCAGCATGGGCTGCCATGTTGATTTTTGGTCTCTGCGCCAAACGGAGAACGGCTGGCAGGCCGATATGGACGAGCTGGCGGCCCTGGTGCGCAAGGATACGAAGGCCATAATCGTCAACAGTCCCCACAATCCCACGGGTTTTACCCTGAACAGCGCGCAAACGGCGGCGTTGTGCGCCCTGGCCGAAAAATGCGGCGCATGGGTTTTTTGCGATGAAGTTTATCGGGGCCTGGGCGCGAATGCGGCGGCCGGAGCGGCTGCGCCGGAACCTGCGGAAAAGGAAGCTCCCTGGGTTGCCGATGTTTACGAAAAAGGCGTTTCCCTTGGGGTGCTCAGCAAGGCCTATGGGTTGCCCGGCTTGCGCGTGGGCTGGCTGGCCTGCAAAGACGCCGCGCTGAGGGAAGGCATCAGCCGCTACAAAAACTATCTGAGCATCTGCGGGGCCACGCCTGCGGAAGCTCTGGCCCTCGTTGCCCTGCGCCACGGCCTTGAGCTGCTGGCCGCAAACCGCAATCTGATACAGCGCAACCTCGCCGTGGCCGATGCCTTTTTTGCGCGGCATGCTGAAACCTTTATCTACAACAGGCCCATGGCCGGGCCCATTGGCTTTCCGCGCATGCGCCTGCAGGGTTCTGTAGGCGATTTTTGCGAAACCCTTGCCCGCGAGGCAGGTGTGCTTTTGCTGCCAGCAACGGTCTATGGCCTGGATGAACCCTATTTTCGCATTGGTTATGGCCGCGCAAGTTTTGCGGACAATCTGGCCAGGCTGGAAGCGTGGATGACGCGGAAAGGGCTGCTGTAAGCCCCTGCGGATGGCGCGCACGGCGGCGGCTCGCGCTGGGTGCGCCGCGAGAGAATGCGCGCGGAGCGTAGCTGGGAGAAATAAAAATCAACGCGGGAGCGGCTGCCTCATAAGGGTGTGCCGCTCCCGCACCGTTTTTTCAAAAGTGGGGAATTTCCGTCTGTTTGCCCGCAAGCGTGGCGTCCAGGTAGAGCGCCCAGGCTTCGCCCATGGCGAAAAGCTTCGTGCGGGGAATAACCGCGCTGTCGTAAGTGATCAGCACCGAACCGCTGAGGCTGTTGCCCTCCACGGAATGCACGCCGGAAACGGCTTCGATGTTTTCCTTGGCCAAGCGCAGCACGTTTTCCTGCCGTAGGGCGGGGTGGCGAATGCGCACCCTGCCTTCCACAAAACTTCGCACATATTTGAGCAGACGGATGGCGTTCATGATGGAATCTCCTCCGGCAAGGCGGGCGGCAGGTGGGGGCGCATGGCGTTCAGGGAAACGCCCATGGTTGTCAGATTGTGCAGCAGGGCGGAACCGCCGGGCCGCAACACCATGAACAGGCCGCCCAGTAAAAAGAGGCTGTTGAGCGCCATGGTCGCCACAAAATTGCTGTGGATGCGCTGCAGCGTGCGTGTGCCCAGCAGCCGCGCGCTGACCAGACCGTTGAGGCTGGGCTGGGTGAGCAGCACGTTGGCGACTTCGCGGGCAAGGTCCGTGCCGTCGCTCATGGCCACGCCCACATGGGCGGCGGAAAGCGCGGGCGCGTCGTTGATGCCGTCGCCGACCATAAGCACCTTGCAGCCTTCGGCCGCAAGTTCCTGCACAATGCGGGCTTTGTCCGTGGGCAACACCTGGGCGCGAAATTCCGCAATGCCCACCTGCGCTGCCACGGTTCTGGCCGTGCGTTCGTCGTCGCCCGTGAGCATGAGCACACGCCGAATGCCCAGGCCGCGCAGGGCGTTCACAACTTCCGCCGCCTCTGGCCGCTGGGGGTCTTCAATGGCCACCAGCCCGGCGGCGCGCCCCTCTTCGCTCATAAACAGCAGGGAGCGCCCCAGGTCGGTTTGCCGACGCATGGCGTCTTCCAGCGGCGAAAGGTCCACGCCTTCATCGTGTTCAATGTAGTGTCTGCTGCCCACGCGCATTTTTTTGCCGTGCAGCATGGAGGCCACGCCGTGCGCGACCACATATTCCACCTGCGCGTGCTCCTCGGCGTGTTGCAGGTTTTCTTCCTCGGCCCTGCGCACCACGGCACGCGCAACGGGGTGGGGAAAGTGCTCTTCAAGGCAGGCCATGACGCGCAGCACCTCGTCCCTGTCAAAGCCGGGCGCGGGAACAACCTCCACCACCTTGGGGCTGGCCTGGGTAAGGGTGCCCGTTTTGTCAAAAACCAGCGTGTCCGCCTCGCTGAGCGCTTCAAGATAGCGCCCGCCCTTGATGGCCATGCCGTGCCGCGCGCCTTCACGCATGGCGGCCAACACGGCCAGCGGCGTGGCCAGCTTGAGCGCGCAGGAATAATCCACCAGCAACACCGACGAGGCGCGCCGAAAATCGCGGGTGACAAGCCACACCAAAGCGGCCAGCCCAAAGGTGAAGGGCACCGCCATGTCGGCCAGGCGCTCGAATTTTCCTTGCACTCCGGCCTTAAGAGACTCTGATTCTTCAATAAATTTTACAACCTGGCGCAAGCGCGTGCCATCGCCCACATGCCGGGCGCGTATGACCAGGCGGCCTTCTTCAAGGGCTGTGCCCGCATAGACGGAGGCCCCTTCCGAACGATGCACCCCCAGAGGTTCGCCGGTCATGGACGATTGGTTCACCAGGCCGCAGCCTTCGGTCACTTCGCCGTCAACAGGAATGGAACCGCCCGCATGAACCACCACAAGGTCGCCCTCGCGCACCTGCCCCAGCGGCACGGAAACTTCCGTGCCGTCCACCAGCAGCCAAACGTTTTCAACATTCAGCGCAAGGCTTTCTGTCAGCGTGGCCATGGAGCGCCGCCGGGTCCACTGTTCCAGGGTTTCGCCCATGCCCAGCAGCAGGGTGAGCATGCTGACGGTGCGAAAATCGCGCATGATCAGCGATGCGCCAATGGCGGCCGCGTCAAGCACGTCCACGCTGAGGCTGCCGCGCAAAAGCGCGCCCAGGCCCTTGAGCAAAAAGGGAACGGCCCCGGCGATGCTGGTGAAAACACGCAGGGCAAAGGGCAGGAGCGGGCGCACGAATACATAGCGCATCAGGGGCATCAGCCCTTGCGAAGCGGCGGCGTCATCATCCTGCTCCTGGGCCTGCGCCGCGCCAAATTTGCAGCCGGCATCAGCTGCGCCCAGCAGCAGCGTGAGCACCGTGGCGCGGCTGGCGTCGGTTTTGTAAAAAATCAAAAAGCTGCCCACCAGGGCATTGGCGCGCACCTCGCCGACTCCGTCAAGGGCGGACAGCGCGCCAGCAAGCGTTTCCAGCGACGCCCGCGTCAGCCGATTGTCGGCGCGCACGCGCATTCTGCCGGAATCAGGCGTTGTAACGCCACGCAGCTCATGAACAATGAAAAAACGCATGCAGCTCCTTGCAAACGGCGGCTGATCGCCGCCTTTGGCAAAACAGTGTAACGCTTCCGCCTCAAACCCTTGGGACAGGGGCGGAAGCCGCGCGCCGTTGCCGGGCGCGCGGCCTTTTCCGGTCCACGGCGGAAAACGCCGCCCTGTGCGGCAGGGCTAGGCTTCTCCGGCTCCCTGGGCGGTTTTGCGCTTTTCAGCGGCAAGGCGCGCTTCGGCGGTCAGATCCTCAACGTCTTCCTTGATGGATTCAACCTTGCTCAGCAGGGCGTCCTTCACATCCATGCCCCGGCTCAGAAGATCGGTGGCAAGGGGCTTGAAATCAAGCTTGCCGCGGCTCACGGCCACAGCGCCCAGCACGCCCAGGGTAACGCCGCCCAAAAACCACAATCCGCATTTCATGCCTTCGTTCATGTTCCGCTCCTTGCTTGTGTGTTTTTCCGCGCCAGCCGGTGGGCATAGGCCGGAATAGGGTAGTAGTTTAGACCCCGTCCGACCGTGCAAAGACGGTCGGACGGCTATATTGGCTGATTTTGGGGGATTGATGACGTATAAAGGCTAATTGGCGGCGCTGGAAAGGTCAACCTTGATGAAGTCGGCTTCGCTGTTGCGAAGGGAGATGGTTACGCCGGAAAGGCGCAGGGCCACAGGATCCTTGAGGGGCGCACGGCCGACAACCGAAACCGTGGTTCCGGGGATGAGGCCCATGTCGCGGATGCGACGGTTCATTTCACCCAGGGCTTCCACCGCGGCGATTTTGCCCTGTTGTCCCACTTGCATCTGACGCAGATTGACAATCTGGCTCATGCGTTCACTCTCTCTGTTTTGATCTGATGGCGAAGTATGGCTGCGGAGTCTGCCACAAGGCAGCTGGAGCCTTGAAGGTCTGTTCTCCGTTCGCAAGCCAAGCTTGCCTATGTTGACGTTCTGTGTCAAGTAAAAAGAAAGTCGTTTTCAAGTTTGGCGTGGAGCTTTTGCCCAGCGTCACGAGAAGGAGATGCCATGTACCCCGCATATGTAGCACATTGTATGGAAGGTAGGGCGCGCTTGCGGCACCCGGCGTTGGGCGACGCCGCCGTGCGTGAGGCGGCGCGGGCGCAGTTGCAAAAGGAAGAAGGCGTGCTTGAGGTGCGGGCCGGGGCGGAATCCCTGCTGGTGTTGCTGCGCCCCGGCGTGGATGTGCTCGAGCTTTGCCGCCGCCTTGAGCGCCAGCTGCCCGTGTTTGGCCGTCCCCTGGCCGAAGTGGCCGCGGAGCGCCGCGCCGCGCGCCGTGCCCTGCGGCGGGAACAGCCGCGCGGCGGCAAGGCGATCAGCCCTGCCGCATCGTCGGCAGTTGTCCGTGGCGGCCGGGGCGACAGAAGAAATATTTTGGGCATTTCGGAACGTAAGCTTGAACTGCGGGCCCTGTTGGGCGTGGCGGGATTGTGCCTGGCCGCGGGGTTTGCTGGCCCCAAACGGCTGCACCTGGTGGCGGGGGCGGTTTGGGCGCTGCTGGCCGGTCGCCATGTTTGGGTGCGGCGCAAGGCTCTGTGATGCTGGCCTTGTCTGTTCGTCTGCGCGCGTGCTGCGCCCGCTGGGCGGTCGCGGCGGGCAAAGGCCTGTTGACCGTTTTGCTTGGGGTGGCTGTTTTTGCCCTGGCGGCGCAGGCGCTGGCCATGGTGCTCGCGGCCTTGGCCCTGTTGCTGGTGGCGCTGTGCCTTGCCTCGCTGTGCATGCCCGAAGAAAGCCGGGCCGTGTGGGCCTGGGTGCGCGAAAACCTTGGCGGCTGGAGCCGCACGTCCGCAACGGGAGGGGAAAAAGCTGACGCCCATGCGGAGAGCGGCACGCAAGCGGAGCGTGGCACCCAACCGGCGGGCAGCGGACACGAACGCGGCGACGCGGCCTCCCCTGCCGATAAAAACGGCGCTCCCCTGGGCGCTGCGGCCCCCGGGGCATCTGACAAGCCGGAACAACCCTTGGGTGAGGCCGCGCCGCACGGAGAAAAACCCGCCAACGGTGCATAACATATTCGTTTCTTGATCGTGCAAGCGTGGAACAGCCCCCGCATGGGCACAAACATGCGGGGGCTGTTCTGCATTGCCGGGGTCTGAGGGAAACCCCGGTGTATGGCTTCGGCCCCGCTAGTGCGGTTCCGGCCTTGAGGCATCAGGCCTGGGGAGCGGCATCTTCTCCCTCAGGGGCACTTTCCGTTTCGTGTCTCCCGGCTACAAGGTTGCAGTGGCCGCTGATGATTTTTTCAAGCACATCCGGTTCCGCCAGGGATGTGGTGTCGCCGATGTCGTCATAAACGTTGCCCGCTATCTTGCGCAGCATGCGGCGGATGATCTTGCCCGAAGTTGTTTTGGGCATGGCGTCCACAAACTGTATATATTCCGGGCTGGCCAGCGCGCCGATGTCGCGTCGCACCGCGTCGCGCAGTTTCACGCGCAGCTGGGCGCTCCAGGGAACCTCGTCGCGCGTCACCACATAGGCATAGATGCCCTCGCCCTTCAGGGGGTGCGGCATGGGCACCACGGCCGCTTCGCCCACCTCGGGGCAGGCGGCCAGCACGGCTTCAATTTCCGCCGTTGAAAGCCGGTGCCCGGACACGTTGATGGAATCATCCACCCGCCCGAGAATCCAGAAATAGCCATCCTGATCAATTTCCGCGGCATCGCCTGAAGAATAGCAGCCAAAGCGCGAGAAATAGGATTGGTATTTCTCCTCATCATTATACACGCCCTGCATCATGCCGGGCCAGGGGCGGCGAAT
>Ga0183101_1001379_pt1 | contig 23358 bp, 20 predicted proteins | sample Biomet3_FD_127790 | JGI IMG/M metagenome (GOLD analysis project Ga0183101, IMG submission 127790) | Microbial communities from bioreactor (seeded with sewage sludge) at LBNL, California, USA - Biofuel metagenome 3 | ecosystem: Engineered > Bioreactor > Anaerobic > Unclassified ...
TGTTAACAGAAATTATGATTATCAGTTTTTTTGAATATGTTAAATTTAAAATATTTTGTATTTCTCAGACGTAGTAATATAAATATTGATATATTTTGGCGCTTATGCATTTTTGAAGGCTTTTTAAATATTTACAGATATTTTGTCTTATATAATCGGAAATATATTGTATTCGGCGTATTTGGTTTAAAGTAAGATATCAAAATCCCCCCGTTATCAAACCGCGGAGGGATTTAAAATTATAGGCAATTTATTCTACAGGGTCTTCAAATCCGACGAACCAGGTTGCAATAAAGCCTGCGGCGGCGGCTGTCAATAATCCCAAAAAGTAATAAATTGTGCTTGAAAGGTTGCTCATTGCAAGCATAAGAACTATACCGGATACGCCAAAGGGTATTGCGGCAGTCGCGTGCAGCGCTGCCACAACCGCTCCGCCGAAAGCCGCGCCGATGCAGGCTGTTATGAAAGGTTTAAACAGCGGCAGCGTAACGCCGTAAATCAGCGGTTCGCCTATGCCGAGGATACCGACGGGCAAAGCGTTTGCAACGATAGTTTTGAGCCTTTTGTTTTTCGTCATTATAAGCACTGCTATGCTTGCCCCGACCTGGCCCGCCCCCGACATACACAAAATAGGGAACAGCGGGTTATTGCCCAGAGTATTGATAAGCTGCTGGTAAAGCGGCACAAGGCTTTGATGTATTCCAAGCATAACGACGGGCAGGAAAGTTCCTGCCAGTATAAAACCAGTAAACATTCCGCCGTGCTGAATCGCTTTTTGCGTGTAAATTGCAAGCTCGTCCGAAAGCCAGCCAGCCACGGGCTGTATCAGCGCAAGGGAAACAAGCCCGACTACAAGGACGGTAATTGTGGGGCACAAGAACATTTCCCAGCTGCCCTTTAAATATTTCTTGAGGAATTTTTCAAACATACTGCCGAAGTAGCATACCAATAATACCGCAATTATTCCCCCCTTTCCTGGTATGAAATTCATACCGAAAAGCGATATCTGGCTTAACGCGGGAATGTTTAAAATACCAGCAAATGCAACGCCCAATGCGGGCGTGCCGCCGAACTCTTTGTTGGCGTTGTAGCCGACGATGGCGTTAAGATAAAAGAATATGCCGTTGCCGAATACCGCAAGCAAAGCCGAAGCCTGAGGGTGGGCTAGCAAAAGCGTTTTGCCCAGAATATTGTTTATACCCAAAATAAGACCGCAGCCGATATATGCGGGAATCAGCGGCAGGAAAATATTGCCGATTTTGGCGCAGGCCGCGCTTAGGCTGCTGCCATATTTTTTCTTGATTTTGGCTTTTACCTCTTTGCTTTGCCCGATGGTTTCAGACGCGTCGGAAGCTAACGGGGCAATATTGTGTTTTGAAAGTATATAAGACGCCACTTCCCCCGCTTTTCCGGGGCCCAGAATAAGCTGATGCTGATTATTGTTTTTTACGTATCCCAAAACACCCGGGATATTTTTGAAATCGTTGAGGTTAAGGCCTTCTTCTGATTTCAGAGTGAAGCGGACGCGCGTCATACAAGAGCCCAAAGAGCTTATGTTTTCGGCGCCGCCTGCCGTCTTGATGATTTGAGAATAAACAGTTTCTATGTCGGAGGACATTTAAAACTCCAAAGTTAATTTAGAATTGCGGATATAAAAACAGCTCCGTTTAAAAACATTATAATACATTTTCCGTAAACGGACTGTTTTTTGCGTTAACATTTTGCTTCTGCGCCGAAAGAATAAATAAATTAAGAAGAATAAAGACAATAAAAAACCCCGCTTCAAAAGAAACGGGGTTTTAAAACTTATGTTATTTTTAGAATTTTACAATCATGCCCAACTGGCCCGTGTAAGGGTCGTTGTTCTGATATGCAAAGCCCTGTTTGACGTTGACCATATAGCCGACGCCCGCATGGAGTTCCGCATATTCGTTAAACGCATATTTGGCCATAAGGTCAATTTCGTTTCCGAGCCAGCTCAGCTGACTGTTGTTTCCACTTTTGCTGAAAGCAAAATAGTCTGCCGAGAAGGAGAACTTGCTGAGTGAGGGCAATTTGAAATCAACGCCTGCATTGACAACTTGCAGAGCATAGAAATTTGCATTTCCTGCAAACATTTGCCCTAATTCGTTGGAGAAGATTAAGCCCGGCATATAGTTGCCGTCTGCAATAAAGTCTTTCTCCGAATGAGTGAATCCGATTCTGGGTGAAACGTCGGCAACGGGGGTGGTCATGTTGACTTTTGCGTCAGCTTTTACCAGCCAGCCTCTGTCATTCTGCCCGAAAACCTGATCTTGATAGTTCTTTGCAAATTCTACAGAAGCGTTAACTTCGTCGTTGCTGAAGGAAGGTTTAACGCCCCAAATTCCGATATGGTCTTCTTCTGAAGGTTCATTGCCGTCTCTGAAATCATATAAGTAAGCCTGCAGCATAACGTTATGCGTAAGGTTTATCTTGGTGTCAATACCGCCCAATGAGATATCGGTATCATTGGTTTCTCCATCTTCTACGGTTTTACCATAGATGACATTGGCTGACCAATTCTCACCGCCGTATGAAACTACTGCGGCATCAAGAGAATAAGCATCTCTCAGCGAATTATAGCTCATTCTGTTTGCTGCGGTGCTTACGCCGACTCTGTAATGAGTAGGACCGAAGTACATTACGGTGCTGTTTTCATCACCGTAGAACTGGCGTCCGACTTTGACGTCCAACGCGCCAAAGACGTTGCTTAAAGCGACGTTGGCTTCGTTAACGTAGGTGCGTCTTAAAAATTTATTGTAAACCGAATCTCCCTGAATTTCATCGGCTGTACCCCAATAATAAGTGTTAAGGAATGACAGGTTTGCTCTGACATCTTCCGTCAAATCCATACCCACGCCCAAGATTACTCTGTTGGAAGTATCTCTTATGCTTGAGTGGTTATTGGCGTTTTCTGTCAGCGCGCCGATGGTCTGTATTTCTCCGGACGTTTCTACATTGCTGAATATATTACCCGCTGAGGCCGGCACTACAAGGGCCAGGACGGCTAATATGCCTAGTAACTTTTTCATCCTTTTCCTCCTATAGAATCAGATGTACTTACAAACTCAAATCTATAATTTTAATACGGAGTTTGTCAATATTATATGTCTTATTTGGTTTTTGTATTGAGGAAATGGGCTGTTTTATTATATGTCTTTACCTTTTTATTTTGCCGCATATTGCAAAAATATGTCATAAACTGAGCGACTGTTCTTTCAAAGGCATAAAAAAACCGCCTGTGTTAAAGGCGGTTTTTAAGACTGAAAATATTTATTTGTTTAATTCTTTCAGGCGCATATCCGCAAATGCAGAATAGTATGTCTGCGGATACTGCATTGAAATTTTGGTGTAACTTTCTTTGGCGGATTTTGCGTCGCCGGAAAGTTCCTGCGCCAATGCTTTATACTGCAAAACTTCGCCCATGGCAAAATGGGTCGGATTTTTCGCAATGAAAGCGTCTGCCGCTTTGATTGCGCCCGCATAATCTTTCTGTGCGACGTCCGTCGCAACCGAAGAGACTTCCGCAAGGGCCGCAAGTTCTTTATTTTTGCCCGAAGCTACCTGCTTGAAATATTCCTGAGCTTTGACATAATCCTGCGTCTGATAATATGCATTGCCTAATGTCAGGCGCGCGTAAATTGCGGCGTCTGTCGCAGGGTTTGCTTCTACAAAATTTTCAAGCGGTGCAAGAGAATTTTGGTCTGAAACGAAATTGAGTTCAGCCTTAAAAAGCCCCGCCCACTGGTCTTGATAGGCTTTTTGCTGGTTGTGCGAATATGCGGCAAAACCGATTGCCGCGGCCAATACCGCTATAACTAATACGGCAAATACCTTTTTGTTGGCGCTAAACATTACGACGGCTTTATCAATTATGCCGCGTTGTTCGGGAAGTAAAACTGTTTTGTTTACTGATTTATTTTCGGTATTATTCTTGCTCATATGATAATTATACTATATATGTTTTATTTATTTAATTCTTCAAGTTTCACGCAGTCTATGCCGTTTTGATTCAGCAGAACCACGCCTTGGCAGGAGCGGTCGTAAAGTTCTTTAAAGTAAACTTTTTTGATGCCTGCCGTTATTATAACTTTTGCGCAGTTTATGCACGGCGAAAAAGTTACATAAAGGCTTGAGCCGTCGGTGGCTATGCCGCTTTTTGCGGCAAAAAGAATGGCGTTTTGCTCGGCGTGCAATTCGTTGTCCGTGGACCACTGTCCGTGGATATCGTAAAAATCTTTGCTTTTTACAAAGTCTTCAAAAGAAGGATAAGCCGAAGCGAATTTTTCCTGATACACTTTTGCAAAGTGTTCTTCGCAGTGTTCTTGTCCGCTGGGCACTCCGTTGAAGCCTATGCTTATGACGCGGCTGTTTTTGACAAGCACCGCGCCCACGTGCATGCGGCAGCAGGTTGACTGGTCTGCCACAAGCGTTGCCATATTTATAAAGAGTTTATGTTCGTTTTTCATATTATCTCTTGTTCTTAAACTGGGCGTTATAAAGCGTCCTGTAAGCGCCGTTGCCGGAGGCAAGCAGCTCTTCGTGCGTGCCGCTTTCTGCTATGCGGCCTTCGTTTATAACCACTATCTTATCTGCGTTCTGCACGGTTGAAAGCCTGTGCGCAATAACAAAGACAGTCTTATTTTTCATCAGGTTTTCAATGGCTTTCTGCACGATGGCTTCGGATTTATTATCCAAAGCGCTGGTGGCTTCGTCCAAAATTATTATAGGTGCACGTTTGACAAATGCTCTTGCTATGGCAATACGCTGTTTCTGCCCGCCCGAAAGCATCACGCCGCGTTCCCCTGTTGAGGTATCAAGGCCGCTTTTTAAGCCTGATACAAACTTGTCAAGGTGGGCGCATTCTATTGCTTCGGCAACGTCTGCATCTGTTGCGTTGGGGTTGCCTATTAAGATGTTTTCTCTTATTGTTCCGGTAAACAGGAAGTTATCTTGGAAGACTACAGCTATCTGGCTTCTGAGAGAAGTTAAATCTATATCCCTTATATCAATACCGTCAATTTTTATTGAGCCCGATTTGAGATCGTAAAATCTGGGCATCAGGTTGACAAGCGATGTTTTGCCGCCGCCTGAATTGCCGACAAAAGCCGTTGTCGTGCCGGCTTTTACGTCAAGTGTAATATCGTTTAACACGGGGACATCTTTTTTGTATTCAAAGAAAACGTGCTCAAAAGATATATCTTTTTTAAGCCCCGTTATCTTTACCGCTTTAGGTGAAGATTTTATTGTAGGCGCAAAAGATAAAACTTCAAAAACGCGGTCTATGGCCAAAAATGCTTTTTGTATATCTATAAAGCTGTCGCCTATGGTTTTGAGCGGCGTATAAAGCATCAGCAGGGCTGCTATAAACGAAGCAAAGTTACCGCTTGTGATTGTGCCTTTTATTATCAGCAGGTTGCCGTACCAGATTACCCCCGCCACGCCGAAGGATATTACCACGTGCATCAGCGGAGAAAGCCAGTTGGTATGCTTTACCATTTTCATTGAAAGGTCAAAAAGTTCTTCAAGTATTGAATTTTGCTTTGAAGACTGGTATTTTTGCAGGTTATAAGAAGTTATGGTTTTATAGCCGCCGCAGGTTTCGTTATAAGAAGTTATAACGTCAGAGCCTGATGTTACTATTTTGGGCGTTATTTTCTTTATTCTGCGTCTTACGCTTTGTATGGGTATTACTGCAAAGCACAAAACTACGACTGCTATTATTGTCAGCTGCCAGGAGTTATAGAGCAAAACAGCAATTAAACCCAACGATGAAAAGAACCTTGTCAAAAACACTTTTGAGTTGTTTATTAAGCCGTTGCTTGCAGTGTCTGCGTCGGAATAAAAACGGTAAACTACGTCGCCGGAATTATGCGTATCAAAAAATCCCGGGTCAAAAGAAAGCAGTTTTACGTAAAGTTTCTTTTTAAGATCGGTGGTTATTTTATTGCCTACCCAGCTGTTAAAATAAACCGAACTGTAGTTTAATATTGCTTGTACAACGGTAAAAGCGATGATAAGAAGAGGTATATACGCGGCCCATCTGGCGTTCTTTGCCACGACCACGTTATCAACGTAACTTTTCAAAAATAATGCTACTGTGCCGTCAAGCGCGCCGACGGGGATTGTAAGCGTTACACCCAAAAGAGCCCTGAACCAATAAGGTTTTATCAGCGGCCAAACTCTTCTTGCAAGTTCTTTGTATGACTCCGGAATCAAATCTTTGCTAAAAATGTTTTTTGCCATAAGTACATATATTCTATCAAAATAACCGTTTTTTGCGAATAAAATATAAAAGATCCCCGCAGTTTGACTTAAGTCTGTTTTTAAGCTAATATAAATGTGAAGTTCTGCGACGTAGAACCATGGGAAAGCCTCATTTCTTGCAGTACACTCTTAAATTATGCAGTTACAAATTGAAACATCAAAATTGTTGTCCCCCCGTTTCACTTTCGGGGAGCTTACCGTTACTTCGCGCGCCGATCTTTTGCAAAAAAACAGAATTTCGGGCGTGCAGTATATTCAAAATCTTTCGCTTCTTGCCAATTATATATTGGAACCTGCAGGAAGCCTTCTTAATACCCCGTTTATAATAACAAGCGCTTACCGCTGCGCTGATTTAAACAAAATTATAGGCGGGAAAGAAAATTCCCAGCATCTTCTTGGACAGGCTGCCGACATAGTTCCGCAGTCAATAAGCCTGAGGGAAGCTTTTGAAAAGCTTAAAACTTCAAATATCTGCTACGGACAGCTTATATATGAAGGCAGATGGATACATATCTCGCTTGGCGCCCCATTCCGCCCGCTGGAAAAATGTTTGCAGTCTTTTGAGCTATGAAACTTAAAAATATCCTTCTGCCAGTTTTGGCTTTTATAAGTTTATGCCTTGCTTTTATGCTCAAAGCGCAGCAAAACAGACTTGACGCGCTTTGCGCCCAGAATAAAACCCTGCAGGAAGGAATAAACAGGCAGATTGTTTTTGAAAGAAGAAAAATAATTTATAAAAACCGTTCGCCGGCAAAGAATATCGTTTATTATATTCCCGCCGAAGGTTCTGCCGAAATTACCGAAAAAGACGGCGGCGTTGTTGAGTTTAAAGTTGAAGATAAAGGTTTTACCTTTAAGCCTTTTATCGGCTTTGGCGCAGGCACGGGCGGTGCAGAACCTTTTGCGGGCGCAAGGTTATTTTATTGGGGACGCTACGGTCTTGGGGCTGCGGTTGCGCCGGACGGATTTTTTGCCGTCGCAGACAGGAAACTTGATGATGTTCTGCCTTTTGAAAATACTTCGCTCATTGTTCTTGGAGGCTATAAAAAGGCTTATGTCGGGCTTGCCGTATATTTGTAAAAAAAAGAGCGGCTTTTAAAAAACCGCTCTTTTAAAATCTTTCTTAAGTTTTTAATTATTTACGGGTTCCGAATCTTCAACCGGCGGCGTTTTTGTTTTTATAAACTGTTCCACCTCGGCAAGAATCTGCTGCTTATGTTCCTGCGGGATAACGTCGTCCAGATTATAGTAATTCATAATAGGGTTTGACGAATCCGGTTTGCTTTTAAAGCGTTTGCAGGCCGCATTTGCTTCTGTTGAATCAACAGGTGCAACGCAGGTTAAAACATTGTTTGCCCATTGTACTGATGCTTTTGTTGTTGAAATTCCTTTTTCGGGCGACACCGAGAGCATCGGGAAGCCTTTCTTTCCGAAAGATGTAGGCTCGTAACGAACATAAACTTTATCTTTCTCTATGTAACCGGTTACCAGTTCCTTTTTGCTGCCGTCGGGCCGCGCAATTTCGGAAGCCATAAAAGATATACCGGGATAATTTAAAATATCCAAATTTTGAGGCGGCACTTTGTTGTTCATAATGTAATCCATAATTAAGAACTTAAGCCTCAAGGCGTTATCCAAAAGTCCGTCAACGTATCTTATATCTTCCGCAGAAATTACAGCTTCTGCCGTCTTAGTTTTATTATCGGCATTCTTTTTTGCGCACGCACACAGACAAAGGGCGGCTGTCAAAAGCAGCGGGATTGCAAATTTTTTTGTCATATCAAATTCCCCTTTTCAACTTCAAAAAATATTATAGACAATTTAAGGCAAAAATTCCATTGTTCGGATTATTTTTTGGCGTTTTGCAGCACGTCATAAGTTTCCATATATCCGCTTTGGACCGCGTACATTGCGGGCGAAACGCCGCGTCTGTTTTTGATTTTTGCGTCCGCACCTGCTTTTATAAGGTATTTTGTCAAATCGGTATCGCCGTTTTTGGCAGGTATAAAAATAGGGGTTTCGCCTGCATTATCCCTGGCGTTAATATCTGCGTCGTGGTCAAGAAGCAAATCTATCAATTTAGTGTCGCCCTGTTTGACGGCATAGAAAATTACGCTTTGCCCTCTCTGGTCTTTTGCATTGACGTTTGCGCCGTTATCAAGAATAAAACCTATTGTGCTTCGCACTGCATCTTTGCTTTGATCTTGCTGATTGCCTATGTCTTCCGCGCAGAGCATCATGGGCGTGCGGCCTTTTTCATCTTTAATATCTATATTCGCACCTGCGGCAAGCAACATTCTTGTAATATCAATATTCCTCGCCAGAAGAGCAACCGCTATAGGATAATTATCTTCGCCCACGTCTTTAAAATCAGGCGCTTCCCTTGCGCTGCTTATAAGGAAATTTATCAAATCTGAATTGCCCGTAGTTACTGCTTTTGAAAGAGTCGGCAGAAAGGTTTTTACGTCTATTCCTTTCGTGTGGGCGTAAGCCAGAAGCATTGATGCTGTTTTAAAATCTTTGTTTGATATGGCTCTTACGAGATCGTTTTTATCTCCGTTGGAAGTTAAATCCGTAATCGCACCCTTGTCCAGAAGAGCCTGTGCTTTTACGGTATCTTTATTTAAAAGAGCCATTTTATAAGGCGTAATATTGCCAAAGCTTGTCAGACCCACGTCGGGGTTATGGGCCATAACCTCGTCAAAAACCGCCTGTTTGTTTGCGGCGACGGACAGGAAAAGCAAAGTTAAATCTTTTGTGTCTTTTCTTATATTATCGTAAAGGAAAGGATAATTTTGCTTAAGAGATTCCCTGAAGTCCAAAATATTCTCGGCCGCGTCAAAAGAGAGATACGCATTAACGTGCATATTGTTATCAAGCTGCTGTTTGATGAAAGGTACATCGTTTGTTAAAACTGCATTTATAAGCTTAAGCTGCATTCCGGTGTCGGGTGCAAAAGACTGCGGCGGTATATGCTTTACGCAGGAGCAGTCCTTTTGAAGGTCTTGACCTTCCGGACATTTTTGTGTGCAGGCTTTCGGGTTCAATGCCGCGGCCCCGTTTTTCTTTTTGCCGCAGCCGCCCAGAACAAAAACCGACGACATCAGAATTACTGCCAAAATTTTAAAATTTCTCATTCTTTTCCCCTTAAAAATCTTCTGACAAAATTCATTTAACTATTTTATATCAAATAAATAGGCATTACACAATTTGATACAATATAAAAAAGAGTAAATCAAACTTACAATATGTATAAACCGATAATCCTTCTTACCATTTCAAATGTGTTTATGACTTTTGCCTGGTACGGTCATCTTAAATATAAAGATAAAGCCCTTTGGCTTGTTATAATTACCAGCTGGTTGATAGCTTTTTTTGAATATTGTTTTCAGGTTCCCGCCAACAGAATAGGTCATCTTTATTACAGCGCCGCGCAGCTTAAGGGAATGCAGGAAGTTATAACCCTTGTCATTTTTGCGCTTTTCAGCACTTTATACCTCAAAGAAAACCTGCGCTGGAACCATTATGTAGGTTTCCTTTTTTTGGTTATAGCCGCGGTTTTTATCTTTAAAAAATAAATTAAATATCGTCTGATTTATTATATTTCTGAAGTATATTAAGGCATTCTTCTGCGGGCGCCATTTTTGCGTAATCCCACACTGTATTGCCGTTCATATCTTTGATTGAAGTTGAGGCTTTTTTCTGAAGCAGAAATAAAACTGTTTCCTGTCTGCCTGCTCTGCAGGCAAGCATAAGAGGCGTTTGTCCCATGGCGTTGCGGCGGTTTATGTCGCCGCCGTGTTCCAAAATGGAATTTATAATTTCGTTGGCGCGGAATTTGGGGTCTTTGCCGTAGCGGGAACCGCCTGCCGCAATGTGTATGGGCATAAGGCCCTTTTCATTGACTTGGTCAACGTCGGCATTGTGGTCCAAAAGCAACTGTACCATTTGCGGGCTGTTGTTTTGTATGGCCAAAAACAGCGGCGTATTTGAAGTTCCGTTTTCTTCGGAATTCGGGTCTTGGATTCCTTTTAAAAGAATTTTTGCTTTTTCCAGATCGTCGGTTGCAACCGCAATCATAAGAGATGACATACGTGCGTTTTTGCTGGGCGAAGGCAGCCTGTCAAAAGACTCTTCCTGCATTGCCGAGTCTGTTTCGTCCTGAAGATGCTTCATTTGTTCTTGTGCTTTTTGGACCTGAGCTGTCTGGTAATTTTTGAAAGCTTTGGCGGCTATTGCCTCTGCGTTAGGGGTGCCTTGCTTATCTTTGCTTATAAGGAATGTGATTCCGAAGAATATTATTATTACCGCTAAAGCCGTTATGGCTTTGATAAATTTGACCATAAACTCCCCCTGTGCTACGTTAAAATCATTTTATCAAATTCTTTATAATCGGTAACATTTTGTTTATTATTGAAACATACCCCAATTTTTAGGTAAAATATATACATAGATTTTAAGAAGTTGATAAAGGAAGAATTATGGAAAACAGCCTCAAAACACAGGATAATTACTGTAAAATAGTAGCCACTATAGGCTCAATCAAAGGCAGACCTGAACTTATAGAAAAGCTTTACCTTGCGGGAGTAAGAGTTTTCAGAATGAACTTAAGCCACGCTTCCGTAGCAGAGCATGCCGAAAAAGTAAAAATTATACGTCAGCTGGAAAAGAAATATAACTGTCCTCTCGGAGTAGTGTTTGACCTTCAGGGGCCGAAGCTCCGTGTGGGCGTTTTCAAAAACGACGGGGTTATGTTGAAAGACGGACAAACTTTTGTCCTTGATCTTAACGAAGAACCGGGTGATGAAACACGCGTCAATCTGCCCCATAAAGAAATTTTTAAAGCTGTCAGCGCAGGCAAAACTCTGCTTTTTAACGACGGGCTTATAAGGGTTACCGTTCAGAGTGCAACCCCCGATAAGATAGTAACAAAAGTTGTAAACGGCGGATTCCTTTCAAACCATAAGGGCGTAAATGTGCCTGATGTCTCTTTGCCTATTTCTGCATTAACGGATATAGACATTGCAAATCTTAAAGAGGCAGATAAGCTTGACATTGACTGGTTTGCTCTTTCCTTTGTGCAGAAGCCCGAAGACGTGCTTCTTGCAAGAAGCCTGATAAAGTCAAAAGCGGGTATAATTTCAAAAATAGAAAAACCCAGCGCCATAGAACATCTTGATAAAATTATTGAATATTCCGACGTTGTTATGGTTGCCCGCGGAGATTTGGGCGTAGAGCTCAGCGCGGAAAAAGTGCCCGTAATGCAGCGCAGGATTGTTTCGGCCTGCCGCCGCGTAGGCAAACCGGTAATTGTGGCAACGCAGATGTTGGAATCTATGATTAACAACGTAAGCCCCACAAGAGCCGAGGCCTCAGATGTTGCAACCGCAGTTTATGAAGGCGCGGACGCAGTTATGCTTTCTGGCGAAACGGCAAACGGCAAACACCCGGTTGAAGCGGTTGAAACAATGGCCCGCATCATAAGAACGGTTCAGGAAGATCCTCTTTTCAAAGAGAATATGGCAGTAAGCCTTCAGGAACCTCAGGCCGCAAGCGTAGCTTATGCAATCACGGCCGCAGCCAGTAATACCGCAAACTTTATTGATATGTCCAACGTTATCGTAAACTTTACTGATTCCGGTATTACAACTCTCAGAACCTCAAAACAAAGACCCTGCCTTCCCATTCTGTGCTTAACGCCGCATATGGATGTTGCCAGAAAGATGGCTGTTGTCTGGGGCGTTAGAGCTCAGAAAATCAGAGATTTAAAGAAATTTGAAGACATAGAGCGCGAAGTCAGAGCCGCAGTAACGGCTTTGGGATACGGAGAGAAAGGCTCACAGGTTGTTGTAACGGCCGGTATACCTTTCGGTTCATCGGGCGATACAAACCTGATGTACGTAATTACGCTTTAGGTTTTTAAAGCGATTTTAAACCCGTCCGAAAGGGCGGGTTTTTTTATGCTTTAAAAACCTGATTAAAATATCTCTTTATTTCTTTCTTCATTGAAAAGCGCGTAAAAAGGCAAACAACACTTTTATTTATTTCTTCATTGAACGGCAAGTATATAAAAACATATTTATTTAATTTCTTTATTGAACAACGTGTAAAAACTACGTAAAAATATTCTTTTTTTGCGGAAGAAGTTTTTGCCTCATGTGCGCCCGTAATCGTAATTTTTAAGAGCGGGCGGCAACTCGCAAAAACCGACAAAGGCTTCTTGTAAAAGACCTGTCGGTTATTGCTCAAACAAGACCGCCCTATATCCTCTTAAAAATGACAATTACGAAATCGGCGCGAAATCGGCAAGAAACTTCCTGCCGCGGGAGCTTTACGGCAATGGCATAATCATGTTACAGAGTACATTATTTAATTTTTTTATTGAAATACAAAAAACTTTCAGCGGAAATTTTACGGCAAAAATATATAACAAAAAATTCGGCTTATGGGTCATTGTGCCTATAGGCGCGTGGGTCCAATATCTCTTGTTCCGAAATATAATCTGTAGTAACATTGTTTTGTAGTGTTACCGGAGGTTGTTCAAGTGAAAAGTACCGCGCGTTTATATGCATATAAGTTTCTTTCCGTCTTACTTTCCGGCGTCATTATAGCCGAAATTCCCTCCTGCGCTTTTGCTCAGGCCTTGCCTTTCAAAAACCCTCAGCAGGAACAAAAAATAAATTACGTTCTGCGCCAAAAATATCTGCAGACGCAAAAATTTTGGGAATATGATTTTGCAAAAGACATCAAAAATGCCAACAACGCTCTTCTGCGCGCACGCAATATAGATAACATTTTCAGAAGAGCGGCTTCCGCCTCTTCGCCCAAACCGATGAGCAAAAAAAGTTTTTATGCTCTTTACGGCGCAAACTTAAATAAAGAATATTCAAAATCTTTAAAAGAGATAAATTCGGAAAAAACAAAAGCCCTTTCTTCATCTCATTCGGGTTCTGCTTCTGATTTCAAAACCGCGGTAAATTCCTGGGCGGGTCAGCGCACTAAAACGCTTAACAGCTGGAGAAATTCTCAAATCAAAGCCGCTTCCGCAAAATACAATAAATATATTTCTTCGTTTAACAACTCTTTGAAAAAACACCAAAGCGATATTGACGCGAATACCGAAATGTATATCCGCTCTCTTGCTGCCGAACTTATGGCAATATACAGAAAGTATCCTTCGGCTTCCGTCAGAAGCATTGTGCTGGACGTTTCCCCCCTTGTTCTGATGCTTAAAAAGAACGGGCACGATTTATACAGCGCTGCCGATAAAAATCTTTTAAGAAAAATTTATTTAAGCGAACTTAAAAATAATACAAGCTGCGAAGTTATAGTAACCAAAAAGACGACCACGTGGACAAATATGACTTCCCCCAGTGTCGGCGCGGTTTCCGTGCCGTATGTGCACAAACAATACGGCTTAAAGTCAAAAGCGGGTTGTGATCAGCTGCTTAACGCGGTAATCGGCCTTGGGCTTATCGGCAACGGCAGAGATGACGGAGAAGCAATAGCTTCTTTTATGGAAAAGAATGCCAAAACTTCTATTTCTGTTCCGTCTATGCTTGTAGGCGCATCTGCTTTGCTTGCAATGAAACAGTACGGTCCGCTGAGAGGTTTTGTCGCAGGCAGCATTGCAAAGGAAGACAGAGGCCGCCTTACCGGTTTGCCTTCTCTTACCGATTTGGTTGATATTATTGCCTATAACAGGGATTATTTGGGAGCAGTTTCAAGATATACCCAGTATCCCATAGGCGGCGGCGCAATGGGCAACGGCTGGGAAGATTTGGCCTATATGCTTGCCGAAGATAATACAAAAGAAAGCAATGAAATTCTTAACAGTTTTGCAATAAACTGCACGGTATTCCCCGGGGACTTCTTAGTTAAAGATAAAATGTCCTGCGGCGGAATAAGACCTTTTATGTTCGGCGCGGTAATGAGCCGCTCTAAAATAGCCAACACTTACAGCCCTGCCGAAGCATGGCCCGAAAGCAGACAGTATTTTACTTCGGACGGCAGCGTGATAAACCAGACTGATAAACAAATTTCAACCGGCATAAGACATAATGCCTGGGTAAGAGCCAATTTTGCAAATCTTGCCAAAAAGAACGGCGTCAGCAAAGGCGCTTTTCTTGCACAGTGGCTTTATGCTTCTGATATGGGCGATGTCAGCGTTGATACCAAACGCATTATTGACAATAAAATTTATTCCAAATACGGCGCGGAACTTTCCCGCGGAAGAGGTACGGCAATAGCTCCTTACAGAAAAGGTGATGCAATTTATAATTCCAAAAAGAGCCAGCGCTCAACCGTAACGGTTATCAGAAACATTGCAACTGTGGCCGATATAGCTTTGTTGGTTTGGGCTTTGTGGGATATTGCCGCGACAGGAGTTGAATGCTGCAAGAGCGCTTTGACTTTGCAGCGCGATATGAAACTTGTCCGCGACGGCGCAGAAGTTGCGGAAAGAGCTTCTATGATAACCAGAATAAGCAGCGCTCGCAGTTTGCTTGAGATGCGCAATTTATCTTCGGCAAATGCCATTGAAGGTTTGCGCTTCGCTTCGGGCATAAAATCACCTGTTCTTGCGGAAATGGGTACTGATTTCAGCGGCATTACCAGCGTTTCAAAATTATCTGAAGCGCGCGCAGCGGCAGAAACGGCAAATAAAGCCGGAGTGATTGATTTTACCGCTCCTTCCAAAATAACTGTTTCCCCCGCCCCCAAACCTTTGGGTATCAGCAAAACCATAGGCGGTGCAAGGTTATTTACCGAAAACGGAGCAGAAGTCGCTTATAAAACGATTGAACTCCGCAAAGGCGGTCTTTTGGAAATTAACGGAGTCGTACATAACAGTTATAAGCTCAAAATGCCCTTAAGAGATTTGGATTTCTTTATAGAGCGTTTGCGTCAGCAGGGCTTTTATAAATATTTGCACTTTGACGGCAAACTTTTGAGAGGTCCCAACGGAGAGGCATTGCCTAAAGCTGCGCGTTTTGCAAAAAAGACGCCTATATCTTTGGAACTTTATGATGCTTTGGGCAGACCTATGAATGCATTTGTCAGGTTGGACGACTCTAAAGGTCTTTATGAGTTCTTTGTGCACGGCAGCAGAAGAATCCAACTCAGAGGTTTAAACCTTATCGTAAAAGAAAAAAATATTGACGTTGAACTTTCCCTTCCTAAGGAAGAATTTTTGAAGATTATGAACAGCGACGTCAAATTTTCAAGGTTGCCGGATTTAAAGTTTATTTATACAAAAACCAAACCGGTTAAAGCAAAATAAAATTTAAACAATATTTTAAAGGACCCGTATTTTATGCGGGTCCTTTTTTTACGTATTTTCGTTTATATATGCCTCATAAACTGATAAAATTTATATATAAAGGAAAAATTAAAATTAAAATGCAAGAATCAAAAATAAGATTATTTATAAGAAGCAAAAATTTTGCTTTTTTTATAGTGGTACTCGGTAGTTTTATGTCCGCCATTGATGCAAGCGTGGTAGGCATAGCTTTGCCTTCAATGTCAAAATTCTTTAATGCCGGCCTTACGCACATACAATGGATAATTACAATGTACGGCCTGGGCATCGTAAGTCTTTTGCCTGTGGCAAGCAAGCTCGGCAACAGATTGGGACAAAATAAAGTTTATACCCTCGGGTTTTCACTCTTCGGCATAGGCTCTTTGTTTTGCACTATGTCGCCCAGCCTTGAAGCGGTCATTTTTTCGCGTTTGGTGCAGGCTGCGGGCGCGGCAATGATGTTTGCCCTTGCCCAGAGCGTTGTGGCCAGCATTTTTACGGGCGTCAAAAGAGGCCAGAGCCTCGGAATGATCGGCGCCTGCGTTGCCATGGGCAATATAGCGGGGCCTTCTTTGGGCGGTTTTTTGCTTGATACTTTCGGCTGGCGCTCAATATTTTATATTAACTTACCTATAGCAGTGTTGGGCGCTCTGGGGGCTTATAATTCCCTCCCCAGAATTAAACGCAGAAAACTAGGTAAGATAAATCTTACTTCTCTGTTTTTCTTTATCATTTCAAGCGTAAGCTTTATAGGCGGCATATCACTTGCAGAAAACGCAGGCTGGGCAAGCCCGCACATCATTGCAATGATTGCTACAGGTATATTGTTCGGAATACTTCTTTTCCGCTATGAAAGGAATTCAAAATCCCCCCTCATAGATTTGGGTCTTTACGCTACCAATAAAGTTTTTGCTTACGGCAACGCCGCAATGATTATAGTGTTTGTCGCCGGCAGCATAAACGCCATTTTGATACCCTTCTATTTGCAGGATATTTACGGTTTGACGGCTTTAAAAACAGGTATGCTTATACTGGCTTTTTCAATTTCAATGATTGTTACGGCGCCTCTAAGCGGCAGGCTTTCTGCCAAAACAAACAGCAGCAGAGCTTTTACTGTGGGCGGAATGGCGCTTTATATTGTAGGAATGCTTTGGTATATGACTTTAGGGCCTACTTATCAGGCTTATAAAATAATAATAGGTCAACTTATTATGGGTATCGGCAACGGTATGTTCCAGTCGCCAAACAATAACAGCGTTATGAGCTCCGTACCCAGGAAACTTTATAATGAAGTCAGCGGTCTTAACGCTTTGGCCAGAAACATCGGCATAGCGGCGGGCGCGGCTTTAACGGTGAATATTTTTGCCTCTTTCCAGAAACATTTTGAACTTGCGGGCGCGGGCCACGCGGTGGCCTTCAGTACGGCTTACCATTATACGCTTGTTTTCGGTATATTGATGGCATTCTCCGCGGCGGTTTTGTCTTATTACGGCAAAGCCCCGGATAAGATTGAGAATTACGATACGCAAATTTAAAGCTTGTTTTCTTCTCTGCGTCTTTGACGTTTTGCTGTCAACAGCACGGGTATTCCTATGCAAAAGAATATAACAGCCATAACCAAATACTTAAGGTTGGCAGCATAGATCAGCCATATTGAGTATATAACGCCGCAGAACGCGGTTATCGCCGCTCTGTGGCGGCCTATGCCCGGTTCGCGCGGGAAACGCTTTTTAGATGAGATTTTGTAAAGGAACATTGCCGTTACCAGATAAACGGGCAGTATCATAACCGCCGTTATGCTGAGCATTGTGTTCCACGCGTCTTCCGAAAAGAAAGCTATTAACAGAGCAAATTGCATTGCCACTGTTGTTACCAAAAGAGAAAACACAGGCGTTCCCTGGCTGTTTTCTTTTGCAAATTGTCTGGGGAAAGTGCCGTTTTTTGCTGCCACAAAAGGAACTTCTATGGCAATAATTACCCACGATAACCACGAAAATAAAACCGAAACAATCAATCCTATAGTCATGAGATAAGCACCTGCGGGGCCTATTATGTGCTGCAGCACGCCTGCCGTTGAAGGATTGCTGAAAGACGCGATTTCGTCTTTTCCCAAAATTCCGAAAGGCAGAATGGAAATAAGCATATAGCATACAAGACAGGAAATAAAACCTATAAAAGTTGCTTTTGCCACGTCGGCCTGGCGTTTTGCCCTGTCGGAAAGCACGACTGCGGCTTCTATGCCTATAAAAGCCCAAAGGGTTACAAGCATTGTGCTTTTTATTTCGCCCAATACCGCAAGCGGATTAAAATTATTGAAAGTGAGCGCTAAACCAGCTTTAAGAATTTCGGGCTTAAAAGCAAGCGCGGCAAGAATGATAAATAATGCAAGCGGAATCAGTTTGAAAACCGTGCCGATAAGATTTACCAGCGCCGCGGCTTTGATGCCTTTTAATATCAGAAGGAAAAATGCCCAAACCACAAAAGAGGAAAGCAAAAAAGAATTGATGTTGTTGCCGCCCTTAAAATAAGGAGGAAAAAAGTAATTTAAAGATTCCATCAGGATTACAGCCAACCCGATGTTTGCAAACACGTTGCAAAGCCAGTACCCCCACCCGACGAAGAACCCCGCCGAACGCCCGAAACCTTCCTGCGCGTAAGAATAGATGCCTGAGGTAAGCTCGGGTTTTAAAATGGAAAGCATGCGGAAAGTTTCCGCAATGAAATACATTCCGATTCCGGTTATAACCCAAGCTATAACTATTGAACCCACGGAAGCGCCCGCCGCCATATTCTGCGGCAGAGAGAACACCCCCGAGCCCATCATAGAACTTATTACTACGCCTATCAAACCCCACAAACCCAGCCTTGACGTTTTAGTCATCTTTTTTTACTTTGCACCTTCCGGTTTCTAAAATTAGCAATATCTAAAATTTTACTAAATTGCGTGAATAAATATATATAATTTTTAAAAGCGCGTCTGAGCCGTTTTTTTACGACTCAAAATTTTTTACGGCGCGTTTTCGGATTTGATTATGGATAAGATATCTCACGTAAAACAAGACGAATGGTCCGTTGCGGTTTCAAAATCTTCCGCGCGCCGCAAAGTTAAACGCGCCAGAAATAAAGCCAAAAGACAGCTTGCCAAAAAGCTCTTCGATTGATTTCCCCACGTGCCCAAAGATGTACAATATTATATATACAATAACGATAAAACGAAGGCAAGCCTATGGATACAGATAAACTTAAAGAAGTTGCCAAAATAGTTAAAAATTCAAAATACCTTACGGCCTTTACGGGCGCGGGCATTTCCGTTGAAAGCGGAATACCTCCTTTCAGAGGAGCGGGCGGATTGTGGGAGAAATACGACCCTAAATTTATAGAAATAGATTTCTTCTACTCTGACCCCCTTGCTTCTTGGAAGGAAATGAAAAAAATATTTTTCAATAATATGGGCGTTGCAAAACCGAACGCCGCGCATAAAGTGCTTGCCGAACTGGAACAAGAGGGCCTTCTTAAAGGCGTTATCACCCAGAATATTGACACTTTGCACCAGAGAGCGGGCAGCAAAAACGTGCAGGAGTTCCACGGCACGATAGATTACCTTACCTGCACCCAGTGCACCAAACGCTATTCTTTAAAGGAAGTAAGCCTTGACGTGCTGCCCCCGCGCTGCATATGCGGCGGCATTCTTAAGCCCGATTTCGTTTTTTACGGAGAAGGCATAAATCCGCAGGTTTATGAAAACAGCAATATTATGTCTGAGAATAGCGACGTTATGTTTGTAGTCGGCACCAGCGGCGAAGTTATGCCCGCCTGCAGTATGCCCGTTATTGCCAAACGCAAAGGAAACCCCGCCGTCATAATAGAGGTTAACACTTTGCCTTCGGCTTATACCCAGGGAATAAGCGATTATTTCTTTCAGGAAAAAGCAGGGGATTTTTTTCCCGCGCTTAAGGAAGAATTAGACAAGCTTAAGTAAACCTTCGTATATTTCAAAATCTTCATTCAGAAAACAAACAAAAATGACCTGCAAACGCGGGTCATTTTTTATGAAATCTTTTACGGTTTTTACGGCGATTTGTGCGGCTTGTTTCTGCGGATAGCCGTAAACTCCCGTTGAAATGCAAGGGAATGCAACTGTTTTTGCGTTCAATTTTACTGCGCATTTAAGACTGTTTAAATAGCAGGATTTAAGAAGTTCCGCGTCGGAAGGTTTTGCACGGTAAACGGGCCCTGCCGTATGTATTACCCATTTTGCGGGCAGGTTATAGCCTTTTGTAATTTTGGCTTGTCCTGTTTTGACACCGCCCAGAGCGCGGCATTCCTGCAGCAGCATGGGGCCCGCGGCTCTGTGTATTGCGCCGTCTACACCTCCGCCGCCCAAAAGAGAAGTATTTGCGGCATTTACTACGGCGTCAACCTTCAGCGTCGTTATGTCGCCTAAAATAAGTTGTATGTTTTTCATAAAAACCGCTAAAGGTTTTTATTTCTTTTTCTTTGTAAAAGAATCGGGCGAAAACGCAAAAGGCAAAAAGTCTTTAAGCTTTTTCTGCGTTATGCGCGCCACTTTCCCTTTTATTATGTCGGCTATGTATATCGGCATATTGCCGTCGGCGAATTCTGCCATTACCTGGCGGCAGGCTCCGCACGGACTGTTGATTTGGTCAAGGCTTTTGGGCTCTGATACCAATACTAAAGCCCGAAGGCGTCTTTCCCCGTGTGATACTGCATTAAAAATTGCGGCGCGTTCCGCACAGATTGTAAGACCGTAAGAAGCATTCTCTATATTAGTGCCTGTATAGACGGCACCGCTTTCCCCGACTGCGGCCGCACCCACTTTATATTTGGAGTAGGGCGAATACGAATTTTGCATAGTTTTAACCGCGGAGGAGATAACCTGCTGCAAGCGTTCGGAATTTTTTCTCATAGCTGCCTTCCTTTCCTGCCGTTAGAGGGCAGGTTCATAGATTATAGCATAACGAAAAGAAAAAGTTTATTCTTAAAAAGGAATAAGAAAAACGCTTACGCTGCGTATTTGTTTTTTGAAGGCAAACTTAAGATTTTTAATACGGTTTAAAACATTTTTATGACGGGCGGCAAAAAGCTGCATATCATTGCTGAGGTATCCGCGTTCTTTTAAAAGTTCAAGCATTTTTGCGTAAGGTATTTGCTTTCTTGTTTTGGAACTCAAAAAAGTTTCATATTGTATTTTTAATACGCCTTCAACTTTGTTGGCGTAAAGATACCAAAGCGGATTATTTTTGTCCCCCCCGCCCGCGCAGCCGTAAAAAAGGCCGAACCAGTTTAAAAATTGCTCCGGCAGAATGCCGTTATCGTTGAAAGAATCTCTGCCTTTGTGCTTTCTTGTATAAAATAATTTCGGTTCGGCAAGTACGACGGCAGCGCCTTTTTTTGCGCTTTCTATCATTATCGGCCCGTCGTGCAGCTTGCCGTATTCTTCAAACATAACGGGAACTTTTTTAAAGTTTTCGGTTTTATCGCAGGAGCCGCTCCAACAGCCGAAAGCCTCGGTCCAAAAGCTGAGCGCGTATTCTTTGTAATTCTTAAAAAAATAGCATTGGTTTACGTTCAAATCTTCTTTGAGCGAAGCGGGAATATCATCATTATAAAAGTATGTGAAAGCCGAACTTACCATTGAAACGTTTTTAAAACTGTTGAGCGCTTTTAAGATATTTTCCATATACTGCGGGTGCATAAGGTCATCATCGTGAAATATAAGCGTATAGGGCGTATCGGCCAGTTTTTGGGAGTGAATCAGGTTGGCGCGCGGTAAATCTCCGGGGGTTTTAAAATATTCCGCGCCGATATCTTTAAAAGATTCAACAACTTCCTGTGTGTTGTCCTTGCTGGAATTATCCAGAACCGTAAGACGGAAACCTTGCAAAGTTTGCGCACGCAGGCTTTCAAGCGCTTCACGCAGCATTGCAGCGCGGTTGAAAGTAAAGAGGAAAATGTGAATGTCCGAAGGTTTATACATACTTAATTATTCTTAAGATAATTGTAAAACTTTTTTATTCCGTCTTCATACGAAGTAAAAGCAAAACCGGGGAGCATTTTTTGCAGAACGGCATTATCGCCCGTATATTCGTTATTTAATCCGGGTTTAATTATATTTACGGGGCTCTTAAAAGAGCTTATTTTATTTATTATATTGCATATGTTTATAAGGTCCGTGCTTTTGGGCGGGGTCATATTTATAAATCTTTCAGACGGCGGATTTTTGATAAATTCTCCGACGGCTTTGCAAAGGTCTTCCGCGTAAAGATAATCAAACACCACGTTTTGGTTTATGTTTATGGGTTCTTTTTTCAGGTTTTGCATAATTGCGTAGGTTATAAATCTTTGTTCTCTTTCGTGCGGGCCGTAAACGCCGAACAAACGCAGGTTATAGGCATTTTGATACTTCTTTATTTCCTGCGAAATCAGATATTTTGCCTTGCCGTAAACGTTCTGCGGTATTACTTTACCAAGGTCCGATTCTTTGGCTTTTACTATGGGGCGGCTTTTGTCAAATTCCGCGCCGGAGCCGAAGGTGATTACAGTTTTGCCCTCTGAGGCAGCGATAAAATTGTTAAATATTGCCAGGTTTTTTTCTATTGCGTCAGACTGGGTAACATGAATGTCTTCTATACCGTAAAAGCCTGCAAGAACATATGCGTCGGCGTGCGCGGACTGTGCAAGAGAAAGAACAGTCTTTTTATCCGTAAAATCATATTCCGCGCTTCTGGGGGCAATCACCCGCCAGCCCAGATTTTCAAAATGCGGTTTCAGGTTTTTCCCCACAAATCCGCCCGAACCAGTAAGCAAAACAGTTTTCATTTTCTCACCCATACATAAAGCCTGTAATCGTCCAAATAAGACTTAGTTTCATTATATACTTTTATAAGATTGTAATTTTTTGAAATATCTTTAATTGTCTGCCTGATTTCTCTTTGTTTGCTGGGACGGCTTTGCCTGAATATTCTTTCGTGCAATATCCAAATGTATTCGGGGAAATCAAGATAAATTATCATTTTGGGCATGGTTGCTTTTATATCTTTGGCGTTGCGCAGGGCGCAGGCGTCGTTGCAGACGTCAAAATAGTCCGCATAGGCAAAGGTAAAAGGCTGCGTGCCCGAGGCGTAATAAAGCCCCGCTATATTTTGGCTTATGTAAATTTTATCTTCGGGAGTTTTTATATTTTGATGTATCAGCGAGATAAGCTCCTGGTATTTTTGCGCGGAACTGTCCGACATTTTGAGCCCTTTGTATGCGGGTATATCAACCTTTGAGTCAGCTGTCCAAACCGCGTCTTCTTTATCGGACCACCAATCGTAAGGCGCAGAATATCTGTTGAATATCAAAAAGCATGTAAAAACGCTGAAGAAAATTATTACAAAAATATTTTTTATTTTATTAAAGTGTGTTTTAGTTTCAATCAAAAGAGCTATGAAGAAAGAAAAGCCTATAAGCGACGAGTGATCTTCCAGCATGGCGGAAAGACCGTGCGAATACATAATTGCAAAAGAAGCGCCGCTCATAAGGAGATAAAAAGATTCTCTGGGTTTTAATTCTCTTTTAAATCCCCAAAATGCGTAATAGCCGCCCAAAAGACAGGAAGAGTAAAAAACGGAATTTACTACAAAAGATTTGAAAGAAAAAAGATTTATATTACATATCAATAGAGAAAATAAGAAAATCAGAATTATAATAATTGTCATTTCTTTTTTGTTGAATTTTCTTTCTTTTATCGGGATTAAACCTTTTCTTAG
>Ga0183101_1000025_pt3 | contig 23350 bp, 21 predicted proteins | sample Biomet3_FD_127790 | JGI IMG/M metagenome (GOLD analysis project Ga0183101, IMG submission 127790) | Microbial communities from bioreactor (seeded with sewage sludge) at LBNL, California, USA - Biofuel metagenome 3 | ecosystem: Engineered > Bioreactor > Anaerobic > Unclassified ...
AATGAAGACAGCAATTGTTTTAAAGCTTCGAGTTCCATTTTTTTACTCCAAAAGATGATAAGGAAAAATGGAACAACTATTATATTTTTTATGCGGTTGAAAATCCATTAAATTTGAAGAGGATACATAATATCCTATTATGTCTTATTTACTCCTCTACTCCCAGTTGTCTCTTTGAATCCACAATATGCTTTTACAGTGATCGAAGTATTTGCCAAGCTGATTTTTCTTAACTCCTAGCTTTTCTTCTCTATATCCTGGTAGATGTGCAATCTAAAGGACAATAAGTTAACAATATTGCAGAATAACATAGCAACGAATATAATAATAAGTATAATAAAGAATAAACATATAATAAAGAATAAAACATATAATAAAGAATAATCAAGGCTGCCTATTAATTATGTAGGATAAACATTTATATCGTAAATCTTATTTACTTATTAAAATCGATTCTAATTATATCTAATTTATACGATTTTATGGCATATCACTCCATGTATTCCCTCGCTCCGTCTATTCCTCAGGGGAAACACCTAATTATTCTGATCTTAAACGAATGCTTTCTTCTGAAAGACTAATTTGGGGCATGTAGCGCTGGCAGAAATAACAAATAAATCTATAAATGATGTTCACTTCGTAAGGCTAAAACTGCATGTAGTATTAGCAGGATTTGTACTCAAGAAGGATATACTTAATATACTGTGAGTTACCTGTGACAGAAACACTAAAGTCTCTGGATAAGGGTATAGTACCCGAAAGCCTTTAATTGTTGAAAAATTTTAACCCATCAAAACATTAATTAGGTTAAGGCAGGTATATCAAACTTCACTTAGGGCACAACCATTAATTATTTGTTGGGCCGATTGAATATAGGAAGAATACGAAAGAGGAGAAACAAATAAACAAAATCTTCGGATCGAAAGTTTTTGGGCCTGTGTGCTGCCTGTAAAAGAAAACCTCTTTAAGAGTGAAACCAAGTTTTCAGGAATAGATCATAGTTAGGTGCGGAAACTGGACTCTGCAATTTTCAAAAAGGATGGGGGACACATTGTCTAAAACTACTAATAACATATTAAACCTTATAACCTCAATTTCTCTATTACTACTGGTTTATAGTCTTTTTATTCTCAGGGGAATTCAGCCCGAAGGATATGCAGTCGATATCTATGAACAGCTTCCTTTTCATTTTTACCTTACCCTGCTCCTCTGTTACGTTTCAGCCTGCGTTTTGCTTCTTGCATACCGAAAAATGAGTGCAGTTCTTATACTGTTTCTTGTTCATACTACAGTACTGATAACCCCTCACATGCTTGGCTATGTTTCAATAGGCAGGGGAGAGGAATTTTCTTACCTCGGGCTTGCAGGACAGGGTTCATTTTGTAACCTTTCGGGCTTCTCCAACCTTTCTCCCACGGGTCCTCTGCTCGTCTCAGCCCTGGCTCAGATTTCAGGCCTGGAAACATCGGCACTTTCATACTTCTTGCCAGTATTTTTTTCAATAATATTTATTACTGGAATGTTCCTGTTCTATCGACTTTTCATGAGCAGGGAAAAATTAGTCTTAACAGCTTTTCTCTCCTCTCTTATTCCGTATTTTGGCCATTTCCAGACCTCAGCAGTTCCTTATTATCTTTGTTTTTGCCTGATACCTCTATACCTTCTTGTGCTGAGAAGCGTAATTTCGGATAAAAATAGGGCAATGGCTGTTTGCCTTCTTTTCATGATACCATTGATTCCTTTAGCTCATCCTTTTATTTTTGCATATCTTGCCTGTTTCTCTCTTTCCCTTGCCTTCTCGAGTAAAATGCCGAAGCTCGAATTTCTCCGTAAAATCCTGAGTTCCAACTCTCTCTTCTCTGACGCCTCCCACCCTTCAGGAAAAAAAATGCCTATATTTATCTTCCTGTCACTTATCTTGGTAGGCTTCCTGCTTTGTGCGAAATATACTCTTCAGTTCTTTGATATATCTATTTCAAACCTTATCCTGCGCACTAAAATGCTAATGTCTGCAGGTTTTTCCACATTTCCATCAACTGAAAACGGATTTTTCGAGTTTGTGCATCTCTTGAATCTTTACTATGGCAAATACTATATTCCTTTGATTTTTATCCTGATCAATTCCGTAATCGTATGGCAGAATCGTAAAAGGTTTTGCCAACATTTTGTTCGCAGGTACCCCCGTTTTCTGGTCCTCTATATAGTAACCTTTTTCCTGGAGCTTGCTTTCCTTTTAAACCCCTTCATTCCTTACCCTCCAGATAAGTTTGCAAATTTGAGCTTCATTATTTTTGCCCAGATTCCCTTGTTGGGGTATTCCCTTTACATTATTTTCCTTAGAAAAGGTTATACTCTTGGTCTTGGTTCTGCAGTGCTGGTTCTTTGTCTACTCTGGACACTGGGATTCTTCACCTGTTTCAGTTCGCCGTATACAGGTGGAGTTTCTGAAGCAATTTCGGAAAATGAGGCAGATGGGATTCAGTGGTTGTCTGGCGTGAGAGAAGCTTATCCATATGTTATGTCTTGTACAGATAAGTATGAAATCATCACCCAGCCTGAGATACCTAGCAGCAATGTGAGTCGGACTGAGCTTGATGATGTTTCCCAAAAGCTTCTTTATACCTCTAAAAATTATTCTGAAGGCGGCACCTCTGTAGAAAAAGCAGCGGAAAATGAAACTTTTTATATTGCGGAAACAACTTATTCTGAGGCTTTGAGGGCCAAGGAGCAGGGATCCAATAAAACATCAGTTTCTACAGGCGGAAGCACCCTCAAATCCCAGGCTGCTTATCCTGTATATAAGATCTATGATTCCCTTAATATCAAAATTTATGAATATGTTCCATAAACTCCCCTATGTTTCGTCTGGAGGTCCGGTCTGAGGAAAGTAGCTTCCAGTTTTAAAGAAGGTAGTTTCCAGTTTTAAAGAAGGTAACTTCCAGTTTTCGAATGTTTAACTTTTCTTTTAGATGTTTAACTTTTTCTCTTTTTTATTATACTACGAATTATCTTTTTTCTTTTCGCTAATATATTTGCCAGTAAGAAGGACAATTATAATCAGTCCGACGATTTCTGAGATAAAAACTTCTGTAAATCCGGGGTTGTACGATCTACTAAGAATTATCATAAGATACTCAATAAAGCTTGCTGAAATCGTGTCTTTCGGAAACCCCCAGCCCAGGAGTGGCCAGAAAAATACTTCAGGGCTGTTCCATATCTGATCTTCAAAAATATGGCAAAAAGATGCTCCTGCAATAATCAGGAGTTCAGGTTTCCCATGGCTATAGAGATAGTACCCTACCAGGCCCAGCAGAAGGCTAAAAAGTAGAGTATGAGCAAAAATTCGCCCGCTTCCTATGGTTTCAGCAAGAATTATCCTGCCAAGAGGTTTATCGATAAAATCTGGAAGGAGCGCCCCGAATGCAATCCACGGAACCTTTACCCAGAAGTTATTTTTTGAAAATAATCGGCTCAGGAAATAAAAGATCCCCAGAGTAATCCCAATATGTCCGAAAATAAACATCAGGTCAAAAATAGTTATTTACTTATAATTCTTTTTCGGCAGGCCTGCCTGATGACCTGCCTGGACAGAATTTTAATCTTAAATTAAAAGAGTTTTTCAAGCCTGGCATTCAGCTACGAGCTTTTCTACCAGTTCCTGTCTGATTGCATTTGTTCTGTCTCCTCCGCAGACCATGCCCCGGACCCCGATAATATCCGGTCCGATTCTCTCAAGCACTGGAAGATCCTCAAATTTCAGGGAGCCTGCAATCGCGTTTTCAAGTCCGCACCCATGGGCAAGGTCTGTGAACCTTTTAAGTTCTTCCTCGTCCATAAATTCGAAGGTAGATTTTCCATCCTTAATTCCTGTATCAACCATCACCACATCTGCCCCAGCTTTTGCGGCGATTGAAGGAAGCAGTAATGGAGAAATTGAATTGATGCGCTTGTAGTCCGAATATCCTGAGGCAACAACTTTCTTTGTTGAGTCATAGTCTTTTACAGCCTTTGTTATTTTTGTAATAAGCTCGAAGGCCTGATCTTCAGTCTGGATATCGTAAAGGCCAACTTTAATATAGTCTGCTCCTGCAACGGCTGCTCCAAATGCTGCAAGGGAAGCAGTTCCTGGTTTATAGTTAAAATCTCCTATGGTTGCGCTTATGGGCTGCCTACCATCTACAGCTTCTTTTACGTCCCTTATTACCCACGGGAAATTCGCACCAAGGGAACCTTCTTTCGGGTTTTTGACATCTACAATGTCTGCGCCGCCTCTGGAAGCAATTATTGCTTCCTCTTTATTAATTGGACTTATAAGCAGTTTCATAAAAAGCCTCTAAATAAACATCTAATTGGAATCTTACAGTGAATATTACTCTTTTTATACAATATTCTTTATTTTATACTTTTTTATAGGATGATACAGCTATTGAATAAGTATGTTCCGAGTAGTCTTTGTGATGGACATATTTAACCGTAACGTAGTTCTTGCAAAGGGCGGGGTCAGAGAAAAATACCGTCCGGTTTCAGATTCAAGTACTGTATGTAGCAGCTCGGACCCTGTGGACATAGTGGAACTCCTGCATCCGAGTGAAGTCTATATTGCCGACCTTAACGTGCTTCAGGGCAAAGGGTCTCTCGAAACGAATGCCAAAGTAATTCGGGAAGTAAGCTCAAAGGCAGACACAATGCTTGATTTCGGGATTTCGGCTTCACAGGATGTGGAAAAAGCCCTTTCTATTGCAGGAACTGCTGTAATAGGCACAGAAACAGGTACGTTTTCGGCAATAAAGGATGCAGCCTATGGAAACTCCGGAAGGATTAGTGTTAGCATTGATATAAAGCATGGTAAAGTCCTGAAAAATGATCCTGAGCTCCCAGAGTCTCCTTTTGAAATAGTAAAACTGTTAAATAATTTACCCTTAAAAGACCTTATTTTCCTTGACCTTGATAGGGTTGGAACAGCCTCAGGCTTTGACCCTGAATTCCTTCGAAAACTGGTTGAATGTTCCAGACATAGTGTGCTTCTTGCCGGAGGGGTCAAGGATATGGAGGATCTTTTTACTCTTGATAAGCTAGGAATAAAAGGAGCCCTTGTCGCAACTGCCGTTCATTCGGGAATGGTTCCTCCAGCCGTGCTGAGTTCAGGGCTTAAATCGGATGACTTAAACTAAAATCGAATAACAAACTAAAATCGAATAACAAAATAAAAATCAGATAATAAAAACTAACTGTTATCTGGAAATCCTTTTATTTCAGCCCTATATGTCTTGTATATAATCGAATATTTTAGTATTGAGAAGAGTCGCAGATTCCATTTAATATCAGAATATTATGAGGTTTAAATATGGTAAAGAAGGATATATCTGAAGAGAATATTGAGGAAAACACTGAGGAAACAAGCGGAGATGGATATGTGGAGATTAAGATGGGAGGAGGCTGGTATATGACGATCTCCCTGGCACACAGTGAACGTTTTGAGAAAGAGTATGTCGAACTTGCAAAGGAGCGGGGAGGCGTAAAGAGGTCCAGGTTCAACCTTAACCCTGCCCATGTCAGGATGTTGGGAGAAACCCTGATCAAATTTGCGGATGATAACGGGCTTTAATGATTGGCTGTATTCACTAACAATCCCAATCATTTATTTTTTGGTATTAATTTCTTTCCTGTGTTACTGAGCCCTAATTGTGAGAAAGGATTATAATGTTTAGAAAGCATTTGTTTTCCGCTCAATGAATTCTTTCATTAATCTAAAGTCTGGGATATTACCCTGATTACCTCAAGAATTTAACCCAAATTTTGTTTGAAGTTTTACAAGGTTTATGCAAGCTTTTTCAACCAAATAATCTCTTTGAGATTGGTTCATAAATTAAACTGGCAATTATTGAAAGTAGTATAGTACCTATTAAGGATTTGTAGTTGTTTTTTATCCATTTTTTTACATATATAAATTTATCCTTTGCCAGTCCAGTCCAGCTGTCTTTAAATAGACCTATTGCATTGGCGTTTTCAAAAAGTTTGATACACATAAGCATATCGTAGATTGCCCACAAAGTTTTAGTATCTGGTATGCTTGGGTGAAACCATACTCCTTTGTTTTGTATTCCTTCTTGAACTAACTCACTCATTATTTTTGAAAGATTTACCTTCGAATTTATTGCTCTTGCTTTAATAAGAGCTATTAATACCAATGGATTTGTAAAATGGTAATATGTTACTCTACAATTGCATTGAGGAAAATCGATTAATTCTGTAATGCCCGACTTAGATCCACAATTTTCCCATCCAAAGTCTTCATTATAATTTTTTAATAGATAATTTGCCCCTTTTACTATCTGCTCGTCGGTAAAGTTATTTCCTATGTCTATTAGCGTTGAAACCACATGTGCGCTATGGGCGTGTCTGGAATCTGATCCTTTTATTTCTCCCCATCCTCCATCATCGTTTTGAATGTTCCTTAAATATTGCTCACCCAAGCTGATTTTTTCTCTAGTTGTTGCTTTCAGGGTTCTACTAAGTATATCTAGTCCAGATGCTTTACTAAGTGCTTTTACTGCCAAACAAGTTGAGTATGTTCTACTTTCCATTCCATTTACTGGAGCCCAAGCTTTTCCATTATAATCGTATAATATTAGTTTCACTCCTCTTTTTATAGAAGCTTGAAGCTTAATTTTTAACTTATTATCAAGAAAATTTTCTTGACAATATTCCGCCAAAGCTAATAAAGCCCATGCCGTAGGCTCTACACACGATTCACTGGTAAAATTAGATTCGTATTTCCATCCGCCATCTTCTTGTTGAAAAATTATGATAGTGTTTAAGGAGCGAATAACTTTATTTCTATTTGGTTCGTTTATTGATCCTTTTATACACATTAGGGCTTGAGAGGTTGCTATTATCCCAACTTTATCTATATTATCTAAATGCTGATGCCATCCACATTTATTATTTATACACCTATATTTTGAGAATATAAAGTTCGTGGAAGTCTTTATAACATCCTCAAGTTGTTCACTTGTTAACTTTGTCATTTTCCTCTCTTTCTAAAATGAAATGGGGTAAAAGTTCTAACCTAGAGTCCAAAATTCTTTCCCAGTTTGGGTGTGATTTCCAATCAACAAGTTTCTCATCGAGTCCTAAAATTTTGGCCACCAAATAGCGTAAATATTGGCTTCTTGGAGTGTTATCAAGGAGGTAAAACACTATAGTCTGGTTATCTTTCTCTATAAATATATAAGGCTCATCTGAATGACGTTCATGATAGTCTTCCCAGAAATCTGTAAAACTATAATATTTGATAGGAAACTTTTTTAAATCGTCTTCAATTTCTTTTACCATTAAAGAAGAAATACTTTTTGGAACTGGTAAAATATGAATATGTGCATGATTATCATTTGGGGGAAGACCTATTGATGTTGCTATATTCCCATGTTCGTAACACAAAACAAAATCAGTTTTGTATACTTTTTTAAGAATCACGGTAACTTTCTCTTTCAAATCTAAAAATTCATTAAAAAGGTTAGATGGTAGCTTCCCGAAAGTTGTAATGTGAGCCTTCGGAATGATTAGACAATAACCTTCTACTAAAGGCCCTAAAGAAAGCATAACGTAGAAATTTTTTCTTCGTAATAATATTCTTTCTTCTTCTAAAGGATTACAAAACCTACAGCCTTTATAAAGATCTATTTCATTTACGGGTTTAGAATAATCTTCATACTTAATAAGTGCAAAAATCGCATAATTTATTATATCCATTAATTGAGCATCTAAGTCTTCTGACGCCATTAGGTTTCTATCATTTTTCAAAATAGTTTTTATTCTTAGTATTCTCACTAATATCTGGTCTGTAATCGAACAAATTTCCATATCTCTCCATGCTTGCCCATAGTCGTGATTCTTTTTTATGAAGAGAGTCCTTATTCGACTTGTAATCTCATCATAAAGTTGAGACATTTTTTCTTGGGCAATTTCAGGCATTTCCCCATTAGAAAGCACTTTTTCGGGGTTAGGTAATTGCTGATCATAACAGATTTTCATCAAGGCCATTAACGAATAGTTTATTATCCCCACATATTCGCTTTCTCTTCCTTCCGGAATCAATTTCTGGTCCTTAAGTTCTTCTAGTGTTCTGATCCTTTTTGCTTTAATCCATAATTGATCAAATAAAGATTCCAATCTAAATAGTATCCACGATGTTCCATAGTCACTCATTTTTTTTAGGAATAATTCTTTGCAACTTGCTATTATTGTGTCAAATTTATCTATATGTGGGGTTTGATTTATCATAATTTCATCCTATATTAGTAAGTTCTCTATTTAAGCTCCTCAAAATTTTTATGTACTCGCAGGAATTCGTGATTCTAAATGAACAGTATGCTGGATCACACTCTTCTAAATACTCTTTAAGACAGAACTTCACATATAGTTCATTTTTTAATTCTTCTATAGATTTAGAGTTCGTATTCAGTTGATCTAACTCAGTTCTTAGATGTTCAATTAATCTTTTGTTATTTTTCTCTTTTTCTTGTCCTTCCTTTATCATCACTGATCAGTCCATATATTTTTTGATAATTCTCTCCCTTTCGAATTTTCATTTCCATTGTAATTTATACTTTCTCTTCTCTTTTAAATACATAATTTCTGGTTTTATAGAAAATTTATATAGATCACTTTCAATAGGTTGAGACAACTAAAAGTAATGTATCAGGCTGTTCCGTTAGACTTAATGGATTTTTTATTTTAGGACTCCAAAGCTAATTTCGTGTATACAGTGCGTTCCTTGAAACAAAATAAGTATCTATTTATGCAATATTAAAAATAACTTAGAATAATATGACTGTAATAGGAGTAATTACGCGGGGCAAGTACGGGCACCGCCTTATTGAGACTGTCAGGGAGCACAGCGATTTTTCAATCGTAACTGCGGACCTGCCTGAATTCGTGCCTGTATTTATTGAAGAGCCTGATGAATATCTGGAAGCTCTTAACTTCGATAAACATGTGTTCTCTGCCGAAATTATAATTACTTACTCTTTGCATCCGGATTTGACATCTGCAATTGCAAAGCTTGCGGCAGAAGCTGGTGTGCGTTCTCTTATAGTGCCGGGTAGGCCATCCAGGGCTTCAATTCCCGAACTCAAAAAGATCTCCGAAGTTTCAGGTATGGATATCGAGGTAGATGAAATCTGCTGTAGTCTTGAACCCAATGATTTCAACAGGCCGTTTGCGGAACTATTTGGGTCTCCTATCTTGAAGGTAAAAACAAAAGATGGAAAAATTGCCGATGTTAAGGTAATAAAAGGCGCTCCATGCGGGAGTACCTGGTATATGGCAAAGGAAATAGTCGGAACGGAGGTAAAAGATGCACCTCCCAAAGCCGGGCTGTTGATCCAGCATTACCCCTGTCGGGCGACACGTGGCGAGATTGGGGGAATCCATGAGTCAGGGGAACTGCATAAACAGGCGTTTATAAAAGCCCTTGAAAATGAGGAGTGATTATATATTCTTTGAAAAAACATATTCTAAATATGACCGGAAAGTCGGATCCAGCTTTTCATTTTTGAGGAGCCTTTACTTTGTGTCCTGGCCGGTCTCAAGTAATTTACAGGGGTGAAAAGATTACTACCCTAACTATCTCAGAAGATTCAGGGCCCGAAGACCTCGAGACGCTAGCAGTAGCAGTACACTCGGTCATTGGACTTCCTACAACCATTCGCAGTCTCAAGCGAAAAGGACTTCGTCTGGAAAAAGGTCAAATCCTTGATAGAGACTACACAGGGCCTGTGCTCGAAGAAGTATTGAAAACAAACAAAGTTGTCCACAAAGTCCCTACAGAAGGAGTGTACAGTGGAAAACCTGTAGTTGTTGCTCCCATTCGCTCGAAAGACGGAGAAGTTATTGCAGCTCTTGGAGTTGTGGACATACTGGCTACTATAGATCTTCACTCTGTTTTTCAGGAATATACATCGGTACTGGAAGAAGTCGAATATGCTAAAAAATAAAGGTCGTAATATATAACCTGAAGTCTGCATCTGACCTTTCGCAGATGTTCTTTTAATTTTCATAATTTTTCATGCTATCGTTTTTTCTGAAAATAGGCTTGGTTACTCAAAAGTGGATTTTTGAAGTACTCCATAGTTTTCGACCTTTTGCCTTCATTGAAAACTTCCAGCGATCATTTACCTAAGTTTTGGTTGAAATAACAACTGTAAATTTTCGAGTTAACTGCAAATTTTTGAGTAACTCTCTAAAAACGATAACAGGAAAACTATTATTTTTTTGAAGGCATATGCGGAAAATGAATTTCATAATAAACTGAAGAATTGCTGCATTTGAATAATAAACTGAAGAATTGCTGCATTTGAATAATAAACTGAAGAATTGCTGCATTTGAATAATAAACTGAAGAATTGCTGGCATTTGAATAATAAATTGCAGAATTACTGACATTTGAATAATAAATTGAAATATTACCTGCCACTTGCATGTTAATTAAAAAAATGGTTATTGGAGGATCAGCTCCCGCTTATTTCCCCAGGAGAATTATTCGCTCCTCCATTTAAGCTTCCGGTTCAAACCTTAAGTTTTTCCGGGTTTACTCTGGCTTCTGGTATAATTTTACTTTCTTCAGCAGGGTACCGTTCTTTGCATGTGGTTGTCTGAGTACAGTATCATTGGATTTTTCAATCTCTCTTGCCTGTATTGCAAGCTGTGAAGCGGCTCCCATTATTTCATGTCCGGCTGCTGCTGTCAGGCACACCTGGTCGATTTCCTTTAGCATGAAACATGCAGGGAAGTTAACCTGTGCTACTTTTTCAGCCATGTGAAGGGCGGCAAGAGCTTTTGCTTTTGCATAGGGATTTGCAAAGCCTGCGTACTCAACACATTTTTCGGGTTTTGCAAAAATGTGTGGAAGTTCCAGTTCTTTTCCTGATTTTCCGGAAGCAACCTGGTCAGTCACCTTGTCCAGTTCTTCCTGGACGAGTCTAACAACACCACAAACGGATAACACTTTCATTGCATCGGAATTGAAGGATGCCATCTCTACAGGGTCAAGAAACTCTCTCTTGGCTCCGATAAGAGGGTCTACTGGGAGGATCATATATCCGAAACCATCCTTCTCAAGAGCCTCTCTGGCTTCTTTCTTTGTTGGACCATCTGAGACTACAATGCAGGGAACGTCCTTCCATACTTCACGAGCTGCTTTGGGACCCGGAGCTGCTGCGTTTGGGCTGATAATTATCACAAAATCTGCATCCCACTGCTTGAAACTTTCAGAAGCTGCAGCCTCTGCAGGGCTCATTTTGGCACCTGTACCAAATACACGTACCGTAATTCCCTCTCTTGCTGCAATTTCATCCTGGACCAGATTGATAACCTGGCTCATTCCCAGGTTGCCCATTTTTATAAAACCTATGTTGACCATTTTTCTCAAAATCCTGTGTTAACCAATTTTTTAAATAATGGAATTCCCAATGGGTTTATAATCCTTTTGGCAGATTATATCCTTATCAACCTTCTTTTATAAAAATGTATGCGATATATAACTATTATTCAATATCTTTCTTTGCCCCTCCGAAAAGCTTAAAAAGGATGTGATTTATTTCACTCAAAAACGTTGACATCAATGCTGTTGTTTTGTGGCCTTGTTTCACAGAACCCGTATTATAATTTGAAAACTTTATCCGTTGGTGGGCTTTTAATGTCAGGGCAAATTTATTATATTAAATTGCGGGGGTACCCCTGAAGAAGGTACACCAGGCAGCATGCCCTTTTTCGGGAAATTATCCCGCTATATCTAATAGTTATTCAGGTCCAGGTTTTGATTGAGTGAACTGTCCTATGCATAATTTTACTGGAAACAAATTGATTGTTTTTGATATGGATAGCACCCTTATAGACGCTGAGACTATCGATGAGCTCGCCAGGGCTGCAGGTGTTGTAAGCAAAGTAGAGGAGATTACGAAGAAAGCGATGTATGGAGACTTTGATTTTGAGCAAGCACTTATTGAAAGGGTTAGGCTTCTTAAGGGACTTCCTCTCGAAACTGCCCTTGATGCGGTAAACCAGATCAATCTGATGCCGGGAGCAGCAGAACTTATCCTTTATGTCAAAAGTAAGGGCTATAAAACTGCAATGATTTCCGGTGGATTTACCATTTCTGCCGATACGATAGGCAAAGCGCTTGGCATTGATTTCATTGTTTCCAACGAACTGCTTGTGGAAGACGGCTTTCTTACTGGCAAAGTTGTCGGCCCGATCACTCAGAGCGACTCCAAAGCAAAGGTTTTTGAAGAACTCACCCGACTAAACGGGGTTCGGCCAGAGCAATGTGTAGTTGTCGGGGACGGCGCAAACGATGCCTGTGTCTTTGAGAAAGCAGGTTTTGCTATAGCTTTCAATCCCAAGCCCATCCTGAGGGAATATGCGGATGTGGTCATTACAAAAAAAGACCTTAAAGCCGTTATCCCTGTTCTTGAATCTCTTTCTTATCAATGTTGTAATCAGGCACAGCATGTTGACATCGAACAATAGAGCTACTAAAATGCCAGCTTTTTTGCTGGATCGGGAGGCACAATAAGAGATGCTAAAGGAACTGCAGAAAAAAAGATCAGATTTGAAAGACATTTCTGAAGAAGCCAAGGAAAAAAGGAATACTTTAAACGCAGAGGCTAGTGCACTCGCTGCAAAGCGTAATGAACTTAACAAGAAGACAAAAGACCTTATTAACGAAGCTCAGGAACTGAAAGTTCTCAGGGACGAAATTAATGAGAAGGTCAGCGAATACAAGAATAAGCGCGATGACACCAATGGTAAGGCAAATGAGCTCTTTGCAAAGGCTGATTCCATCAGGAAGCAGAGCAACCTGGGTGGCCCTTCGATTAAAGCTCTAAGAAAAGACATTGATCGTCTTGAATTCGCTCAGCAAACTGAAGTCCTGAGCACAAGCAAGGAAAGGGAACTTGTTGGAAAGATCACTCAGCTTCAAAAGCAATATCACGTCAAAAAAGTCCAGCTTGAGAGCAACTCCGAACTAAAGGATCTTCTGGACGAAGCTCAAAAAATCCGAGATGAAGCCTCAGAATTCCATACCCAGCTGGCTGAATATGCCAGGCAGGCTCAGGAATATCATGAGAAGATGATTGCAGCTTTCAAAGAGGCTGACAGAACCAGGGCAGAGTCTGACGTTGCCCACAGGGAATTTGTAAAAGCCCAGGAAGCAGCTGACGAACAGCATAAGGCTTTCATCAATGCTCAGAAAGAAATCCGGGATCTTGATAAAGAAATCTTTAAACTCAGGAAGAAAGACAAAGAAGGAAGATCTCGCGTTGTCAAGTCCGAACTCCAGAAGGATGCCAAGTCCATCTTCGAAAAGTTCAAGGGCGGAGCAAAACTCACCACCGAAGACCTGATGACTCTTCAGAGGTCGGGTTTAGTCTGATTTGTCTCATAAACAAAAATTTAGCTGAAAGTCTTCAATTTACGTTGCAGGTATATTTCAACCTGCATCCTAATTTTTCGAGTTCATTCCGGCTCATTCTGTGCTATTATTCCACGGCAAATTGCTGGGAGTGTTTGAGCATATCTAGAGATTTTCTAGCCTATATTCGGCAGGTCGATATAAGGAATCTGAATATTTTTCTTGATATCGTTTTTCAACATTTTGTAATTATCTAGTAGAGTTAAAGCTGGTTAACGTGTGGCTCAACTCCAACGACATATATAAACACTGAATCATTTTTCTATCAAAGTTTAGCATGAAAGATTATGTTTGGATCATATGTAAACCTCACAACTGCCCATAATAAGGGGTCATCACTTCAAAATCGCCATCAGCAAAAATTATCGAAAATGAAATGTCGACCTGCCGAATCTAGGTTCTAGTAAAACCTATGCATCAATGAAAACAATAAATCCTGTTTTAGTGGGAATAAAAAGAGTACAGAACACTATAATTTACAGGATTTTTGGTACATACTCAAGAAGGTTATCGGGCAAATAAAATAAAAAATTTTATATTATTACATAGTTGTTTATTTTATATGCGTGGTTTATCATTTAATAATCTAAATCAAATGAGAGAACTGAACTACAGGGAATTGAATAGAAATAAAGACATAACTAATCAGAGAAAAAAATCATCTGAAGGATCTTCTAAAGAGAAATCTCCTCTCACAATTAAAAACATTATGATTGAGATATGTTTTGATCAGTTCACAAATGGGCATATTATTCAACATGCGCACGGAGTTGTGATGGGGCATTCAGAGACATCTTATTATTACCGAGGTCAAAATGAAGACTTTAAAAATTGCTATTCTAGTTTATATAGGGAAGTCCGTAAATGTAGTAATGATGAAGAAAAAATAAGGAAAATGTTTCTGAACCAACTAAGAATCAATGAATTTAATCATCTAATAAGCAACTTTGATCAAGTGAAAAAATGGTATTTTGGAGACATTTTTACATATGCAATAGCTCAGCACTACGGATTTTTAACGGATATTATCGATTTTACAAATGATTTGGATGTAGCTTTGTTTTTTGCATGTTGCAAGTACGATAAAGAAAAGAAAAAATATGTACCACTGACTGAAGAAGACATCAAAAAAAAGAAATATGGATTATTATTTCAAAGATCTGTAGATGATAATACTAAATGCTTTTTTAATAATTATGATCTAGGAAAATTACATCCAATAATATTTCCTACGGATTATCAATCATTTACTAGATGTGATTTATTTAGAAGATTTACATTAGTTGATGATACATGCTTTACGGGTAATGATCCCGCAATACTGCCTATAGGTTATCAACCGTTTACTAGATGCAATAAACAAAGGGGATACTTCATTCATACCAAATTCGGTGAAGATATTCAAGCGAAAAGTAATTTTACGATATTTAGATTTAAGCATTCAATAAAACTATCTGAAGAACTGTATATGAAATACAAAGGTGGAGAAAAATTATTTAACTATGATGCTTTGAATGAAATCTCGGAATTATTAGAAATAGTAAAAACTGCAAAGAAATTTAGTAAGGAAAGTTTTGAAGATACTTATATGCAACTGCATAGAAGCCTCACAAAAGAAGAGTGGACAAAAGAAGAGTGTATAACAAACTTAAATGAAATTGGTGTAGTAATTGGAGAGTCCCCTTACAATCTCTCTAAAGAAAAGATAGATACAATAAATAAAAGATGGTCTATACAAAAATTCATCGAGAGTGAGGGGCTTGTACCAGGGTTCAGAAAACAATTTTATGGATAAGCAAATTTTCAAAAATATTATTACACATATGTTGGCTTAAATCGATTTCTCTTTTTAATTTTTATTATACTAACCTTTCCCTGATCACAAGAACAGCAAATATCCTTTGAAAATACCGCGTAATAATCAATATCATTAGTCCTTCTTTTTCGTGCTTGTATTTGATAGACTACAGATAGACTACTGACAGAATCACGGAATTTTCAATACACTGCTTTCTATATTCTAGTTTTATATCTTCTAGTACTAAATACTCCAAGCGCCCTCAATAAAAGGACAGTACTGAAATTACAGGTAAAAATTAAAGGAATAAAATTATAACTTTATTCAAAATTTACTCTGACAGGCTCAGATACTTCTCCCTGAACTCGGGGTTTCTCATAAGGCAGCACTTTGCATTATATGCAGGGTCTTCCCTTATCTTTTTCCAGATATCCTTTATTCTGTCTCTATGAACGTTTCCATAGGGAATGGGGATACAAGCGCAGGGAAGAATATTCCCTTCCGGGGTTATATGGAGCCACTTTCGGCCTGCCATGCAACCTGTGGTATTCATGACCAGTGGGATAGGAAAAATTCTGGGGCCTTCTTTCTCCCTGGATCCCGATACGAAATTCTCAAATTTTCTCAGGTCTTTTGGGGTCAGGATTTCAGAGGCGTGATCCATCCACCTGCCCGTGGGAACTATTTCGTAGAAGGAGAGTTCATGGACTCCAAGCTCGGATGAAAGAGCATATAATTCTTCAAGCTCGTTCACATTATCCCTGGAAAGTACCACATATATATTTACAAGCAGTCCGGCCTTAATTCCATTTTTGACGGCTTCAACCGCACTTTTGAAAACTCCTTTCCTGCCCCTTACGTGATCGTGCTTATCTTCATACGCGCTGTCAAAACTTACAGTAAGGGAATAAAGGCCCGCTTCTTTCAGGCTGCTGGCTCGCTCTTCCGTCATCCCCACACCTGAGGTAAACATACCTGTGATTGCTTTTTCAGGGTTTACGTACCTTATCAAGTCTTCCAGGTCAGGATAGGTCAGGGGCTCGCCTCCATCAAATATCACGAAAGTTGTGCCCATTTCGAGCACCTGGTCAATTGTAGATTTTACGATTTCAGGGGCAAGTTTTTTCCGGTTTTTCGTGTCAGGCAGAGCGCAGTGAATACAGTTGTTAGGGCATTCTTCAGTAACAGAAATCGTTACCTGGTCCGGAATCGTTTTTCCCAGCATGGAAAAAATCTGGCTTTTTACCAGGCGGTCAAAACCCGGGCTTGGCACCGGGGGCATCCAGGTTGAACAGATGAGCCTGTCGGCCTCGACTTTTGCAGGCTTTTCGCCTTCAAAAATTGAGAGGTTTTTCTCAAGAGTTTTCCTCATAAGGATGGACGCAACCCCACTGGTTTTCATCCTCATGTGTCCGTCTTCGATCTCAGTATAAACTCTGAAAAGAGGGCTTTTATAGAAATCGTATTGCATATTGTTCCTGCACCTGACATTTGATAATGTCCATATCGGTTCCGTTCTCTTTTGCTCTTTTAAATTTCAGTTCATTTATTCCTGAGGAATGCCCTGCACTTTAAGATTGCAGAGGGTTTTTTCTTTAACATGAACGCAAAAACCTGCATAGCCTGCTCAACTGAACTTCCATGAATAAACGAGAGGTCCTCTTTTTCAAAGACCTTGGTCATCTCATCAATTTCCCTATCCGTCATTTTCCTGAGAGTTTCAAGCCCTATTCGGCCCAGGTAGTGTTCGGCCAGAAATTCCTTTTCCCAGGTCTTCCGGTAAGCCAGAAGAGTAGATTTTGAGACATCTCCTTTGCTTATGGCGTCTGCAGCGACATCTCCACATATCTGGCCTGCCCTCATTGCATATCCTATTCCCGACTGACCTGCTGCCCCGCCAACGACCATTATCCCATCGGTTATGTACTCCTTTGGAATGGTCACAATAGGGTCTCCTCCTGAAAGTTTTCTTACAACTTCAAGCTCTTCGAGCCCTTTAAGCTTTTTGAAATTTTCAACCCAGGCATTAAGGTAAGGCGTTGCATCAGTTCCGCACCGGCGCACATAGGCTCCGATTGCGGCATTATCGCCTCCTCTTGGAGAGTATGTAGTTTTCCAGCCTGGAGCATGATTCCCTACATAATACTCAAACATCTCTGGTTTCCCAAGTCCAGGACTTTTAATATCCAGTTCAATTCCCCAGGCAATATCTTCAGGATGTTTCATCGTCTTCAAGCCCACAAGGGAAGCCATTTTTGAATTTATGCCGTCGGAGATAATAACCAGTTTTGAGGTAAATACTCCGGCAGAGGTGTTGACAGTAAATTTATCTCCTTCTTTCTGGATATCCTGCACTTTCACCCCTGTTCGAATATCTACGCCGGTTTTCATTATTTTCTTTGCATAAAACCTGTCGAAAGCCGTTTTATCGATAGCGTATCCGGTCGCTTCAACTTCAACTGTCCTTCCTGACGGGGAAATAATCTTCATGCCTTTGAGATAATGCAGAACATAAGAAGGGTCTACCTTTTCTCCGCATTTATCAAGCATCCCCTTAAAAAAGGAATTTGCAGGATGGGGAGGATGCCCTATCTCTTCTTTTTTTTCCAGCAAAAGGACCGTCGCCCCTTTCTCACAGGCGTTCCTTGCAGCCATCAGTCCTGCAGGAGATGCCCCTATTACGATAATATCCGCGTCCATTTTTTCTACCTGTTTTACCAGAGAATGGAAGTGTAGCCCCCTGCATAAATGCACAGCACTACGTCAAGAATCATTGATCCAAACATAATTGCTCTATAATTTGAGCCATTAAGAAAGAGCCTGCCACCTCTCTCCGGGGTAGGATGTTTAATAAAATCGAGACACTGAGTAAGCATCCAGAGTCCTGAAGTAAGGGCTCCTGCAAAGTATATAGGTCCAAGACGAGCCGACCAGCCTATGATTAGTGAAGCAATGACTCCAACAATCCACCAGAAAGTAACGAATCTGGCAGTAAAGGGGATTCCAAAGGTTACGGGCATCGTTGGAGCACCTTTCAGTCTGTCCCCTTCCACATCTCTGGAAACTCCTCCAAGGGTAAAAGCCCAGTCCGTAACACATATCATTAACCCGAAGCAAATAGCCGGCAAAGGGAGAATTACTCCATCGCTGCCTTTCAGGATTCCTGCAGGGTCAAAGGCAAGCCAGATACCCACAGGTACAAGTCCATAAGAAATACCTACTGGCAAAAAACTGAGGAAAGTACTCCTTTTTGCAAAGATTGAATATATTGTGATAACTGAAGCCGCAATAATAAGGGTTACTAGAGACTCGGGATTCAGGTAAGTCGCTGCTGCTCCCGCAATTATTAATAAAAAGACGGTATAAGTAAGCGCAGAACTTTTTGACACTTTAGAAGAGGGCAAGGGGCGACCAGGCAGGTTGATCGTATCGATATCGATATCACAACAGTCATTGAAAACGTATGAGCTTGTAATGGCTGCAAAGCCACCTATTACCGCGATCAGGAAGGGAAGAAGTTCAGGAAGCCCTCCGGTCGCCAGGTAGGAAGCAAGGATTGCACTTGAGGCAGGTAGGGTAAGGTCCATGTAGTAGAGTTCGGGTCTCAACAGCCGCAGATAAGGACTGAGCTCACCTATTCTTGCTGTAAGGGACAATAGTTTCACCTAGACTTTTCTGGTTTGTACGAAAGTTTTTGTATAGAGCTTTGTATTTCAGCTCTTTTCCTGTTTAGAGGATTCTTTGCAGGTAATTCTATAAAGGTTTGCACCCCAAAAAAGTTTTCTTTTTATCTCTTTTGAGGCACGTTTTGATTGCCAGTAGATTTAAGGATTTCAAGGTATCAGGAACTAAAGGTATCCGGTACTCTTAATCGGCTACCCAAAATTTATTTTTTTCCAATTTTTCCTGTATATTTATTCTTTTTTCTAATTTTTCCTGTATATTTATTCTTTTTTCCAATCTTTCCTGTATACCAGTTTTGCCCGTTTTCTGATTTCTTCAATTAGAGGGTGCTTGAACTCCTCTTCGCAAATAAAAGTAAACTCGGCTTCCGGGTTCAGGTCCATCAGTTTAAGAGTGTTTGAAAGAGCTGTATTGAGTGATTCGTAATCCGGAAATTTTGGAACTTCAGCATTGAAAGGATACACTTCTTCCATTTCGGCAGGAAACGCTCCAAAAGGTGCTTTGAAAGTAAGAATCTGGTCGTAATCTTTCTCTCCTTTTACTGGCCCTGTCCGAATAATTACTGAGCCTTGCAGGCTGAACCTATCCAGCCGTTTTCCAAAACGCAGGACTTCGGGGCGGGAGGAGGACTCAGGTCCACAGTAAAAGAAGGTGCCTTTTGTAGCCGGATCAAGCTGCTCAAGCCAGGAAGAATGGGTATAAAGCTTCTTCAGCCCATCCAGAAGTTTTGGATGGGCACGACAGCGCTGCTCCACAAGTTCGAGCAATTTTCCGTCTTTTATGCACTGCTTAATCAGCCGGATTTCAGCAAAGGTCGCATAAAGGTTGTGTTTTCCCAGAAGTTCTTCCCGGTTATCGGCTTTTTTCAATTCTTCTGCCGTGTACTTTGAGCAGACAGGACAGGAACAGGGCAGATAGTTCAGCTTTTCAACATGGTAAGTTCCATTTACAGTGATATAGCGCCCATCCTTGGCATAAAGAGCATAGGCTGCCGAATCAAAAAGGTCACAGCCCATGGCTACTGCAAGGGCAAACATCATTGGGTGGCCTGCCCCGAAAAGGTGGACCGGGGAAGCTGGAGAGAGCCCTTTTTTAGATGCAGCAATCACGTCAACAAGTTCCGCATAACGGTAGACTTCCATGAGCGGGACAACTGCTCCAAGAGGATAAACTTCAAAATTAAGATCTTTCAGGTGGGAAGCAGCTTTTTCCCTCAATTCAGGATATGTTGAACCCTGAACTGGCCCTGCAAGAAGCTGCTCGCCCTGGATAAACTTGCGTGCCGCTTCAAGGCGTTCAGCTGTGATTGCAAGTTCCTCTTCAGCCCGTCGGTAGTGGACATCAGGGGGCGTAGGGATATCCAGCGGGACAATAATGTCGCTTCCTATCTTTTGCTGGAACCCGAGAATTTCCTCATTCGTAACTTCGACGGACCCATATACAGAAAGCTGGAAAGAACCTGAATCCGTCATAATGGGCCCATCAAAACCCAGGAGCCCATGCAGCCCTTTTTCCAGGGCGACACTTTTCAGTTCTTCCTTGCGGTAAATTATATAGGAATTAGTAATCAGAATCTCTGCCCCGAAGTTTCGCATTTCTTTCGGGGGAATAAGCTGGATATTTGGATTAATCACAGGCATAACGGTAGGTGTCTCAACAGTCCCATGGGGAGTCCTGAGCTTTCCTATCCTTCCGCCTGCATCCTTGTCGAGTATTTCGAATATTGCTGACATGCCGGCGTTATAGATGTCTCTCAGATATATTTATCTTTGGGGAATAGCGAGAAGCCAGGGTAATTCTAGTAAATCACCTGAGCTTCCTCATCAATTTCAAATGAAGAGCTGAATCACCTGTATCAAGGAATTTATGTTTCCCCTGATTTTTCTTGTCTTTCTCTCACCTTAATCTTCTTTAGCTCGCGGCATGGCAATAATCTCCCTAACCTGAAGGGAGAAGAAATCTCCGCTATGGGCTGGCCTGAGCACAAGTGCTACGTCTGCACCATGCCTTGTGCCTCCTATCGCTATAATCTCTGTGTTGTCGGAAACAGGGATCTGACCTGAATCGGCTGCCATAACTGCGACCTCAATGGCTACCTTGAAGCCTTTTCCGAAGAGAGATCTGAGAGCATCCGAAATTACTTCTACTCTGGAAAATCCCCCGAATTTTTTTGTGATTGAGCGCTCGACTCCTGAGAATATATGTGATTGAGTGGTTATTACTGCCCCAAGTTCTTCAAGTTTCTTTTTGTATTCATCTTCTACTTCCCATTCGCCTTTCTTATTCTGCCCGTACTGGTGGCTTATTCCAATAACTTTTATGCCACTGCCCTTTACAGCCTCTGCCATTTTTAGCGCGGTTTTTCCGCTGGTGCTTGCAACCACAATATGGGATATATGAAGTTCTGCCGCCCTTTTCGCTGCGGCTGTAATAACGGCGTCTGTATTTGACTCTCCTACATTGTCAAAATAGAGAATAGATTTTTCCATGATTTTTCTCCTCCTGTGTTCGAATGTTTCTTTCTGTTAGCTCTTTTACTGTGTTCGGATGTTTCTTTTTATATACTCTTTTACCCATATTCGGATGTCTCTTTCTATGAACTCCTTTACTGTTTCCTTTTACTGTTTTTCCAGTTGGAAGATAAAATTTGGATTTATTATATTTCTTTATCGGAGTTATTTTTCCCTATCAGGAGAAAAAATATATATTAAAAAGATTCTCTTTTTACCAAAAAAGGGTTCTGTGATCGGAGCTCGGGTCCATTGTATATTTCTTATTATGTATGTGCAGGAAGTAACGTAGATCGGACTGCTGAGAAGCTTGTTTATCTAGGATTAGCTCAGATATAATCATAGGGGTTGTATTTCGCTGAGGTGGTTACTTGTCAAATACAGATTATGACAACAATGACGTGAAGATTATTACTAGACCTGTGCAGTCAAAAAATCCCGTTTTGATTGAAGGTTTTCCAGGAATTGGGCTTGTGGGGAATATTGCAAGTCAACATATGATAGAAGAATTGAAAATGGAATATATTGGCTCTATTGACTCCAGGTATTTCCCCTCGATTGCAGTACTTTACGAGGGGCTCATAAATATGCCTGTGAGGATTTATGAAAGCGTAGAACATAACCTGATTGTTGTAATCTCCGATATACCGATCAGTCACACTGTCTCCTACGATGTTAGTAATGCTCTGGTGGACTGGGCTGAGTCTATTAACGTAAGAGAAATTGCTTCTATTGCAGGAATTGCCATAATGGACGGGGGACATAAAGTCTTCGGGGCAGCCACCACTCCGGAGATGCTGAACAGAATCAAGGAAAAAGTAGAAGTTTTCCAGATGGGAACTATCTCCGGGATTTCAGGTAGTGTAATGGCTGAATGTCTGCTGCGTGGAATTCCTGCATTTAGCCTGCTTGGTGCTACCAGAACCCAGAATCCTGACCCCAGAGCTGCTTCCGCTGTTATCGAAGTTCTAAACGAGCTCTATGGGCTTTCAATAAGTACAGTTCGGCTTATAGAGCAGGCTGAACGCATAGAGATCGAACTCCAGAGGCTTGCTGAAGATGTTCAGACTGCAGAGCAGAAAGGAGAAGTAAAGAAGGAGTTCCCAATGTACGGGTGATCCCATGGAGTACATCGCATTAACAGGAATTGCTGATTCTCTTATCGAGGTCCTGAAGAAACACCATCTCAGGACTCTTGAGATTCGGAGTCCTCAAAACTTCGTAGGAGTACTCGGGCTCAATGCAGGAGATAGCGTTCTCCTGACATCCACCAGCCTTCAGGATCTCACGAATGGGACTCAGGGTCTCATAGCAAAGGTTGTACAGAAACAGATTTCGGTTCATTCTATTGTCAGTTCGAATGATTTCTACATTGAAGAACGAGAAGCTATGTCAGCTCGTATCCAGCTTCAGTGCAGATGTATGGCAAGGGTAAGAAATGTTATTTCAAACGAGCTTGGGAAACCAGTCCGGGTAGATGCCAGGGAAGTTTCCTGCTATGAAGCCAGATAACAATTTTAACTGGTCATCTTTCACTTTAAAAATTCAGTAACATGCGGTATAAAAAACTCAAAAACGCTTTTTTTTAATTTTTAAGTATTTTCGTTTGGAGACCCTAACTTTCTAGTTTGTTTTTTGTTTGAAAAGTCTGGTCTTTTCTTTATTTGGAAAAATTTTCGTGGCTTTATGTTCAAATTGACTTACATAAAAGAAGGATCACTCATTGAAAAAAATTCTGAAAGAAGTCTCTGAAAACGATTTCTGAAAATAATTCTCTTGGAAGCAATTTCTGGAAAGAATCTCTAAAAAAGATTTTTAAAAAGTATTCCTGAATGACTATGCCGATATTAAAAAAAAGTTTTAGGAATGCTGGAAATTTCC
>Ga0183101_1000273_pt3 | contig 23347 bp, 23 predicted proteins | sample Biomet3_FD_127790 | JGI IMG/M metagenome (GOLD analysis project Ga0183101, IMG submission 127790) | Microbial communities from bioreactor (seeded with sewage sludge) at LBNL, California, USA - Biofuel metagenome 3 | ecosystem: Engineered > Bioreactor > Anaerobic > Unclassified ...
CGAACGAGGCGCCCCCCGTGGTTTTCCCCGGCCCGCCCTTGCCGCTGACAACAACTATCTCCCGCATGGCGCGTCTCCTCCGCGAATGTCCGCAGCTTTGCCGCCAGCGCGGCGAAACGCTGCCGCCATTGACGCCCGGCATCGCCCTGCGCCTTTGTGGGCGGCACGCCATGGGCATAGCTGGCGGCGGCCTCACGGTCGAAAGGCAGTTCCGCCAGCAGGGGCAGAGCGGCGGCGCGGCACCAGGCCCGCAGCTCTTCTTCGCACGCGGTGTTGCCTTCCATGCCCGCACGGTTCATCACCACGGCCAGCGGCAGCCCAAGCTGCGCAAAGGCCGCCTGGGCCAGCTTGAAATCATAAAAACCAAAGGGCGTGGGTTCCGCCACCAGCAGCACGGCGTCCGCGCCGTGCGCGGCTGTCATGGCCGGGCAGCTGACGCCGGGGGGCGCGTCCATAAGCACATCGGCTTCGCTTTCCCGCAGCAGGGCGGCAAGCTTGCGCTCTTGCGCGCGCAACAGGGGCGGGGTCATGGCCTCGCCAACGCGCGTGCGCCCCATAAGGAACACCGCCCGCCTTTCCGCAAGCGCCGCATGCCCCCACTCGATAACGCCAAGCTCGCGCCCGGCGGTGCGCAGCGCCTGCGGCGCGCACACGGCAAAGCAGCCCCCGCAGCCATGGCACATATCCGCGAACAGCATGGGCTTTGCGCCCATCATGGCTATTGCGCCGTAGGAGCATATGGCGCGGCATTCGCCGCAGCCGTTGCAGCGTTCCGGAATAATCTCCGGCACTTCCAGAATAACCGGCTCGGTGTTTTCCAGAACGGGGTGCAGCAACAGGTGCAGGTTGGGCGCTTCCACATCCGCGTCCACCAGCACGCAGGGCCGCTCCCATTGACCGGCAAGGCAGGCGGTAACGGTGGTCTTGCCCGCTCCGCCCTTGCCGCTGGCGATGACAATACGCATACGGCCTACTTGTTGGGGGCCGAAGCCGGGCTGACCGAACCATCGGCGAGGCAGCGCACGGCTTCGCCCACGCTGCGGTTGTCCATATCCTGATACACGTCCAGCCCGGCGGCCTTCAGCGCCATAAAAGCCTTGGGGCCCACATAGCCGCTCATGACGGCCTGCACGCCAAGGCCAGCCAGACGCTCGGCGGTTTGAATGCCCGCGCCCTGCGCCGCCGCCTGTGAGGCTCCGTTGTCCACATAGCTTGCCTGCATGGTTTCCATATCAACCACCACAAAGCCCCCGGCCCGGCCGAACCGGGGATCGACCTGCGATTCCAGGCCCGGTCCTTCGCTTGAAACGGCAACTTTCATTTCGCGCTCCTTGTTTGGACTTTTTGCTCAAATGATCATAACCCTGCGCGAGGAAATGTCAAGAGGGATAGAAAAAAACCGCCGTACCGGAGGCACCGATACGGCGGTTTTGCCCTTGCGGGCATGGGGGGGGAGGAAATTGCGGGGGCTACCTGTGAACGTAGAAATCCAGCGGCCGCACGCGGTAGCTGTTGACGGGCATTCGGTCTGTGGTCACATAACCGGGAGCGGCATTGATAAGATCAGGGATGCGGTTGACGATGGTGGCGCAGGTCAGTTCCACAGTGGCGGGGCGGTTTATGACCACCTGCGTATCCGGCTCGCCCATAAGGGTCCAGTCGTTCCTGTCCGCTTCATCCGGGGCATAGACCTTGCCCACGCATTCGCTTTCGATGGTGATGCCCTCTTCCGTTTCCGTGGTCACCACGGCGGACATGCCCGTAGCATGCCCGGCGGGAATGGTCATGCCCAGGGTTTCAGAGCGCAGCTCGGTGCCGTGCGTCTGGGGCACGCACTTCTGCACCTGGCTTTTCACAACCAGGCCCAGCCGCTCCGCCAGCCAGCCGTTGACGTTCCACATATAGGAGGGCAAAAACTCGCCGCTATCAATGAGGCTCTGCCGTTGCGCGGGTGAAATGGCATCGGCGGCGGCAATTTCCTTTGCGAAGGTGGGCAAGTCAAGCCCCGCGCCGTGAACCTTGGCCAGCGCGATGCCGTAATCCTCCACATTATAGCTGGAGCTGCCGCGAATTTTGGTGATGTTGTGCATGGCTCCGGCCAGGGTGGCGATGAGGTTGCCCCAGAACACATCCTGATAGCCGGAGCCGCAAACCGTGCAGCCGGTTTTTTTGGCCATGGCATCCACCTGCCGGGTCAGCGCCGGGGAGGAATTTATGGGGAAAATGGCCTCTTCATTGGTGGTGATGGCGTTAACGCCCGCGCTGGCGCAGACCATGAGGGCGTCGATGATGTCGCGCATCAGGCTCATGGTTGTGATGATGCAGGCATCGGGCTTAAGGGCGGCCAGCACGCTTTGGGCCTCGCTTGCGTGGCGCACAACAACGCCCCGCTCCGGCCCGCCCATGATGACGCCGATGTCGCGCCCCACCACAGCGGGGTTCACATCAAAGGCGGCAACGATTTCCGCGCCCTTTTCATACACATAGCGCATGGAATAGCGCGACATCTTTCCGCAGCCATACTGGGCAATCCGCAACTTGCTCATAGCGCTTCTCCTCGTTTGGTGGTGTTCACCTCTTGAAAAACCGGTTCAGTTTGAGCATACGCGCCGCTTGTGAAAAAACAAGCAAGTCGCGGAAATAAAAAAACCGCCGCTTGCTCACGCGCCAGCCCATGGCCACGGCAAGCCCCGCAACAATGCCAGCGGCCCCCAACACGTCGTTCACCCCAATGCTTGTGCCAAGCACCACCGCCGACAGGGCCAGGCCGCTCAGCGGGTTGAGCATGTTGTAGGCGGCGGCGTTGGACGCGCCCTGGGTACGGATAAGCAGTAGCCACAGCGCCATGCCCGCCAGACTGACCACGGCCAGCCAGGCCAACGCGACAAGAGCGGGCAAGGAGGCGTCAAGAGGCGTCGCCCCGCTGCGCCACGCCGCCGGAGCAAAGCAGGCCATAGCGCACACAGACATCCAGAAATTCACGGGCAACAGGGGCAAATCCCCATATTTGCCGCGAAACAGCACTGCGCCTGCCGCAAAGGCCAGCGTGGCCCCCGCCGCCAGCAGCACGCCCGTCAGGGCCGCGCTTTCCGGCCTGACAACGCCAACCATCACCACCACACCGCCCAGAGAAATGGCAAATCCCAGCAACTTGCGCAGGCTAAACGTCTCCAGCCCCCGCGCCATGCCCAAAAAGAGGGTGATGAAGGGTGAGCACGAAACGATAACGACCACCCATGAGGCCGAAACCAACCGCAGGGCGGAAAAACTCAGGCCCAGATACAGCACGTTGTTCAACAACCCCATAAGCATGCCTGCCGCCAGCGCCTGCCCCCCCTGCGGCCCCCACAGGCTTTTGCCGCACAAGAGCAACAGCACCAGCACCGTGCCCGCGAAACGGTAAAACAGGCTGACGAACGGCCCAAGCTCAGCCACCGCCACCTTGCCCGCCACAAAAGCGGAACTCCAAATGACGCTGAAGAACACGCCCATGGCCACGCGACGCCAGGGCGTTGCGCCCGGCCCGGCGGCAGCGGTGCCCGCCGTGCCCCCCGTTGCCCGCAAGCCGCCCTGCTTTGCCAGCGTGCTGCCGCCCCCATTTTTTTTCTGATCAGTCCGCAGTGTCTGCATCGCGTCCTCCTGCCTGTCGGCCAAAAGCTTTTTGCGATCACTGTAGACAGGGGCATAATAATTTGTAAAATTTATTTTTATCATTTTAGGATAAGATAAACTTATTTTACCAGGCAGCACGGCATGGAAGATTTTTCCGACATACGCAACATCACGCTTGAGCAGATCAGGGCATTCATAGCCGTGGCCCGCTCCGGCGGTTTCCAGAAGGCGGGCCAGCGACTTTGCCGCAGCCAGTCAGCGGTGACGCAGTCCGTCAAAAGACTCGAAGCGCAGCTCAACTGCACGCTTGTTGCGCGTGGCAACGGCCACACGATTGGGCTGACCGCCACGGGGGAACGACTGCTGCGGGAAATGGAAGACGCCCTTTTGCGGTTTGACGCGGTGCTGCGCGCCGCCCGGCAGCCGGAACTGCACGGGCGCATCATGGTGGGCATTCCCCCCAGTTTCAGCACGCTTGAACTACAGACGGCCATGGGCCGCCTGCTGGCCCTGAACCCGGACCTGCGCATCGGCGTTTTGTCAGACATGTCGGCCGATCTGGACCGCATGCTGGCCGCGGGCACGCTGGACGTGGCCATCGTCAACCAGCACGTCAACGACGACAGCCACGCCCCGGAAGGCATTTTTGCGGTTCTGGCGCGGCAGCCCCTGCAATGGGTATGCGGCATATCCTTCCACATGCAGCCGGGAGCGCCCCTGCCCCTCGTAACGTACAGCGATGGCAGCCCCTGGCGGGCGGCGACGCTTGAAACGCTTGACGCTGCGGGCGTGCCCTATGACTTCGCCTATGTCGGCGCTTCCTATGAAAGCTTGTGCAGCTCCGTTCTGGCCGGGTTCGGCGTCACGGCGCTGCCGGGGTGGGATCTGGACGGGCGCTTTACCGTTCTTGACCGGCAGTGCGGCTTGCCCCCGCTGCCGCAGGTGCGCACGGTGCTCAAGACCTCAATTGCAACGCCGGTGCTGCGGCAGTTCTGCGACTTCATCGCCCAGCTGCCGTTTTTTCGGAACCAGCGTTCCGAGGACTGACCAACGTTTGAGGCCTGACCAGCGCGGCGCAAAAAGCCCCCCAGGCGCGCAACGCGCCCAGGGGGCTTGAACCGTCAGTTTGTGCCCGCCGCCTGGCGGCAAGGGCACGGCAATGCTTGGCGGGGGTTATCCCTTGGCTTCCAGGGCCGCCACCGAAGGCAGCACCTTGCCTTCAAGCAGCTCCAGCGACGCGCCGCCGCCAGTGGAAATATAGCCCATTTTTTCCGAAAGGCCGTATTTTTCCACAGCAGCCACGGAATCGCCGCCGCCCACAACCACAAAGGCATTGGATTCGGCAAGATACTGCGCCAGATCCTTGGTGCCCTGCCCAAAAGGATCGGTCTCGAACGCGCCCACAGGGCCATTCCACACCACGGTGGCGGCCTTGCTCAGCAGTTTTTTGTATTGCTGCAGGGTTTCGCGGCCGATATCCAGAATCATCTGGTCGGCGGGCATGTCGCCCACGGCGCTGGTGGTTACCTTCTGGCCGGGGGCCAGCTCCTCGGCCGTCACCACATCCACGGGCAGCGGAAAATCCCTGTTCAGGGTTTTTGCCTGTTCCATGATGCGCTTGGCGTCGGGCACCAGCTCTTCTTCATAAAGGGACTTGCCCACCATGTAACCGGCAGCGGCCAGAAACGTGTTGGCAATGCCGCCGCCAACAATGAGCATGTCCACCTTTTCCAGCAGATTTTCCAGCAGGGCCAGCTTGGTGGACACTTTGGAACCGCCGATAATGGCGGCCAAAGGACGGGCCGGATTGTCCAGCACTTTGGCGAATGCCGCCAGCTCCGCCTGCAGCAGCGGCCCGGCGCAGGCGACACCGGCGGCGCGCACGGCCCCTTCGGTGGAAGCGTGGGCGCGGTGGGCTGCCCCGAAGGCGTCCATGACATAAACATCGCCAAGCCCCGCCAGCTTTGCGGCCAGCGCGGAATCGTTCTTTTTTTCGCCCGCGAGAAAGCGCACGTTTTCAAGCAGCGTCACTTCGCCGGGAGCGGCCTTGGCCTCTTCCAGCGTTGCGGCCAAGCGCACGGGCTTTTCCAGCAGTTCGGAAAGCCGCGCGGCCACGGGTTTGAGAGAAAACTGCTCGTCATACTGCCCCTCGGTGGGGCGGCCCAGGTGCGAAAGCAGCACCACGCCCGCGCCTTTTTCCAGCGCGGTGCGGATGGTGGGCAGCGAGGCGCGGATGCGCTTGTCGTTGGTGATCACCCCTTCCTTCATGGGCACGTTGAGATCCTCGCGAATCACAACCGTCTTGCCGGTCAGGTCCAGATCCTGCATTTTCTTGATAGGCATATGCGTTTCCCCTTTGCGGGCATGCCGCGTGCGACGCCCGCCGCTCGAGAGCCTGTTTTTTTGAGAACGGTCATTCCCCAAAAAAAGCCGCTCTACTTTTCAAGCTGCTTGAAAAGGTCTTCCGCCAGCTCCAGAACATGCGCAACGGTAAAGCCCAGGCGTTCAAACACGATTTTGGCGGGCGCGGAAGCGCCAAAACGCTCCATGCCCACCACCGCGCCGTCCAGGCCCACATATTTGCGCCAATAGTCGGCGGCCGCCGCTTCAATGGCAATACGAGCGCGCACGCCGCGCGGCAGCACGCTTTCCTTATAGGCCGCGTCCTGCGCGTCGAAAACCTCGGTGCAAGGCATGGAAACCACCCGCGCCTTGCGGCCTCCGGCCGAAAGCTGTTCGGCCGCCTCAAGGGCCAGGCCCACTTCCGAGCCGGTGGCCATGAGAATGATTTCGGGCGTGCCTTGGCAATCGCGCAGCACATACCCGCCGCGCGCAATGGCCGCCACCTGCGCCTCGCTGCGGGGGCAGAACGGCAGGTTCTGACGCGAGAGCGAAAGGCCCGTGGGTGTGCGCGCGCTTTCAAGGGCGCTGCGCCAGGCCACGGCGGTTTCCACCGTATCGCAGGGCCGCCACACGTTGAAATTGGGCATCAGGCGCAGCATGCCAAGCTGTTCCACCGGCTGGTGGGTGGGGCCGTCCTCGCCCACGCCTATGGAATCGTGCGTCAGCACCCACACAGCCCGCACGCCCATGATGGCGGCCAGCCGCAGGGCGTTTTTGGCCTGATCGGCAAACGACATGAAGGTGCCCGCATACGGAATGAACCCGCCGTGCAGAGCAAAGCCGTTCATGATGGCGCTCATGCCGAATTCGCGCACGCCGTAGGAAACGTAGTTGCCCGCGTGGGTGTGTACGTCCATGTGGGTGGAAGAGCTGGTCAGCGTGCCCACGGAGCCGGTCAGGTCGGCTGAGCCGCCCACCATTTCGGGCAGGCGCGGCACAAGATATTCCAGCGTCTTTTTGGAGGCCACGCGGGTGGCGACGGTTTCGCCCTTGCTCACGGCCTCATCCACAATGGCGCGGGCGATGGCCGCCCAGTCTTCGGGCAGTTCGCCGCGCATGCGGCGGGTGAATTCAGCCGCTAGCTCCGGGTTGGCCTTGGCGTATTCCGCAAACTCATGGTCCCAGGCCGCCTCGGCCTCACGGCCTTTTTCGCGCGCGTCCCAGGCCGCGTAAATATCCTGCGGCACGCTGAAGGCTTCGCTGGTCCAGCCCAGGGCCTCGCGGGTAAAGGCAATGCCCTCGTCGCCAAGGGGCGAACCGTGGCAGGAGGAGGAATCGGCCTTGGGCGAACCGAAGCCGATGTGCGTGTGGCAAATGATCAGGCTGGGCCTGTTGAGATCGGCCTTGGCCTCGGCGATGGCCGCGTCAAGAGCGGCGGCGTCGTGCCCGTTGATGGGGCCGATGACCTGCCAGTGATAGGCGCGGAAGCGCGCGGCCACGTCTTCGTTGAACCAGCCGTCAATCTTGCCGTCGATGGAAATGCCGTTGGAATCATAGAGCGCGATGAGCTTGCCCAGCCCCCAGGTGCCCGCCAGCGAGCAGGCCTCGTGCGAAACGCCTTCCATCAGGCAGCCGTCGCCGGTGAACACATAGGTGTGATGGTCCACAATGGCGTGGCCGGGCGTGTTGTAGCGCGCGGCCAGCATGCTTTCGGCCAGGGCCATGCCCACAGCCGAGGAAATGCCCTGCCCCAGGGGGCCGGTGGTCATTTCAATGCCCAGATCAGGATCATATTCCGGGTGCCCGGCCGTTTTGGCTCCCCACTGGCGGAAATTGCGCAGCTCTTCCATGGGCAGATCATAGCCCGTGAGGTGCAGCAGGGAATACAGCAGCATGGAGGCGTGGCCGTTGGAAAGCACGAAACGGTCGCGGTTGAACCAGCGGGGGTTGGCGGGATTGTGCCTGAGGGTGTGCCGCCACAGGGCTTCGGCCATGTCGGCCATGCCCAGAGGCGCGCCGGGGTGACCGGAACGGGCTTTTTCAATAGCGTCCATGGCAAGGGCGCGGATGGCATTGGCGCACTGTCTGCGGGTGGGCATGACTCTTTCCTCTATTTTTGCGTGATATGGTTGGCGGCGCGACGTTTCATGGCCTCTTCCGCCTGGCGGGGCGTGGTGCCCGCAAGCGGAGCCATGAATGCGGCAAGCCGTTTGTCGTAAGGTTTGCAGCCAAAAAAGGCCGAACCGGAAACAAGAACCTCCGCCCCGGCTGCCACCAGCTGGGCCGTATTTTCGGGGCACACCCCGCCGTCTATCTGAATGAGCGCCTGTTCGCCGCCGCAGGCGTCGAGCATGGCGCGGGCGGCGCGGATTTTTTCGAACGTGGCCGGAATGAAGGCCTGCCCCGAAAAACCGGGGTTGACGCTCATGAGCAGCAGCATGTCCAGATCCGCCGCCAGCCAGCGGGCGGCGCTCAGGTCCGTGCCGGGGTTCAGGGCCAGCCCCGCCTTGCAGCCCAAGGCCCGAATGGCCGTGAGCGTGCGCTGGGGGTGCGTGTCCGCCTCCGCGTGGATAACCAGCATATCCGCGCCCGCCTTATGAAAATCGGCGATATAGCGGGCCGGGTCGTTCACCATGAGGTGTACATCGAAAAAAAGCCCGCTGACGGCCCGCAGGGCCTTGATCAGCGGGGGACCAAAGGTGATGTTGGGCACAAAGGCCCCATCCATCACGTCCAGATGCAGCCAGGTGACCCCGGCGACCTCAAGAGCGGCAAGCTCTTCGGCCAGACGGGCGAAATCCGCGGACAACAGTGAGGGCGATAAAATCATGATTCTACGGGGTTGGTGAGGGTGCGGGGCGCGCCCCAGTTTGGCGGCGCGCCCAAAAAATTTGTTGCGGCCATGGTGCGCCGCAAAACGCGCACGCCGCAAGGCCTGAGGCTTACCGCTCGCTGAGCAGCCGCCGCAGCGAGGTGAGCTCCCGCTGCAACATGTGCATAAAATCCGGGTCCGGCACGGGGGCCACGCGCTCCGGCAGACTTTCGTCCACCACGGCGCTGCCAGCCAGCACGCGGCGCGCGCCTTCAATGGTCATGCCCTGCTCGTGCAGCAGTTGCTTGATGCGCCGCAGCAGGGCCACGTTTTCCTCGGTGTAGAGGCGCTGCCCCTTGCCTGTGCGCAGGGGAGCCAGCTGGGGGAACTCCGTCTCCCAGAAGCGCAGCACATGGGTCTTGAGGTTGAGCAGTTCCGCAACCTCGCCTATGCGGTAAGTTGTGTCGGGCGTGTGGTCCGACATGGCATACCCCTCCAGAAGCTCGCCAAAGCAGACCGCGAGCGCGGGCCCCCGTGGAGCCCGCGCAGCGGCATTAGATTTTCACATTCAGGGTGCGCACCAAGGATTCTGCCACCTTCTCCCGCTCCTTGTCCACTTCCGTATCCTTGAGCGTGCGCTCGGCGTGGCGGAAGGTCAGGCGGAAGGTCAGGTTGCGCACGGGCTCCGCGCCCTGCTCCACCCTCGGTTCAAAGCAGTCCACCAGGGCAACGTCTTCCAGCAGGGGCAGCCCAAGGCCGCGCACATGCGCCGTTACGTCGGCCGCTTTCAGGCCCGGCCCGGCAACAACGGTGATGTCGCGCCGCACCGGCGGGTAAACGGGCAGCGGCGTAAAGCGCACCGTGGCCGCGTCGTGCAGCTCGCGCAGAACATCAAGGTTCAGCTCGGCCAGCCACACGTCCTTGCGGGCGTGATATTCGTCGGCCATGGCGGGTTTGACCCGGCCCATGAAGCCCGCGACGCGCCCCCCCACCATGATGTTCACGCAGGGCAGCAAAAAGGCGTGCGTTTCGTCCAGCGCATATTCCGGCGCGTCGAGGTGCAGATAGTGCAGCAGGTTTTCGACCACGCCCTTCAGGTCGGCATAGTCCATGTCGCCCTCGGCCTGGGGCCAGGCCGTGTCGAAACGCGCGCCATAGAGCAGCACGCCCAGCATGCCGGTTTCACGGGCCGTTGTTTCGGAGGCGTTGTCGGCTTCAAAGATATTGGCCAGCTCAAACAGCCGCAGGCCCTGCGCGCCCTGGGCAAGGTTGTTGCGCAGGTCATAAAGCAGGCCGGGGGCCAGCGCCGTGCGCAGGGCATCCTGTTCCGCCGAAAGGGGGTTCATGATGGAAATGCGCTTTTCGCGCGGCAGGCCCAGATGGTCCATGTCTTTATGACCCACAAAGCTGTAGTTCACGGCTTCGTTGAGGCCCAGGCCAGCGCCCCAGTGCTTGAGGCGCGACCAGAAGGCATAACGCGATTCCGGTTCGCCCGCGCGGCTGAGGTCATGCGCAATGGCGGGCAGCACCGGGGCGATGGTGTCCAGCCCATGCACGCGGCCCACTTCTTCAACAAGATCGGCCTCGCGCGTAAGGTCGGGACGCCACGAGGGCTGGCTGACGCGCCACGCGGCGCCGTCTTTCTTCACTTCGCAGCCCATGCCCGTGAGCACTTTTTCGTCAAAGTCTTCCGTAAGGGGCACGCCCAGCAGGGCGTTGGCGCGCGCGGGACGGAACGTGATGCTCGCGGGCGCAAAGGGCTGCGGTTCGTTGATGGAAAGGCCGCGCCGCACACGACCGCCGCTCATGGCGGCCATCATGGCGCAGGCGCGGTCGAGCGCCCACACGGTGCGCTGCTGGTCGATGCCGCGCTCGAACCGGTAGGAAGCTTCGGAGGAAAGGCCCAGACGGCGCGAAGTTTTGCGGATGGTGGCGGGCTTGAAGACCGCGCTTTCCAAAAACACGTTGGTGCTGGCGTCGCTGATTTCGCTGTTCAGGCCGCCCATAACGCCCGCCAGAGCCACGGCGCGCGCGCTGTCGCGAATGCAGAGATCCGCGGCGGTAAGCGTGCGTTCCTGCCCGTCGAGCGTAGTGAAGGTTTCCCCTTCCTGCGCGCGGCGCACCACGATGCGCCCACCCTCAAGGCGGTCCAGATCAAAGGAGTGCAGCGGCTGGCCGCATTCAAAAAGAATGTAGTTGGTCACGTCCACCACATTGGAAATGGGGCGCACGTCCACGGCATGCAGGCGATGGCGCAGGCGCATGGGCGAGGGACCGATTTTCACGCCCGTGATCACGCGCCCGGCATAGAGCCAGCAGTGCTCGGGATCGTCGATGTCGATGGGCACCAGCATTTCGGGCGCGGCGGCATCCAGCTCAAGCGGCAGATCGGGAATGGAAAGCGGCAGATTGTAGGCAAGCGCCGTTTCGCGCGCCAGCCCCAGCACGGAGAGGCAATCCGCCCGGTTGGGCGTGATGGAAATATCCAGCACTTCGCGGTCAAGTTCCAGCTGGTCCACCAGCGGCTTGCCCACCACAAACGATTCGGGCAGCACCATAATGCCGGTGTGGTCCTCGGTGAGGCCCAGCTCCCTCTCGGAGCAGATCATGCCGCACGAGGGCGCGCCGCGCAGCTTGGCCTTTTTGATCAGCATGCCGTCGGGCATTTTTGTGCCCACCAGCGCCACGGGCACTTTCTGCCCGGCGGCCACGTTGGGCGCGCCGCAAACGATGTCCAGCATCTCGCCCTGCCCGGCATCGACCTTGCAGATGTGCAGGTGGTCGGATTGCGGATGGTCCTCGCACGAAACCACATGCCCCACCACGATGGAGGCGATGGCTTCGTAAGGCCGCCGGATGTCTTCCAGCTCCAGGCCAAGCATGGTCAGGCGGTCGCCCAACGCCTCGGCCGTTCCTTCATACGGTGTAAATTCACGCAGCCATGAGAGAGAGAGCAGCATAGTTCGTCCTGTTTCCGCGCCGTGGCGTGGTTATTTGAAACTCCAGGCAGGAGTCTGATTTTGCGGATCTGGCAGGGGCCGCTGATAGCGCTTGTTCCGCTCCGCATTGGGGCCGTAAGCCCCGGGGCGGACGCGCTTGTGCTCGGGCGTGTCTTCCTGCGGGCGGTTTTCGATGGTGTTGCCATAGGCATCGGTATAGCCCATGCCGCCCTCGGCGGTGCGCCCCGCGCTTTTGCCGGGCAGGCCTTCCAGCGGCTTGGGGCCGCCGGGCGGGTCAAGGCCGGAGGGCGGGGTATACCCCGAAGCGGCCCACACGGCATCCACCGCCGCCCAACGCGAACCAGCGGGCAGCAGGGAGGCCACGGCGGCCAGCAACAGCAGCAACGCCAGCATGGCCGAAACGCGCCCAAGCCCCCCGCACGGGGGGAACAGGGGCAAAAGGCGGCACGAGCGGCGCGGTTTTGATCGCATACCTGCAGCCATAGGCATCTCAGCGGGCAAACTGGCCCAGAAAGCGCACATCGTTTTCAAAAAACATGCGCAAATCGCCGATGCCGTATTTGAGCATGGTCACGCGCTCAACGCCCATGCCAAAGGCAAAGCCGCTCACTTCCGCCGGGTAGCCCACGGCCTCGAACACGGCGGGGTCCACCATGCCGCAGCCCAAAATTTCAACCCAGCCCGTGGTTTTGCACACGCGGCAGGGCGCGTCGCCGATGTGGCCTTTGCCGCCGCACATGCAGCAGGAAATATCCACTTCGGCGGAAGGCTCGGTGAAGGGGAAGAAGCTGGGGCGAAAACGCACCTGGGTTTCCGCGCCAAACACCGCGCGCACAAAGGCAGTCAGCGTGCCGCGCAGATGGGCCATGCTGATGCCGTCGCCCACCATGAGGCCTTCGATCTGGTGAAACATGGGGGTGTGGGTGAGGTCGCTATCGCGCCGATACACCTTGCCGGGAGCCACCACAGCCAGGGGAGGCTTGCGGTTCAGCATGGTGCGGGCCTGCACCGGCGAGGTGTGGGTGCGCATAAGCACCTTGTCCGTGATATAGAGCGTGTCCTGCATGTCGCGGGCGGGATGCTCCGGCGGCATGTTCAGGGCTTCAAAGTTGTAGTAGTCGATTTCCACTTCCGGGCCGGAGGCGATGTCGAAGCCAAGGCCCTTGAAAATCTGGCAGATCTCTTCCATCACCAGGGTGGTGGGGTGCAGGCTGCCGCGCCAGGGGGCACGGCCGGGAATGGAAGGATCGAAGCGGCGCAGGGCCTCGGCCTCGCGCCCGGCCTCAAGGGCGGCCTTGCGGCTTTCAAACAGGGCGTTGCAGCGTTCTTTGACGCTGTTCGCCGTTTGCCCAACAGCGGGCCGTTCCGCCGGGGCCAGCGAGGGCAGCTGGGCCATGATCTGGGCGATGCGGCCCTTGCGGCCCAGAACGTCCACGCGCAACGCCTCAAGGGCCTCCAACGAAGAAGCCTGGCCCAAACCTTTCTCAAGTTCGGGAACCAGGCCTTCCAGTGCAGAAATCAGATCCATAGCGGATTTCCCAATGCCGCGAGGCGCGGCTTTTGTTAAAGGAAGCGCGCAGGGGGAAGCCGCCAGGGGCGGCGTTCCGCAACGGAAAAGGCCCGTGCCGCCCCGCGGCAACATGCGCCTTTGCCCGGATTGCGCTTTCTTATGGCATGAACTTGCCGATATGCATTTGCCCTGTCGTTGGGCCGGTACCCAACGCGGCAAAAATGCAAAGGCGCGGACGGCGCTTATGCACCGTCCGCGCCTTATACCATGCCAGGCCCCGCTCCCGCAAGCCGCGCGAACCCTGGGGTTCGTGCGTCGCAGCCAGGAGGTCGCCCTCCGGCGCGGGGAGCCCCGCTCTTACTTCAGAGCGGCCTTGGCCAGATCGACAATCTTGGCGAAGTCGTCTTTGTGGTACACGGCAAGGTCGGCCAGAACCTTGCGGTTCAGCTCGATGCCAGCCTGCTTGAGGCCGAACATGAAGCGGCTGTAGGAAAGGCCGCTCAAGCGCGCGCCAGCGTTGATACGCAGAATCCAGAGGGTGCGGAAATCGCGTTTCCTCTGCTTGCGGCCAACGTAGGAATACTGCATCGAGCGTTCCACAGCCTCACGCGCGGTGCGGTACAAACGGCTGCGACCGCCGCGAAAACCCTTGGCTGCGGAAAGATATTTTTTGTGACGACGATGACTGGCAAGACCTCTCTTCACACGCATATGCGCTGCCTCCTTCTCCCGATCAGGCGGAGGAAAGCCTGCCGGGGAGCGTAAAATACCTTGTGCCCTCGCACGAGGGACGCGGATTGAACATCAGTCGCGGCTCCGCATGCGCCGCCGACGCCGAAGCGCCTAACAGATTTTGTCAAAACAGGCCAATGACCTGGCTTTCGCTGTTCCAGTTCTTCGCAAAAGCGGAGTCCGGCGCAGCAAATTCGTTCGTTGGCAAGGAAGCCAAGGGAAGCGCCGAGCAGAGCATAGTTACCTATGTGACCGAGGCGCGCCCCGCAGGCTGACACAGCCAACGGGCGAAGTGGCAAGCCGGCTACCCGTTGGGCAGCATCCGGCGCACAGCCTTCTCATTGGTGGTGTCCACGATGGTGGACTGGCCCAGACGCATTTTGCGGCCGGGGGCCTTTTTGGTCAGAATGTGGCGCAGGTTCTGGCGACGACGCTTGAACTTGCCGCTGCCGGTCTGCGAAAAACGCTTGGCGGCGGAACGCCGGGTTTTGATCTTGGGCATGGCGTACTCCTTAAAAACGTATACACTCGGACGCCGTTTCACGGGCGCACCGAGGGAAGGGCATAATGCCCCAAAGCACCGCACCACGCAAGGAAAATTTCATCTCCCCGCGCCAGCGGCAAACCGGCTACTTTTTCGGCACCAGCATCATCTGCAGAGTGCGGCCTTCGGCGCGGGGTTCCTGATCAACCTTGGCCACATCGGCCAGGTCTTGCACCACTCGCTCCAGAATGGTCACGCCGCGATCTTTGTGGACAATTTCGCGGCCCCTGAAAAACACGGTGATCTTGCAACGGTCGCCGTCTTCCAGAAAACGGCGGATGTGGCGGATCTTGGTTTCATAATCGTGGTCGTCCGTCTTGGGGCGCACCTTGATTTCCTTGATCTGCACCACGGCCTGCCGCTTTTTGGCTTCCTGCTTCTTTTTCTGCTGCTCGTACTTGAACTTGCCGTAGTCCATTATGCGGCAAACGGGCGGCTCGGAAGTGGAGGCCACTTCCACAAGATCCATGCCCGCTTCCTTGGCCAGGGCAATGGCGTCGTTGCGTTGCAGAATACCAAGCTGTTCGCCATCGGCGGCGATCACGCGCACCTCGCGGGCGCGGATCATCTCGTTGCGACGCACGCCGTCTTGCGGCATGTCGCGACGGAATCTCATATTAGGCGAAGCTATAGCGCATCCCTCCTTGTTTGAAAGGCTCTTCGGCGTCCGCCCGGACAAGCGCGGCGATTTCCGCAGCGGATTTGAGCCCCAGATTATCCCCATTGCGCAGGCGCACATTGGCGCCGCCCGCCTGCACTTCCTTTTCCCCAACCACCAATATGAAAGGAACCTTGGCCAATTGCGCCTCGCGCACCTTGAAGCCGAGCTTCTCGTTGCGCGTATCCACGGAGGCGCGAATCCCCATGGCCTTCAGTTCATTGCACATGTTTCCGGCAGCCTCGTCGCCCGCCTCGGTCACCGTGAGCAGGCGAGCCTGTTCCGGTGCAAGCCAGGTGGGCATGGCCCCGGCAAAATTCTCGATAAGAATGCCAATAAAACGCTCCAGCGAGCCCATGATGGCGCGGTGTACCATAACCGGGCGGTGGCGTTCGCCATCCTGGCCCACATAGGTAAGGTCGAAGCGTTCCGGCAGGGTAAAATCAACCTGAATGGTCGAGCATTGCCATTCACGCCCAATGCAGTCAAGCAGGCGCACGTCGATTTTGGGGCCGTAAAAGGCGCCGTCGCCCTCATTGATCTCATAGGGCAGCCCGGCTTTTTCCACAGCCTTGATGAGCGCGTTGGTGGCAAGCTCCCAGGCTTCGTCCGTGCCGATGCTGCTTTCGGGGCGGGTGGAAATGGCCACCTTGTACTGAAAGCCGAAAAGATTCATGAGGTCGCGGATAAGGTGGATGACCTCAAGAATTTCGCCCTCAAGCTGCTCCGGCGCGCAAAGAATGTGCGCATCGTCCTGCGTGAACTGCCGCACGCGCAAAAGGCCGTGCAGAACGCCGCTTTTCTCGTGGCGATGCACCACGCCCAGTTCGAAATAGCGCTGGGGCAGGTCGCGATAGCTGCGCAGCTCGTTGCCGTAAATAAGCATGTGCGAGATGCAGTTCATGGGCTTGATGCCGTAGGCGTCGTCCTCGATCTTGGTGAAATACATGTTTTCACGGTAGTGATCGTAGTGACCGGATTTCTGCCACGTTTCCACGCGCAGCAGCTGCGGCCCCTGAACGATTTCATAATTGCGCTTGAGATGCTCGCGACGCCAGAAATCTTCAAGAATGGTACGCACCATCATGCCGCGCGGCAGCCAGAAGACCATGCCGGGGGCCACATCTTCCTTGAAGGTGAAGAGGTTCAGCTCGCGCCCCAGCTTACGGTGGTCGCGCCGCTTGGCTTCCTCAAGCTGCTTCAGGTAGGCGTCCAGCGCTTTCTGGTCGGCAAAAGCAGTGCCGTAAATGCGCGAAAGCATGCGGTTCTTTTCATCGCCGCGCCAGTAGGCCCCGGCAACGCTCATCAGCTTGGATGCCTTGGCAAAACCGGTATGGGGCACATGAGGGCCACGGCACAGGTCGGTAAAATCGCCGCAGGTGTAAAGCGAAACCGTGGCGGCATCGATGCTTTCGATCAGCTCCACCTTATAGTTTTCGCCCATGGCCTTGAAAACCTCAACGGCCTCGGCCTTGGGCAACACCTTGAAGGTGAAGGGTTCGCGCGCTTCGGCAATGCGGTGCATTTCCGCTTCGATGGCGGGAAAATCCTCGCTGGAAAACGGCCGTTCCACGTCAAAATCGTAGTAAAAGCCGTTGTCGATGGAAGGTCCGATAGTGACCTTGGCGGTGGGGAAGAGGCGCTTGACCGCCGCCGCCATAACATGGGCGGTGGAGTGGCGGATCATTTGCAGACCCTCGGGCGTGTCGGCGTACACGGGCGCAAGCTCGGCGCAACCGGCAGGCAGGGGCGCGGAAAGATCCAGCAGAACGCCGTTATCGGCGCGTGCGGCCACAACGGCCTTGAACTTTTTGCCGCTCAAGGCTTTTTGCAGAGCAGAAGCGACGGAATCGCCCGCCTCCACCATCTGCCCTTCCACACGGACTTCCATAAAAGCTCCTTACAGAAACAACCGGCGTGGCATATAAAACAAAGTGGGGAGGTAAACCTCCCCACTGCGCCGAATCCGGTCTTCGGGCCGCCTTGCGGCAGCCTGTGCTATGGGCGGGGCCAAGGCCTTCCGCCGTTAAGGGGAACTATCCCCGAAGAGTCTTTTGGTAGGAACGAACAGACTTGAACTGTTGACCCCTTCCGTGTCAAGGAAGTGCTCTAGCCACCTGAGCTACGCTCCTACATGAGGCAAGGGGTTATATAGCCACTACCCCGCCCCTCGTCAACACTTTTTTGACACATTGCCGCAATTTATCTGTTGCGGCGGTTCTTTCACCGGCGCTGCACGCGCTGCGGCAACGTGCGGCACGTCACGCGCCCCCAATTTTTCGTCTTGCGCCTGCTCTCGCGGCGTTGCGCGTTACCGCTGCGTTTGCCACCATCAGGGCAGCGTGACGGCCGGTTCCGCTGCCGCCCCGCGCACGGTTTCCAGCCACTGGGCAAAGCTTTCTTGCGCCCGCGCGGAATACAAGGCCTTGCGGTCCTTCTTGCGCGCCCGCTCCCCAAGTTCCGGCGTGAGGCCAAAATGCGCGTTGGAGGGCTGAAAATGTTTAACAGGCGTGCGCAGGTGGTTGAGCAGACCGCCAAGGGCGCATTCCTGCGGCGGCAGCGGCAAGACGCGGCCGTGCGCGCGGGCGTCCAGCAGCATGGCAAGCCACAGGCCGCTGGCGGCTGACTCCACATAGCCCTCGACCCCCGTGATCTGCCCGGCCAAAAAGACATTGGGGCGGGCGCGCAACGAAAGGTCCGGCGCCAGCACTTCGGGCGCGTTGACATAGGTGTTGCGGTGCATGCTGCCAAAGCGCGCGAACTCCGCCCGCTCCAATCCCGGCACCAGCCGGAACACGCGGGCCTGCTCGCTCTGGATCAGCTTGGTCTGGCAGCCCACAAGGTTGCAGGTTTCGCTGTTGGCGTTTTCCGCCCGCAGTTGCAGAATGGCCCAGGGGCGGCGGCCCGTGCGCGGATCCTCAAAGCCCACCGGCTTGAGCGGGCCAAAGGTCAGCGTGCGCGGGCCGCGTTCGGCCAGCGCCTCAACCGGCATGCAGCCTTCAAAATGCTTTTCCTGCTCAAACCCATGGGCCGAAACTTTTTGGGCCTCAAGCAACGCCTGATAAAAAACGTCGTATTCCTCGCGGTTCATGGGGCAATTGAGGTAATCGCCCTGCCCCGCCGCCTCGCCGTTTTCCTGCCCGTAGCGGGAGGCGCGGAACACCACATCCATATTAAGAGAATGCGTCCACACGATCGGCGCGATGGCGTCGTAAAAATAGCAGTGGCGCGCGCCCACAGCCTCGGCCAGCGATGCCGAAAGCCCCTCAGAGGCCATGGGCCCGGCGGCCAGAACAATGGCCCCGCCCTCGCCCATAAAAGGCGCGAGCACGGGATCGTCCAGCGACGCCACCTGATGTTCCACCAGGCGAATGCCGCTTTGCCCGGCAACCCGTTCCGTCATGGCCCTGGCAAAAGCCTCGCGGTCAACGGCAAGGGCCTTGCCCGCCGGAACGCGGTGCGCGTCTGCCAGCTCCATAAAGTCGCTGCCCAGGGCGCGCATTTCAGCCTTGAGCAGCCCCACGCCAGAGGTGAGCTCGTCTGACCGCAGGGAATTGGAGCACACAAGCTCGGCCAGTTGATCGTTCACATGGGCCGGGGAACGGTGGCCCGGCTTCTGCTCAAACAGGGTTACCGCGTGGCCTGCGCGGGCCAGCCGCAGGGCGCATTCGCACCCGGCCAGGCCGCCGCCCACCACGGCGATGGACATGGTTTGCATACATTCTCCTTGCCGCGCAGCTTGAAAGAAAACCCGGCCGATGGCAAGCCTTGGGCGCTCCCCCGCCGTAAAAACCGAAAAACCCGCCCACGCCACGCTTGCCCCCAGAGAAAAGCTGCGCTAGTAACGACTGATGCACGACGACCAATCGCCCCTTTCTTCCGCCGGGCTGGCGGACACGCCCTGCGGCGGCATGCCCTCAACGGGCGCTGCCCCTGTGGACATCGCCTTTGTCCGCCCCGGCGCGCGCGACCATTATGCCCAGGGGCGGGAAGATTTTCTTGCGCCAGCCACCAGCCAATCGGCGGGGCTTGACCTGCGCGCCTGTCTTGACGCGCCCGATGCGGTCATTCCCGCCGGGGGCAGAATCAAGGTGGGCACGGGCATCAGCGTGCAGCCCCGCGTTGCGGGCGTTGCGGGCTTTGTCTATTCCCGCAGCGGTCTGGGCGCGCGCGACGGCGTCACCGTCGCCCAGGGCGTCGGCATCATCGACCCGGACTACACCGGGGAAATTCTGGTGTTCCTTCTGAACACCTCCGGGCAGGAACGCCGCATCAAAAACGGCGAACGCATTGCCCAACTCATCTTTCAGCCTTATGTGCGACCCCGATGGAACGAAGTTGCCGAACTTGCGTCCACTGAGCGCGGTTCCGGCGGCTTCGGCCACACCGGGCGTTGACAGTCCGCGTCGGCAATCACCGACGCGTCCATCCATTCCACCATTCATATGTGCATCGAGAAGGAGTTTGTCCATGTCACAAGCCTTTGCCGCCGTGAAAGCCGGGGAAGAGAGCCTGCTCTGTCGTTCCTACAGCCGTTACCCGCTGGCTATCGTGCGAGGCAAGGGCGCGCGACTCTGGGACGTGGACGGCAAGGAATATGTTGACCTGCTGGCGGGCATTGCCGTTACGGCGCTGGGCCACTGCAACGACGAGATCTGCGCCGCGCTGGAAGCACAGGCCCACAAGCTCTGGCATGTGAGCAACCTGTTTTATCAGGAAGAACAGCTTGAGCTGGCCCGTCTGCTGCTTTCCACCAGCCATCATGAGAAGGCCTTTTTCTGCAACTCGGGGGCGGAAGCCAACGAGGCCTGCATCAAACTGGCCCGCCGCTACATGCGCAGCGTGAAAAAGCGCGATGCATACGAAATCATCACCCTGGACGGCTGTTTCCACGGCCGCACCCTGGGTTCGCTGGCGGCCACCGGGCGCGAAAGCCTGAGCCAGGGCTTCACCCCCCTGCCCGAAGGCTTCAAGCAGGTGCCCACGGGCGATATTGAGGCCATGGAAGCGGCCATCACGCCCGCCACCGCCGCCGTGCTGGTGGAAGTGGTGCAAGGCGAGGGCGGCATTGTGCCCCTGCCCGGCGATTATCTGCGGGCGGTGGAAGCCTTGTGCCGCAAGCACGACATCCTCTTTATGTGCGATGAAGTGCAGGCGGGCATGTGCCGCACGGGCAAGTTCTGGGCTTTCCAGAACCACGGCCTCACCCCCGACATCATCAGCATGGCCAAATCGCTGGCCAACGGGCTGCCCATGGGGGCCATGCTGGCCACCAACGAGGCCGCTCAAGGATTTGAAGCGGGAAGCCACGCCACCACCTTTGGCGGCGGCGCGCTTGTTTCGGCGGTGGCCGCAAAGACGGTGGAAATCATGCTGCGCGACGAACTGGCCGACCGGGCCGCCATTCTGGGCGCGCACCTTAAAGACGCGCTGGCCGCCCTGCAACAGCGCCAGCCCGGCAAGATCCGCGAGGTGCGGGGCCTGGGGCTGATGCTGGGCATAGAACTGACCGTGCCCGGCAAGGAAGTTTGGGAAGAACTGCTGCGCAGGGGCTACATCTGCAACCTGAGCCACGGCGTCACCCTGCGCCTGCTGCCGCCCCTGAATATAGACCAGGCGGACCTGGACAGCTTTGCGGCAACGCTTGAAGACGTGCTGCGGGCTTTTTAAAAAAACCGCCCCTCCGGGGGCTTTACAGAAGCATAAATGTACACTACATAGTGCTTTCTTAAAAATATTCCACGACACATACGGCAACCCCGCTCTGCGGGGTTGCCGCTTGCTTTACACAAGGAGAACGCATGGACGTTTTTGATCAGGCAACCGAGCTGGAGCGCCTGGACCGCGAATCCGCCCTGCTGCGGGCGCGTGCCGGCATGGACCGTGGCGGTCCTGAATGGATCAACGGCGTGGCTTGCTGCCGCGAATGCGGCGACCCTATTCCCCAAAAGCGCCTTGAAGCGCTGCCCGGCGTTGGCCTGTGCCGCGCCTGTCAGGAAGAACGCGAAGGCGGGCACGACGACTAGCAGCCCGCGCTGTGCATAAAGAGTGCGCCCCTGAGGAAAGACCTCAGGGGCGCACCGTCATTTACACCGGCAAACGGCGTGCGGGCAACCCGATTATGGCATGGGCCGCCCGCGCCCGTGTTTGGGCACTATGATTTTGCTGGCCACACGGGCTGCGGCCGCTTGCCCGGGAAGCTCCCGAGGCAGAGCGCGCGGCTCCCCGTGCTGCCGGTTCAGTTCCAGATAAAGTGCAGCAGCCAATAGGAAACAAAACCGATGCTGGCGGCGGCGGGCAGGGTGAGCACCCATGCCGTCATCATATTTCCCGCCACGCTCCAGCGCACAGCCGAAAGCCGCTTGGTTGACCCCACACCGAAGATACAGGCTGAAATGGTGTGCGTGGTGCTGACCGGCGCGCCCAGAAGCGAAGCCCCGGTGATGACGATCGAGGCGGAGCTTTCCGCAGCGAAGCCGTGCACCGGCTCCAGCTTGAAGATGCGGTGCCCCATGGTTTTGACGATCTTCCAGCCGCCAACGGCAGTGCCCAGCGCCATGGCACCGGCGCAGGCGAACTTGACCCACAGGGGCACTTCCACCGTATCTATCTTGCCAAAAATATAGAGAGCCAGGGTAACGATGCCCATGGTTTTTTGCGCGTCGTTCAGCCCGTGGCTTATGGCCATGAACCCGGCGGAAACAAGCTGCAACCGTCGGAATGAGGCGTTGACCTTGCGCCGATGGATGTGGCCGCAAATCCAATAGATGATCCACATGCACAAAAAGCCCATGGCGTAACCAGCCAGCGGCGAGGCCACCAGCGGCACCAGAACCTTGTCCCAAATGCCCTTGAGGTTGAGCGCGCCAAAGCCCGCATCGGCCACAGCCGCGCCGATAAGCCCGCCGATGAGCGCGTGGGACGACGACGAAGGAATGCCGAAATACCAGGTGATGCAGTTCCAGGCGATGGCCCCCACCAGGGCGGCCAGCACCAGCACATGACTTCCCTCCACCACCTGCGGCAAAACGATGCCGCTGCCCAGGGTTTTTGCCACCTCGGTGCCCAAAAACGCCCCGGCAAGGTTCAGCACGGCCGCCGCGCCCACGGCAAAACGCGGCGTAACCACCTTGGTGGAAACGACCGTTGCAATGGCGTTGGCGCAGTCGTGCGCGCCGTTGGTGAAGTCGAACACCAGGGCCACCAGCACAATGAGCGCCAGCAGCACGGGGATATCAAACATTTTTCAGCACCGCTTCTTCAATGGTTTCCGCCAGGGCATTGACCTGCTCAAGCAGAATGTTCATGCGCTCGTAGGCCTGGCTCCACTTCAGCACCCGCATGAGCGTTTTGCCCGTCAGCTCCTGGTGTTCGTCCATCAGCTCGGCCAGCCCCACGGCCAGCACCATGTCGCATTCACTGCGCAGCGCGCGGAAGGCCCGGGTTTTGTGGCAGTCGCGCCGGTTGGAAAGGCCCACAAGCATGATGCGCGTGAGGTCCAGCATGGAATTGATGGTGCGCGCCATTTGCAGGGCGGGAAAACGGATGTTGGTAAATTCAAAGATATGCAACCGCGTGCTCAGGCTGTGCAGGCAGTCCATGCACTCTTCCTGCTCCTGATTGATGCGCAGGATGTCCTCGCGGTCGATGGGCGTGATGAAGGTCTGTGAAAGCGCTCTGATGATCTTGCCGTGCAGCAGGTCCGCCTCTTCTTCAAGAAAGGCTATCTCCTTGTGAACGTGGTCCATATTGGCCACGTCTTCCAGCATGTTCACCAACAACGCGGCCATGCGGCGCAGCAGGTCGTTCTGCTCCGTCAGCATGGCGAAAAAAGGGGCGGATTTGGGCAATAGAGCAGGAAACATCCCTTCTCCTTGAAGCAGGTTGCAGGAGCTGCGCCGGTACAACGCCGCCGCAACGGACCCGCCCGAAATTTCGGTCGCCGCTACGGCCCGGAAAGGTCAACGCGGCGCTACGCCGTCCTTCCTGACCCACTCCATGTATACCGGGTGGAAGTTTGTGCCAAGGGGTAAGCGCCAGCCAAAACGAACTTTCCATTTTTTTTGAAAAAAAGTGAACGACGGCAAATTGTTATCAGAGCATTTTTTTGCCCCGTTTCCGCAGGCCGTTTTTTGTGGCTAGGCCGCGCCGCCGTTGAGCCATTCCATGACGCGCC
>Ga0183101_1000039_pt2 | contig 23336 bp, 21 predicted proteins | sample Biomet3_FD_127790 | JGI IMG/M metagenome (GOLD analysis project Ga0183101, IMG submission 127790) | Microbial communities from bioreactor (seeded with sewage sludge) at LBNL, California, USA - Biofuel metagenome 3 | ecosystem: Engineered > Bioreactor > Anaerobic > Unclassified ...
GGCGTCTTCGTGCAGCACCGGCAGCCCCACGCCGGCGAGCAGCTGCAGCTCCGGCCAGCAGAGCAGCGGGATGGCGGGCGGATGCTCCGCCGCGCGCGGGGCGGCCAGCAGCACGCCCGGAACATCCGTCCAGTTTTCGCACACATCGGCTCCGAGCGCCGCTGCCGCAAGACTGCCCGTGACATCCGAGCCGCCCCGCGGCAGCGTGTGGATGGCCCCGTCCGGCATGCCGCCGTAAAAGCCCGGCGTGACGATTCTCCGCCCGGCGGCAAGAGCCTCCAGCCGTCCGTAGGATTCCTTTTTATCAATCTGCCCGCCCGTGTCGAATCGCAGCCAGTCGGCTGCATCCACAAACGCAAAGTCCAGCAGCTCCGCCATCAGACGGGCCGACCAGTATTCGCCGCGGGAAACGAGTTCTTCCTCCGGAAAGTCCGGACCCAGCTCCGAGTAGAGCGCATCCAGCTCGCGCTCGACGGGACAGCTGAGCGCGCAGCCGTCGCGGATGGAGATATACCGTTCTTTTACGCGGCGGAACAGATCCCAGCAGCTGACGCCGCAGCGCAGGTGCGCATGACACAGAAGCAGTAGATCCGTAATTTTGTGGTCGGCGGCGTGCCGTCTGCCCAGCGCGGAGACCACGACGACACGGCGGCTGGGGTCGGAGAGAACGATGTCTTTCACGCGCAGAAAGCGCGCGGCGTCGGCCAGCGACGAGCCGCCGAATTTGGAAACGATCAGCATGGTATCACCTCATTCAAATCTGAAGGACGGAAAACAGTCTGCCATCCTGCCCCATCGTATGGCCGAGCGCGCCGTTCTGACCGTCTTTGCACGGGGAAAAGCAGAAAAAAGTTCCGCAATACTTTCAAAACCATACAAAATTGTCTTGAATTTGTCCTTTACTTTTCCGGACCGGTATGATATTCTAATTAGGCTGGCGCAATGCGCCGGAACCCCATCTCTCAGTTTCGGGACAACGCCCCGCAAGGGACATTCTGCCAGCCCGATACTTAGTCTGCGGGAAAATTTTGAAAGGTGGAAAAAACACTATGATGCGCAAAGAAGAAAAGACTGCTATTATCGAGCAGAACGCTACCCATGCCGGCGATACCGGCTCCCCCGAGGTCCAGGTCGCCCTGCTCACGGCCCGCATCAGCTACCTGACCGAGCACTTCAAGGCCCATCCCAAGGATTTCCATTCCCGGACCGGCCTCTTGAAGCTCGTCGGCCAGCGCCGGAAGCTGCTCAACTACCTTCGCAAGAAGGACGTTCAGCGCTACCGCGATCTGATCGCCAAACTCGGCCTGCGTAAGTAGGCTTTCCGCGGGGTCCGGTCCGCCGGACCCCGCCTTCCCGCGCATGCATTATGCGCGCCCGTTGCCGGGAACGCGCGCTCCCGACAATCGTCGCGCCTGCTGCATGGCGGGAGGGCAAACCCCAACCCCACTGTCCCAGTGCACGAGGTGCTCATGACTCAGCTTTTCAATCCGACCCGACTTGAAACCACCATCGACGGGAAGACCGTCATCCTGGAAACCGGCCGGCTGGCCAACCAGGCCGATGGCGCCGTCTGGATTCAGTGCGGCGGCACGGTGGTTCTGGTCACCGCCTGTACCCAGGCCCTGGCCGAGGAAAAAGGCTTTTTCCCGCTCGTCGTGGATTATCAGGAAATGTCCTACGCCGCCGGGCGCATTCCCGGTTCCTATTTCCGCCGCGAAATCGGCCGGCCGTCCGAGCGCGAAGTGCTCGTGTGCCGGCTGATCGACCGTCCGTGCCGGCCGCTGTTCCCCAAGGGCTTCCGCGACGAAGTGCAGATCATCGCCACGGTGCTTTCGGCCGACGGCCAGGTCGAACCCGACGTGCTGGCCCTGACCGCCGCCTCTTCCGCCCTGCACATCTCGAAGATCCCCTTCGAGGGCCCCATCGCCGGCGGTCGCGTGGGCTACATCGGCGGCAAGTTCGTTTTCAACCCCACGGTCCAGGAGATGAACGGCGACACCGAGCTGAACCTCGTGTTCGCCGCGTCCCGCGACGCCGTGGTCATGGTCGAGGGCGGCGGCAACTTCGTGTCCGAGGACCTGCTCGCCGATGCCCTGGAATGGGGCCATCAGCAGGTCCAGCCCCTGCTCGACCTCCAGGAACAGCTGCGCGAAAAGGCCGGCAAGGAAAAGATCGCCTTCAACCCGCCGGCCGTCATCCCCGAGCTCGAAGCCAAGGTCCACGCCGTGGCCGAGGAAGGCCTCAAGGCCGCCTTCGCCATCAAGGACAAGCTGCCGCGCCGCGAAGCCCGTCGGGCGGTGAAGCAGGCCGTCATGGAAGCGGTGGTCGCGGCCTTCCCGGACCAGCCGCTCTATAAAATGAAGGCCGGCGACATCCTGGAGGGCATGGAGAAAAAACTCCTGCGGGCGCTCATCAAGGAGACCGGTATCCGCCTCGACGGCCGCAACACCACCACCGTGCGCCCCATCGGCATCGAAGTGGGCGTGCTGCCGCGCACCCACGGTTCGTCGCTGTTTGCCCGGGGCGAGACCAAGGCCCTGTGCGTGGCCACCCTTGGCTCCACCGGTGACGAGCAGAAGATCGAAACGCTCAACGGCGAGACCTCCAAGCGTTTCATGCTCCACTACAACTTCCCGCCCTACTGCGTGGGCGAAGTGAAGATGCTGCGCGGTCCGTCCCGCCGGGAAATCGGCCATGGCGCGCTGGCCGAGCGCTCCATCGTGCCGGTGCTGCCCGGTCCCGACGAATTTCCCTTCACCATGCGCGTGGTCTCCCAGATCATGGAGTCCAACGGCTCCTCGTCCATGGCTTCGGTGTGCGGTGCGTCCCTGGCGCTCATGGACGCCGGCGTGCCCATCAAGGAAGCCGTGGCCGGCATCGCCATGGGGCTCATCAAGGAAGGGGACGACTTCCTCGTCCTCACCGACATCCTCGGCGACGAGGACGCCATGGGCGACATGGACTTCAAGGTGGCGGGCACGGCCCACGGCGTGACCGGCATCCAGATGGACATCAAGATCACGGGCATTCCCCAGGCGGTCATGCGCAAGGCCTTGAACCAGGCCCGGGAAGCGCGCCTGCACATCCTCGGCATCATGAGCCAGACCCTGGCCGCGCCGCGTCCGGAACTTTCGCCGCTGGCGCCGCAACTGGCCGTGGTCAACATCAACCCGGAAAAGATCCGCGAAGTGATCGGCCCCGGGGGCAAGAACATCAAGGCCATCACGGCCGACACCGGTGCCTCCATCGACATCGAGGATTCGGGCAAGATTTCGATCTTCGCCCCCACCCTGGAGTCCCTGGAAAAGGCCAAGACCCGTGTCCTGTACTATGACCAGCACGCCGACGTCGGCGCCAACTACAAGGGCTTCGTCCGCAAGATCATCGAATGCGGCGCCATCATCGAAATCCTGCCCGGTCTCGAAGGCCTGTGCCACGTGTCCCAGCTCGACGTGGAGCGGGTGGCCAGCCCCGGCGACGTGGTCAAGCTCGGCCAGGAAGTCGAGGTCAAGGTCCTGGAAGTCGAGCCCACCGGCCGCATCCGCCTCTCGCGCAAGGCCGTGCTCAACGAGCAGCGCGGCATCGCCTACGATCCGGCCGACTACGCCAAGACCGGCGGCGGGGCGGCGGGCGGGCCGCGGGGGGGGGGGGGGCGCGGCGGGCGCGGCGCTGTCTGCCGGGCCTGGCGGTGCTCGGCGACGGGGCCGCGGCCGCTGATTTGCGGGTGCGCCTGCGGGATACCGGCATCCGCGTGGCCTCCGGCCCGGAGGGGCTTTTGGAGGCGGCGACTCTGGCGGAGGCGGACACCGTTGTGACCGCCGTGGTGGGGATGGTGGGACTCCGTCCCACGCTTGCCGCGATTCGTTCCGGCAAGCGGATCGCGCTTGCCAACAAGGAGACGCTGGTGTGTGCCGGCGAGCTGGTGATGGCGGAGGCGGATGCCTGCCGGGCAGAGATCGTCCCCGTGGACTCCGAGCATTCGGCAATCTTTCAGTGTCTCCAGGGCTGCCGGGACCGAAGCGAGATCCGGCGGCTGATCCTGACCTGCTCCGGCGGCCCGTTTTTCGGAAAGACCGCCGCGGAGCTGGCCGACGTGACGAAGGCGGACGCTCTGCGCCACCCCAACTGGACCATGGGACCCAAGATCACGGTGGACTGCGCCACCCTGATGAACAAAGGCCTTGAGGTGATCGAGGCCATGCGGCTTTATCGCCTGCCGCTGGAGCAGGTGAGCGTTGCCGTCCACCGCCAGAGCATCGTCCACTCGCTGGTGGAATTCCGGGACGGCGCGGTGCTGGCGCAGCTGGGTACGCCGGACATGCGCCTGCCCATCCGCTATGCCTTCACCTGGCCGTATCGGGGAGCAAATCCCGCGGAGCCGCTGGATCTGCTGTCCTGCCCGCCGCTGACGTTTGCCGCGCCGGACAGGGAGGCGTTTCCCTGCCTCCAGCTGGCGATGGACGCCGCAGCCCGGGGCGGGACCGCCTGCGCGATCCTCAACGGCGCCAACGAGGCCGCAGTGGGTCTTTTTTTACAGGAGCGGATCGGCTTTTGCGACATTCCGCGGCTGGTGGCCGCGGCCCGGGAGGCGGTACCGGTGACGGACAATCCCGCGCTGGAGGAGATCCTGGAGGCGGACGGCCTTGCCCGGAGAGCGGTATTTGACAGAGTATAGGAGAATATTTGCATGAAGCCTGTTTATATTCTGGCGGCAATTCTGATTTTCGGCGTATTGATCGCGGTGCATGAGCTGGGACATTTTCTGACGGCAAAGCTCTGCGGCGTACAGGTCAACGAGTTTTCCATCGGCATGGGCCCGTCCATCTGGCACCGCCAGCGGGGCGAGACGCAATATTCCCTGCGGGCGCTGCCCATCGGCGGCTACTGCGCCATGGAGGGAGAGGACGAGGACTCGGACAATCCCCGGGCGCTGAGCCGACAGGGCTTTTGGAGCAAGCTGCTGATCTTTGCGGCGGGTTCCCTGATGAATTTTTTGACCGGCTTTCTGATTATTCTGATTCTCTATTCGGGCGCCCACGCCTTTTATACGTCGGAGATTTCCGGCTTCGCCCCCGAATTTGCCGGGCAGGGCGCGGACGGCCTGAGGGAGGGCGACGTACTCTATTCCATCAACGGAGAGCGCGTGTATCTGTACAGCGACGTGGGACTGCTGCTGGGTCTGGATCAGGACGGCACATATAACCTGGTGGTGGTGCGCGGCGGCGAAAAAGTGACGCTGCGGGATTACTCCATGCCGAAGCAGGAGTACACCTCCAACGACGGAACCACGAAGTATACGGGCTACGGTCTGTATTTCGGCGGAACGGTACAGGCCACGGCGCTCAACAAACTGCAATATTCCTGGCAGAACACGGAGGACTTTGTGCGTCTGGTGCGGCTGAGCCTGCAAATGCTGGTGAACGGCAGCGCCTCCGTTAAGGATGTCAGCGGCCCGGTGGGGATCGTCACCACCATCACGCAGGTGGGCGAGCAGTCCACATCAGCCAAGGATGCCGTGGAGAATATCCTGTATTTTGCCGCGCTGATCGCCGTGAACCTGTCTGTGATGAACCTGCTGCCCATTCCCGCGCTGGACGGCGGAAAAATCTTTTTCCTGCTGCTGGACGCGCTGGCGTTCGCTCTCTTTCGCCGGAAGATCCCGGAAAAGTACGAGGCGGCCGTCAACATGGCGGGGTTTGTGGTGCTGATGGGCTTTATGCTGCTGGTGACGTTTCACGATGTATTCAAGCTGTTCCAATAGGAGGTCGCAATGACGAAGAAGATTTTTGTGGGCGAGGTGCCTGTGGGCGGCGGCGCGCCGGTGAGCATCCAGTCCATGTGCAATACGAAAACAGATGACGTGGAGGCTACGGTGGCCCAGATCCGCGAGCTGGAGGCCGCCGGCTGCCAGATCATCCGGGTGGCGATCCCTGACGAGGCGGCGGCCCGGGCCGTGGACAAAATCAAAGAGCAAATCTCCATTCCCCTTATCGCCGACATCCATTTCAATTACCGCTACGCGCTGGCGTGCGCGGAGCGGGGGATCGACGCCATCCGCATCAATCCCGGCAACATCGGCGGGGAGGAGAACGTGAAGGCGGTGGCGGACGCCTGCCGCAGCCGCCGGATTCCCATTCGCATCGGCGTCAACGGCGGTTCCCTGGAGCGGGAGCTGCGGGCGAAATACGGCGGCGTCACGGCGGAGGCGCTGGTGGAGAGCGCCATGGGCCATGTGCGGCTGTTGAATCGCTTTGACTTTGACGACATCTGCATCTCCGTAAAATGCTCCGACGTGCCGCTGACCATGGCGGCCTACCGTCTGCTCCATGAGCAGACGAACTATCCGCTGCATCTGGGCGTGACGGAGGCGGGGACGCCGTCCATGGGTATCGTCAAGTCCGCCATGGGCATCGGCGGTCTTTTGTGCATGGGCATCGGCGACACCATTCGGGTGACGCTGACCGCCGCCCCGGTGGAGGAGGTCTATGCGGCCCAGAAGATTCTGCGGGCCGCCGGACTGCGAAAGACCGGAATAAACCTGATCGCCTGTCCCACCTGCGGCCGGACGAGGATCGACCTCATCCCCATCGCCGAGGAGGTGGAGCGCCGCTTGCAGGGCTGCGGAAAAAATCTGACCGTGGCGGTCATGGGCTGCGCGGTCAACGGGCCCGGCGGGGCCTCCGCCGCCGATATCGGCATTGCCGGCGGCGATGGAGAGGGGCTTTTGTTCCGAAAAGGAGAAATCCTTTACAAAGTACCGCAGGAGAGGCTTGTAGATGCCTTGATGGAGGAGATCGACCGGCTGTGACCGATCTTTTTCACAGGCGGACGCAAAGAAAAGAGCGGGGCCGCCGGCGTTCATTCGGAGGGCCCGGTTTCTTGCGGCCTTTTTTGTTTTGAAAAAAATCAGCGACAAAGAGGAATCCAGATGGCACAGAAAATACCGTTTTTTACAATGTTTGCGGATCTGCTTCCGCCTCAGCGATTGAAACTGGAGCTGACGGGGGCTCTGCTGTGGGGCGTGGTAATCGACCGGAGCAGCTTTTCCATGGATCTTACTCTGTCTACCCGGCAGTTGCTGGCACCGGAGGATGTGGAGGAGCTTCAGCGGATGATCGCGGCGACTTACGGCTTTTCCAAGGTGGAGATCGTCAATACGCCCCAGGAGGCGCCGCGTCCCGCCGCTCCCGCGGGGGAGAAGAAGGACTCCGGAGCCGGCCGGAAGGGGCAGAAGATCTCCGGTGTGCTCTACGGCAGCAAGATCACGGGAAAGCCCGTCGAGATGAAGAATCTCAGCCTGAAAATGGGCCAGGCGACGGTGTGCGGAAAGGTGTTTTCCGCCGACTGCCACGAAACGCGCCGCCCCGGAATGTGGCGGATGTCCTTCGACATGACCGATTACACCAACTCCGTGAGCGTCCAGAAGAATCTGACCGCCAAGGAGGCGGAGCAGTTCGGCTCCGCCGTGCAGCCCGGAATGTGGCTGCTGGTGCAGGGCCGGATGGAGCCCACCTGGGACGGTAAGGATATCCAGCTCAACCCCTATCATATCAATGTCGTTGCGCATCAGGGCAGGGAGGACACCGCCCCGGTGAAGCGGGTGGAACTGCATCTGCATACCCGGATGTCCAATATGGACGCCCTGACCGACACCAAGTCGGTGGTGGAGGAGGCGATCCGCTGGGGACATCCGGCCATCGCCATCACGGATCACGGCGTGGTCCAGTCCTTCCCGGACGCCACCAAGGCAGCGGGAGGAAAAATCAAGATCCTCTACGGCATGGAGGGTTACTTCATCAACAATCTGGACGACCGGGTGGCCATCCACGGCACGCAGGACGGGCCGCTGTCCGGCGAGATCGTCTGCTTCGACATTGAGACCACGGGCCTGAAGGTCATGAACGAGGCCATCACGGAGATCGGCGCGGTGGTGCTGCGGGACGGCCAGATCGGAGAGCGGTTTCAGACCTTTGTGAATCCGAATCGGCCCCTGACGCCGGAGATCATCGGCCTGACGGGCATCACGGACGAGATGCTCCGGGACGCGCCGCAGCCCAAAGAGGCGCTGGAGTCGTTTTTAAACTTCGTGAACGGCCGCCCGCTGGCGGCTCACAACGCCGAATTCGACATCAGCTTCATCCGGGAGGGCTGCCGCCGGGAGGGACTGGAGTTCCATCCCACCTACATTGACTCCCTGATCCTGGCGCAGAATCTCCTGCCGAGTCTCGGCAAATACAAGCTGGACATTGTGGCGGAGGCGCTGGACCTGCCGTCCTTTAATCACCACCGGGCCTCCGACGATGCGGCCACGGTGGGCTATATGCTGATCCCGTTCTGGAAAATGCTGAACGACCGGGGGATTTCCACCCTCCAGGCCGTGAACGGGGAGATGGAGAAGCTGCGCCCGCAGGGTGGAAAGAGCAATCGTTTTCCCAAGCACATCATTCTGCTGGCCAAGAACAAGATGGGCCTTAAAAATCTCTATCAGCTCATCTCCATGTCCAACCTGAAGTATTTCAAGCGGGTCCCCACCATTCCCAAGAGCGAGCTGATCGGGCACCGGGAGGGGCTGATTATCGGCTCCGCCTGCGAGGCCGGCGAGCTCTTCCGGGCGGTGGCCGACCACAAGGACTGGGACGAACTCAAGCGCATCGCCTCGTTTTACGACTATCTGGAGATCCAGCCCATCTGCAACAATATGTTCATGCTGCGCAACGGCGACGTGCGTTCGGAGGAGGATCTGCGGGACTTCAACCGCACCATCGTCCGCCTGGGCGACGAGATGGGAAAGCCTGTGTGCGCCACCGGCGACGTGCATTTTCAGGAGCCGGAGGACGAGGTCTACCGCCACATTCTGCTGGCGTCCAAAAAATTCCCGGATGCCAACGCGTCCCTGCCCATTTATTTCAAGACCACGGACGAGATGCTCCGGGAGTTTTCCTATCTGGGAGAGGAGAAAGCGCTGGAGGTGGTCGTCACCAATCCCCGCGCTGTCGCCGACCAGGTGGAGACGGTGGAGCTGCTGCCCAAGGGACAGCTCTTCCCGCCACGGCTGCAAAACTCCCGGGAGGACCTTTACAATCTGGTCTGGAACCGGGCCCATGAGCTCTACGGGGACGATCCCCCCAAGATCGTGCAGGACCGCATCAATGTGGAGCTGGACAGCATCCTCAAGCGCGGATACGACGTGATTTACATGAGTGCCCAGAAGCTGGTGCAGCGGTCGCTGGAAAACGGCTATCTGGTGGGTTCCCGGGGTTCCGTCGGTTCCTCGCTGGTGGCCTATATGTCCGGCATCACGGAGGTCAACGCGCTGGCGCCCCATTATCGCTGCCCCAAGTGCAAGCACACGGAGTTTATTCTGGACCACTCCTACGGCTGCGGCGTGGACATGCCGGATAAGATCTGCCCGGAGTGCGGTACGAAATACGCCAAGGAGGGATTTGACATCCCCTTTGAGACGTTTTTGGGCTTCGGCGGCGACAAGGTGCCTGATATCGACCTGAACTTTTCCGGCGAATACCAGGCCAAGGCCCACCGCCACGCCATTGAGATGTTCGGCCAGACGCAGGTGTTCCGGGCCGGAACCATCGGCACTCTGGCGGAGAAAACGGCCTACGGCTACGTGAAAAAGTATCTGGAGGAGAACGAGATGGCTGTGGGCCGGGCGGAGGAGAACCGTCTGACCCTGGGCTGCGTGGGCGTGCGCCGCACCACCGGCCAGCATCCCGGCGGACTGGTGGTCGTGCCGGACGATCTGGACATGGAGGATTTCTGCCCGGTGCAGCACCCCGCGGACTCCGAGGACAGCGACACCATCACCACGCATTTTGAATATCACTGCATGGAGGACAACCTCCTGAAGCTGGATATGCTGGGACACGATGATCCCACCATGGTGCGCATGATGGAGGATCTGACCGGCGTAAACGCCCGCAAGATCCCGCTGGACGATCCGGACACCATGTCCATCTTCACCTCCAGCAAGGTGCTGGGCTACGAAAACGACGATGTGCTGGGTCCCACCGGCGCCGTGGCCATTCCGGAGTTCAACACCCGCTTTACCCGCGGAATGCTGATGGACACCATGCCCCACGATTTCAATACACTGGTGCGGCTGTCCGGCTTCTCCCACGGAACGGACGTGTGGCTGGGCAATGCCCGGGAGCTGATTGTGGGCGGCACCGCCGGCGTTCTGGACACGGTGGGCTGCCGCGACGACATCATGCTGTATCTCATCTCAGTGGGCGTGGACGCCAAGACCTCCTTTAAGATCATGGAGGCCGTCCGAAAGGGAAAGGTGAAAAAGGGCGGGTTCCAGGACGGCTGGGTGGATACCATGAAATCCCACGAGGTGCCGGACTGGTATATCGAATCCCTGAGCAAGATCGGCTATCTCTTTCCCAAGGCCCACGCGGTGGCCTACGTCACCATGGCGTTCCGCATCGCGTGGTTCAAGGTCCACGAGCCGCTGGCGTTTTACGCCACCTTCTTCAGTATTCGGGCCAAGGCGTTCGATGCGGAGATCTGCTGCTCCGGCCTGGATTCCGTCAAGAAGAAGATCCGCGAAATCGAGAACAACAAGGACGCCACAGCGGTGGAGCAGGACCTGATGACTACGCTGGAGGTCTGCTATGAGTTCTACCGCCGGGGGTTCCACTTTGAACCCATCAGTATCTACAACTCCGACGCCACCAAATTCAAGGTGGTGGAGGGGGGACTGCTGCCGCCCTTTACCTCCGTCCACGGTCTGGGCGAGGCCGCGGCCATCGACACGGTGGAAAAGCGGAAGGGGAAGAACTTCATCTCCATCGAAGAATTTTCCATGTGCTGCAGCAAGCTCTCCAAGACCCACATCGAGCAGCTCAAGGCGCTGGGCGCATTTGCCGGAATGGCGGAAACCAGCCAGATCACCCTTTTTTAAACGGAAAAAGCTGAGCCCGAAGGACGAAAAGTCCTCCGGGCTCAACTTTTTTCTGCCAGAGCGGATAAAAGAGTTACAGGAGCGTTACGCCGGCCTTTTCGCAGGCCTCCGCCGTCTCGCGGTCCCAGAGGCTGACCTGGACTTCGCCGATGTGGCAGGTGCCGAGCAGGAGCATGCACAGCCGGGACTGGCCGATGCCGCCGCCGATGGACTGGGGCAGCTCGCCGTTGAGCAGCATCTGATGGAAGGGCAGCTTGCGGCGGTCGTCGCAGCCGGCGAGAGTCAGCTGGCGGTCCAGCGCGGCCTCGTCCACGCGGATGCCCATGGAGGAGAGTTCAAAGCTGCGCTCCAGCACGGGATTCCACATCAGAATGTCTCCATTGAGAGACCAGTCGTCATAATCGGGAGCGCGTCCGTCGTGGGGCTTTCCGGATTTCAGCTTTCCGCCGATCTGCATCAGGAACACGGTGTGGTGCTTGCGGCAGATCTCCGTTTCCCGCTCGGAGGCCGTCAGCTCGGGAAAGCGGTCCTCCAGCTCCTGAGTAGTGATGAAGTACACGTCCCGGTCGGGGCGGAACGTCAGGACCGGGAACATTTTCCGCAGATCCTCTGAGGTGTCGCAGATCGCGGTGACGATGTCCCGGACCGTATCCTTCAGGTACTGGGTATTGCGGTTCTGGCGGTCGATATTCTTCTCCCAGTCCCACTGATCGACGTAGACGGAATGGAGGTTGTCCACGATCTCATCCCGCCGGATGGCGTTCATGTCGGTGTAGAGCCCGGTGCCCAGCTTGAATTCGTAGCGCTTGAGCGCCAGCCGTTTCCACTTTGCGAGAGAGTGCACCACCTGGCCGTCGGTGCCCACGTCGGGGATATCGAAGGTCACGGGGCGTTCCACGCCGTTCAGGTTATCGTTCAGGCCCGTGGCTCCGTCCACGAACAGGGGAGCGGAGACCCGGTGCAGATTCAGTTTCTCGCAGAGGTTTTTCTGAAAGTCGGACTTGATGAATTCGATTGCCCGCTGCAATTCGTTATTGGTGAGCGGCATCCGATAACCCGAGGGGATCATTACTTTACTCATAGACAGACCATTCCTTTTTATGTTTTCTTGTAGCTTCAAAGCAGGGAGTTGAGGATCAGGGGCGTGACGTTGGCCTCCATAAAGGCGGCCGCAGCCAGCAGCGGGAGGATCAAAAGCAGGAATACGCGGAGAATCTGCACCGGGAGCCGGGATAACTGCGCGGCGGCATTTTCCTTTCGGCGGCAAAGCAGCGTCATCTGCCGGCAGAGCATCAGTCCCAGCGCAAAGGAGAGAATCAGCGCCGGCAGTTCAAAAATCCCGTGGGGGAGGATGGCCGCAAGGTAAAAGACCAGCGTGGAGCCGTCCTTTACGTAGTAGGCCGCCATGGCGCCCAGGAGCATCGCGTTGATGCCGAGGGAGAGAGAGGAGAGGTACACGAAAGGCACAAGCCCGAAAAGAAGCGTGGCGGCGCAGGCCCGCAGATTGTTCATCAGCAGCCCCGGCGCGGAGATGCTGCCGTCCTGCTCCGTCAGGTTCAGATTGCCGAAATAGTCCGCGATCATGGACATGACCCGGTCCAGCACGGCGGGGTTCAGGCGGCAGATTCCAAAGCCGATCACGCCCAGCAGCACAAAGGCGAGGGCGGCGCGTCCGGTCTCGCCGGAAAAACCGCCGCGCCAGAACGTGCGCAGCTCGCGGGTCTGGGTGTTCCAGAAGTTCATCCCAGCAGCTTTATTCCGGCGCGCAGACGGCGCAGGGTCTCTTCTTTCCCGAGAATATGGCACAGCTCCACGGCGCCGCCGGGCGTCACCAGCCGTCCTGAGACGGCGATGCGCACCGGCCACATCAGCGTGGCGTTTTTCACGCCCAGCTGCTCGGCCAGACCGATCAGCGTGTCATGAATGGCGTCCGGGGTCCACGCGGAGATCCGCTCCAAAGCGGCCTCGGACTGGCGCAGCATCTCCAGCGAAACGGCGGCGTCCGTCTTGGACTTCTTGTTGGTGTAAAGGGACACGTCGTAGTCGGGAAGCGTGTCGAAAAAGTCCACTTTTTCCGGAATCTCCGTCAGTTTTTCACAGCGCGCCTGCAAGAGCGCGGCGATCTCGGAGGAGTTCAGGGCGGGATTTTTCACGCTCCGGCGGATATAGGGCTCGGCCGCGGCGGCGAATTCCTCCGCCGGGAGTGCCCGCAGATAGGTGGCGTTGAAATAGTCCAGCTTGGCGATGTCGAAGATGGCGGGAGACTTGGAGATGCCGCTGATGTCGAACGCCTTCACAAGCTCCGGCAGGGAGAAGATCTCCTGCTCGGCCAGCTCGCCCTTGGGCGCCCAGCCCAGCAGCGCCACATAATTCAAAATGGCGGGAGTCAGGTAGCCCTGCGCCACCAGGTCCTCGTAGGAGGGGTCGCCGTGGCGCTTGGACATTTTATTGTGAGCGTCCCGCATGACGGGAGAGCAGTGGACATAGGTGGGGATCTCCCAGCCAAACGCCTGATAGAGGAGGTTATACTTGGGGGCGGAGGAGAGGTATTCGCTGCCGCGCACCACATGGGTAATCCCCATCAGGTGATCGTCCACCACGTTGGCGAAGTTGTAGGTGGGCAGGCCGTCGGATTTGAGCAGCACCTGGTCGTCCAGATCGGCGTTGTTGACGCTGATGTCTCCGAACGACACGTCGTGAAAGACGGTCCGGCCCTCCCGCGGGATCATCTGGCGGATCACAAATGGGTCGCCCGCGGCCAGATGCGCCTCGATCTCCTCCCGGGAGAGCTGGGAGCAGCCGCAGTGGTGCTGATGAATGGTCACACCTTCCGCAACGGCGACCTCTTCCTCGTCCGCTTTGCCGCAGAAGCAGCGGTAGGCCGCGCCCTTTTCCACCAGCAGCTCGGCGTATTTTTGATAGAGCCCCCGGCGCTCCGTCTGGATGTAGGGGCCCACGGGGCCGCCCACGTCAGGTCCCTCGTCGTGGTCAAGGCCGCACTCCCGGAGCGTCTTGTAGATGACGTCCGTGGCGCCCTCCACCAGACGGTTCTGGTCGGTGTCCTCGATGCGCAGAATGAACGTGCCGCCGTGGGAACGGGCGATCAGCCAGGTATAGAGCGCGGTGCGCAGATTGCCGACGTGCATATAGCCCGTGGGAGAGGGGGCGAACCGGGTACGGACCCCGCCCCTGGGGATGCGGGCCTCCATCTCCTCGAAAAACTCTTTGTTACAAGCCATGAAAGTACCTCCATGCGGATAATGCGCGCACGGAAAAAAGCGGTCTTACAGCCGCTCCGTGCACAATTTAACAGGATACATTATCTCTTTATTCGCAGGGATTGTCAAGAACGGATTGTGTGGATTTCCAAGAACGGATTGCACTTTTCTACAAGCTGTGATATAATTTTTTAGCCAAATTGCGCCCGCGGACGGGCGCTTTCAATATTAGGATTTGAGGTGTCCGATTATGGAAAACGAAACTGCAAAAAAACGGATCTTCAGTGGAATCCAGCCCAGCGGCGAGCTGACGCTCGGTTCCTACATGGGCGCGATCAAAAACTGGGTGTCCCTGCAGGATGAATACGAGTGCATCTATTGCATCGTGGATATGCACGCCATCACGGTCCGGCAGGTGCCGGCCGATCTGCGCCGGCGCAGTCTCAACCAGCTGGCCCAGTATATCGCCTGCGGTCTGGACCCGAAGAAAAATGTCATGTTCATCCAGAGCCACGTGCCTCAGCACGCGGAGCTGTCCTGGATTCTGGGGTGCTACACCATGTTCGGCGAGCTCTCCCGCATGACCCAGTTCAAGATGAAGTCCCAGCAGCACGCGGACAACATCACCGCCGGCCTTTTCACCTACCCTGTGCTGATGGCGGCCGATATTCTGGTCTATCAGGCTAATCTCGTGCCGGTGGGGGAGGACCAGCGCCAGCACGTGGAGCTGTGCCGGGACATTGCCCAGCGGTTCAACGGCATTTACGGCGATGTGTTCACCCTGCCGGAGGCGTTTATTCCCAAGCTGGGCGCCCGGATCATGAGCCTGGGCGATCCCACCAGCAAGATGAGCAAGTCCGATCCGGACGGCTGCGTTTACATCATGGACAAGCCCGAGGATATCCAGCGGAAATTCAAGCGGGCCGTCACGGACTGCGACGCCGCCGTGAAGTTCGACCGGGAGAACAAACCCGGCGTTTCCAACCTGCTGTCCATCTACTGCGCGGCCACCGGCAAGAGCGTGCAGGAAGCCGAGGCGGAGTTTGCCGAGCAGGGCTACGGTGTCTTTAAGCCGGCGGTGGCCGACGCCGTGATCGAGCTGATGCGCCCCATCCGGGAGGAGAGCGAGCGTCTGACCGCTGACAAGACATACCTTGAGAGCATCTACCGCGACGGGGCCGAGCGCGCCCAGCACATTGCGCAGAAAACCCTCTCCAAGGTGCAGCGCAAAGTCGGCTTTATTGCCAGATAAACAGCGGAGGATGCTATGATCTTTGAAAATCAACTGCTCGCCACGGTGATCCTCGTCCTTTTGCTCGCCCTGGTGATCAGTTTTCTGATGTCCCCGGTAGTCAAGGCGTTTGCCTACAAGGTGGGCGCCATCGACGTGCCGAAGGACGCGCGCCGAATCCATAAGGTGCCCATTCCCCGTCTGGGCGGTCTGGCCATTTTCATCGGGTTTCTGGTCAGCAGCCTGCCGTTCGTCTGGCCGCTGAGCCGGCAGATGCAGGGAATTTTGCTTGGCGCGGTCATCATCGTGGTGCTGGGCGTGGTGGACGACATCACGCCTCTGCCCGCCAAGCTCAAGTTCGTGGTGCAGATCGTCGCCGCGCTGATTCCCACGCTGAACGGCGTGGTGATCCACGTGATCTCCAATCCGAATCTGTTTTCCCAGAACGCGTACTGGAACATGGGCAAGCTGTCCGTTCCCATCACGGTTTTGTGGATTGTGGCCATCACCAACTCCGTCAACCTGATCGACGGACTGGACGGCCTGGCGGACGGCGTGTCCGCCATTTCCGCCACCACCGTGCTGGTGATCGCGCTGCTGGTGTCCGAGAGCCAGGTGGCCATCGTCATGGCCGCGCTGGTGGGTGCCTGCGTGGGCTTTTTGCCCTATAACATGAACCCGGCCAAGATGTTCATGGGCGACACCGGCGCCACCTTTCTGGGGTACATTCTCGCCACCATGTCCATTCAGGGCCTCTTTAAGTTCTATGCCATTATCTCGTTTGCCGTCCCGTTTTTGATTCTGGGTCTGCCGATCTTCGACACCGCTTTCGCCTTTATCCGCCGCATTGCCCACGGACAAAGCCCCATGCAGGCCGACCGGGGCCATGTTCATCACCGCCTGATCGACATGGGCCTCTCCCAGAAACAGGCCGTGGCGACGCTGTATGTGATCTCCGCCATTCTCGGCCTCTCCGCCGTGGTGCTGACCACCAGCGGCGAGCTGAAGGCCATGCTGTTCTTTGTGACGCTGTGCATTGTGGCCGGGGTTGCCGCCCGGGAGGTTTTCCCGCGGGAGATGCGCAACGAGCTGCACGAGGAGATGGAGGAACTGCGGGAGCACGGACACCACGAGGAGCATGACGCCGCCGCGCCGGAAAAAGACGCTTCGCCCGCCGCACCGGAAGAAAAGTCCGGCGCCGCGCAGGAAAACAAGGAGAAATAATTCTTTTCGCAGCGGCCCAGCGATGGGAACGGCGCGGAAAAAGGAGACAGTTGATTTATGGAAAAGCTGAGGATCATGAGTGTGTTCGGCACCCGGCCGGAGGCCATCAAAATGGCGCCGCTGGTCCGGGAACTGGGCAGCCGCCCTGAAATTGAGAGCCTCTGCTGCGTCACGGCCCAGCACCGGCAGATGCTGGACTCCGTGCTGGAGGTCTTTCATCTGAAGCCGGACTGGGACCTGAACATCATGACGCCGCGGCAGACCCTGTCCACCATCACCAGCAAGTGCCTCACCGGCATGGACGAGGCCATCGACGCGCTGAAACCGGATATGATCCTGGTGCACGGCGATACCTCCACCACCTTTGCCGGCGCGCTTTCCGCGTTTTATCACCAGATACCGGTCGGGCACGTGGAGGCCGGACTGAGAACCTATGACAAGTATTCTCCCTTTCCAGAGGAAATGAACCGCAAACTGGTCTCTGCCATTGCGGACCTGTATTTCTGCCCGACGGTCAACAACAAAAACAACCTCCTTCGGGAGGGAATCACCAAGGGCTTGTTCGTCACCGGCAACACAGTTATCGACGCGCTGAAAACCACCGTGCAGAAAGAGTATCATTTTTCAACGCAGGAGCTCAACGAACTGCCTTACGGAAGCAAGAAGATTCTGCTGGTCACCTGCCATCGCCGGGAAAACTACGGCGAGCCCATGCGGAACATCATGCTGGCTCTGCGCCAGATCGCGCAGGAGAACGAGGATGTAGAGCTGGTGTATCCCGTCCACCTCAGCCCCGTGGTCCGGGAGAGCGTGGACCGGTATCTCCGCGGCGCGCCCCGCGTCCACCTGATCGACCCTCTGGCGGCCGACGAAATGCACAATCTGATGGCCCGGTGCTACCTTGTGCTGACGGATTCCGGCGGTTTACAGGAGGAGGCTCCGGCGCTGGGCAAGCCCGTCCTGGTGCTGCGGCGGGAGACGGAGCGGCCTGAGGCGGTAGAGGCCGGGACGGTGAAACTGGCCGGCGTGGCGCAGTCTGACATCGTCCGTATGGCGGAGGAACTGATTCGGGACGAGACGGCCTACGCCCGCATGGCCAAAGCCGTCAATCCCTATGGCGACGGTTTTGCCTGCCGCCGGATCGCGGACGCCGTGCTCTGGCATTTCGGCCGGAACGGCAGCCGCCCGGAGGATTACAGCGCCCGCTGACGCGCGGGAGGGAGGAGACGCATGAAAAAGCAGAGGTTCGGCGTGGTGATCGCCTGCTTTGCGGTGCTTGCCGCGCTGGTGACAATTCTGCTGCTGAACAACGGCCTGCGGCGCTCGTCCCATATCGTGCTGCCGGACGCGGTCTCCTCGGCGGCAGCGGGAAGCGCGGATGCCGGCCGGTCGGACAGTCTGGTGGAGATTGAGATTACCCCCCAGACCGTGCAGAAGGCAATCGCGACGCTTTCCCGTCCCGAAAGCTATGTCCGCACCATTACCGCGGAGACGCTGTGGAGCGGCGGCAGCGGGACGCAGGAGATCACCTCCGCCGTCAGCGGCGGCTATACGCGCACGGATGTCGTCCAGACCGACGGAAGGACCCGCCACTCCATCACGGACGGGGAGACCACCTATGTCTGGTACGGCTCCGGGAAGGCGCTGTTTTCGGCTCCGGCGGCGGATATTACCGCGGACGACGAGCAGCACATCCCCACTTACGAGGATATTCTCACTCTGGACCCCGCGCAGATCGCGCAGGCGGACTATCGCTCCTACTCCAACGAAAACTGCATCTATGTGGAGACGGTTCAGGATGCGGACGGGTATTCCATGCACTACTGGATCAGCGTGGCAAGCGGATTGCTGACGGGGGCGGAGCGGCTTTATCAGGGGGCGGCGATCCTCCGTGTCACAGCGGGGACCGTGTCCGATCAGGCGCCTACGACGGCGGATTTTACGCTGCCGGACGGCACGGTGCTGGTGAAAGACCTTCCCGCACAGGGAACCTGACAGAAAATCCGGCCGGACGAAATTCGTCCGGCCGGATTTTTTCACAGGATCAGCAGCAGTCCCAGTGCCAGCAGCAGTTCGTCGTCCGCATCCTCCTCGAAAAGGAGAAACAAAAGCAGCAAAAGCAGCAGATCCCCAGTGTCCACGTTCTCCAGATGAAAGCGGTCCAGCAGCCTGCGAAGTATCCCGGAGATCCCGTCGGGTCCCTCTCCGGGCGGCGGAGGAGGCGGAGGACCGAAAGGCCGGCGGGGAGGCGGCTCCGGAGGCGGAGGCGCCCGGCGCGTTCGCTCCTGCTCTCCGCCTCCGGACTCATCCTCCGGAATCCGGGTATAGACGCCGCGGTCGTTGCGGATATAGCGGTTATACACCTAAGACCCCTCCCATCCGGCAAAGAACTTTTTGCCGATGTGGATGAGGCGGGCCAGCTGGAGCGCACGCTCCACTTTTTGCTGGCGCTCCGGCTTTAAATAGGGCTTCAGCGCCTGAAGAAGCCGCTGCGCGTCGGCGTTCTCTCCGCCGTTCATCTCCTGCACCAGCGGGAGAAGCCGCGTCAGGAGCCCCGGGTCCAGCCCCGCCATGGGCGCAGAGAACGGCTCCCCTCCGCCCGGAGGGGCTTCCTCCGCCGGCTTTGGCGGCGGAGACGGGGCGCTGCCCGCCTCGCTCTTTTCAGAGGTTTCCTGGCCGGAGAGCGTCTGCGCCAGATGCATGATCTGGGCCATGCTGTCCGGGTTGGATAACAGCGCATTCAGTTTTTCATCAAATTCCGACACGCTGACGGCCAACCTTTCTTCCGGCTTTCATCGGAGCGCTGTGTCGGGACCGGCCCGAAAACGCGGAGAGAGCGGCTTTCTGGCGCCGCTACTTCATGGCGGCTTTACTGATGCGCCTGGCGAGCTCCGCGCCCTCCGGACTTCGCAGAACTTCGCTCACAAGCCGGATCATGGCGGCAGGGTCTCCCCGGGCGGCTCCGGCGGCGGCCTGCTCCAGCGCCGGGGTTCCGCCCTGCGTCATCAGCTGCAAAAGGCGCTGACCATCCTGCGTGTGGAAAAGCGCCTCGGCCGCCGCCGGATTTTTCTTCAGAGCTTCGATCAACTGTTCGGTTTTGGTATCCATGAAAACTCCTCCTGCTTCCCATCGACGTGGAGACGCCGTCTCCCTCCGGATATGCTCAGTTCAGTATATGTGCAAGGAGACAAAAAAGTGCCTGCGCATTGCGCAGGCACTTGCATCCTGTTCTGCTTTTCCGTTCGACAGGCGGCGGTCACGCTCCCTTTGCGCTTTTCTTCGCCTCGTCGCAGTCCCGGGACAGGGGACATCCCGCACATTTTGGAGAGCGGGCCGTGCAGACGTCCCGGCCGAACAGAACCATCCGGTGACAGAAGTCGGAGGATTCCCTTGGGGGAAGAACCTGCCGGAGCTGCCGCTCCACCTGCAGCGGATCGCGGCTGCCGTCCGTCAGTCCCAGACGGCCCGTGATGCGGATGCAGTGCGTGTCGCAGACGTAGGCAGGCTGGTGATAGACGTCGCCCAGGATCAGGTTCGCCGTCTTGCGGCCGACGCCGGGCAGGGAGGTGAGGGCCTCCATGGTGCCGGGCACTTTGCCGTCGAATTCGCGCAGCAGCTGCTGGGCGCAGGCCACGATGTCCCGGGCCTTGCCGTTGAAAAAGCCGCAGGAGTGGATGTATTCGCCCACCTCGGCCGGGTCCGCCTCCGCGAAGCTCTCCAGCGTCGGAAAACGGGAAAAGAGCGCCGGCGTCACCTGATTGACCCGCGCATCGGTACACTGGGCGGAGAGCCGCACGGAGAAGAGCAGTTCGTAATCCTTCTCATACTGCAAAGAACAGATGGCGGCAGGATACCGGTCCTTCAGCGTTTCAATGATGCGGCGGACCGCAGCTTTGGACTTCACGGAAGATCACCTCAGTCGTTTTAGTTTGGCCTCCGGCGCGGGCCGGAGACTGTCCCCATCATAACACAGAAAACGACTGTTGGCGAGCAGAAAAAAGCGTGGAAAAACGAACTGGGATATGGTATCATAAAACACAGTGACAAAAGGGGAGGCGAGGATATGGAACGGCCGCTGGCGGACGAGATCCGCCCCAAAACGCTGGACGAGGTCGTGGGACAGAGGCATCTGCTGGGTCCCGGAGCCGTCCTGCGCCGCCTGATCGAGGGCGGGGCCTCCGCCAATATGGTGTTTTACGGCCCGTCCGGCACCGGAAAAACCACCGTGGCGAACATCATCGCCCAGAGAACGCAAAAGACCCTGTATCGGCTCAACGCCACCACCGCGTCCTTGCAGGACGTGAAGGACATCATCTCCAACGTGGGGACGCTGATGGCTCCCGGCGGCATTTTGCTGTACCTGGACGAGATCCAGTATTTCAACAAAAAGCAGCAGCAAAGCCTGCTGGAGTTTATGGAAAACGGCTCCGTGACGCTGATCGCCTCCACCACGGAAAACCCTTATTTTTATGTGTACAGCGCCCTGCTGTCCCGCAGCACGGTGTTTGAGTTCAAGGCGGTGATGCCCGAGGAGGCGGAGGAAGCCGTTCTCCGCGCCCTGAATGTGGAGAAGGGACGGCTGCCGCTGCCCCTCTCCTGGGAGGAGGGAGTGCCGCTCCAGATCGCCACGGCCTGCGGCGGCGACGTGCGCAAGGCCATCAACGCGGTGGAGCTGCTCTGCCAGGCGGCACAGCCCCGGAACGAGCACTATTGCCTGACAAGTGAAGACGCATTACAGGTATCTCAGCGCAGCGCAATGCGCTATGATCGGGATGGGGATGCCCACTATGACATCCTCTCGGCCCTGCAAAAATCCATCCGGGGCTCCGATCCGGATGCGGCGATCCATTACCTGGGCCGCTTGCTGGAGGCGGGGGACCTGCTCTCGCCCTGCCGGCGGCTGCTGGTCATCGCCGCCGAGGATGTGGGCCTGGCCTATCCCCAGGCGATCGTGGTGACGAAGGCGTGCGTGGACTCCGCCTTGCAGCTGGGGCTGCCGGAGGCGCAGATCCCGCTGGCGGAGGCCGCGATCCTGCTGGCCACTTCACCCAAGTCCAATTCCGCCTACGCGGCCATTGAATCCGCCCGGGCCGATTTGAAACAGGGGCGGACGGGGGACATCCCCCGCCAGCTCCAAAATGTTCACGCGGACACCACCGGCTTTGACAACCGCCAGAATTACAAGTATCCCCACAGCTATCCCAACCATTGGGTCCCCCAGCAGTACCTGCCCGATGCCCTTAAGGACGCGCATTATTACGAATACGGCCCAAACCGGACCGAGCAGGCTGCCAAGCGCTACTGGGACGAGATCAAGGGTCCGCGGTAAATACCGTCTCCACCGGCGGCTTTTCATAATTGGGCGGGGAGTAGACCCAGCGGGTGAGCTGTCCGTCGGTGATCTGATAGCGCAGCGGCGCCGGTCCCGGCAGCGGCGGAAGCCGGTCGATGATCTGGAGCTTGATTTTCATTCGCTCCGGACGGATGCTCTTGAGATAGACAGAGACGCGGTCTCCCTCCGCGATGCCCTCCCGGCAGTCCGCGAGGCCGGAGAGGTTGGGCGTCAGCTCCACGAAGCAGCCGTAGTCCTTGACGGAGCGGACGATGCCGGGGACGGTATCGCCCGGCTGGAACCAGCTGGCGTTTTCCATCCAGGTGCCCAGCAGCTCCTTGTGGGTCATGGTGAAGCGCGGCGTGTCGGGGTCGATGGACGCCACGGCGGCCAGCAGCTTCTGCCCCACGCGGAAGCGGTCGGAGGGATGGGAAATGCGGGAGACCGAGATATTTTCCACCGGCAGCATGGCGATGATCCCGCAGCCGATGTCCAAAAAGGCGCCGAACGGTTCCAGATGCGTGACCCGACAGGTCAGCACCATGCCGGGGCTGAGCGTGGAGAGAAACCAGCGCAGCGCCCGCTCCTGCACCGCTCTGCGGGATAGAATGGCGACGCCCGCGCCTTTTTTGTCGGCGCTCAGCTCCGTGACCTGGAAACACACCGGTTTTCCCACCCGGGAGAGCAGTGCGATCTCCCGCCCCGCTCCGCTGATCCAGGGCGCCACCGCCTCCTCGCGGGGAATAATCCCCTCCATGCCGCCCAGCGGAATATGGAGCGCGCGGCCCGCGTCGCAGCGCAGGACGGTGCCCTCCAGAATGGTTTCGTTTTCAATGGCGTCCTTGAGGGCCGCGGGCGGCAGAACCGTCTGCGGGCGCAAGCCCTCCGGCAGATAAATTTTATTTTCCGGCATAGATACCTCCATACGTCGTCGTACGGGCGGAGCAGCCCGGCTGTCCGTCCGTTTGGGGGACGCGCCCTGCAAAAATCAGGATACTGAATTACTATATGCGCATCTGCCCGGCAGATTGACAGGGGACTCCCCCGCCGGGATGGAAAGGACTGGTCAGTGAAATGGACCTTCATCTGCATGACCGCGTGGAGCTGAAAAAGAAGCACCCCTGCGGAAGTATGGACTGGGAAGTTCTGCGGGTGGGAATGGACATCAAGCTCAAATGTCTGGGCTGCGGCCATGAGCTGATGCTGCCCCGCAGCAGAGCTGAAAAAAGCATTCGGAAGATTCTGAGCAAGGAGGAGAAACATGAGTAAGACAACGCGCATCGTGGCGCTGGTGCTGGTGATCGCCATGGTGATCGCCCTTCTGGCGTCGCTGATTCTGCCGTATATGATGTGATCGCCGTCGATTTCGGCGGCGGAAAACCGTCCGCGCACCCCACCGGATCTCCG
>Ga0183101_1001384_pt1 | contig 23307 bp, 21 predicted proteins | sample Biomet3_FD_127790 | JGI IMG/M metagenome (GOLD analysis project Ga0183101, IMG submission 127790) | Microbial communities from bioreactor (seeded with sewage sludge) at LBNL, California, USA - Biofuel metagenome 3 | ecosystem: Engineered > Bioreactor > Anaerobic > Unclassified ...
TAGTTTTTGTATAGAAAAAGAATAAAAAAGAAATCTTATTCGCCTGCCAGATTTTCCTCACATGCGTTCGGAAAGGCAGATGCGTAAAAAAAATCTACGGCTCCACAGTCGCCTGCGATTTTTTTATTATACCTTGCTATAGTAGGGGAAAGAGTAGTAGTAGAAGGGTAAAAAATATGTATGATAAATTTGTTGAATATTTAAAAGCTTATAAAAAGAAAACAATAAAATTAAGTGAATTAGAAAAATTACCAGATGGAAGTATGAATTATGAGAATTTTGAGGCGAGTATAAAGAAACTTGTTGAAGATAATATATTAATAGAAAAAGGCAGGAAAATTAATTCTTTGGCCTTAAATTATGGCGTAAATCATTATGAACTTCAGAAAGCAAAAATAGATGAGATAAATAATTATATTTTGAAGTTTTCTAAAGAAATTGATTTAGGTGAGTATTTTAAATTATCAGAGGAGATATTTCATAAAGATCTTCCATTTATACAGATAGTTAATGATTATATATTAAGTAATGGTTTTCCTGATAATTATGTTACTTCTCAGGAGAGGTCTTTTAATATTTCAGGTGATGAAAAGTGGATAGATGAGAAAAATGGCAAAAAGCTATTAGAAAGAATAAAAATATGGGATAAACTTAAAATCGTAAATGATTCAGATCCATTAATGCTGGCTGTAAATCAAAAGGGCTTTGAAAAGCCTGTTCATTATCATCTTATTGTTGAAAATAAGGCGACCTTTCTAGCATTAATGGATATTTTAAGGGAAACAAATTATACTACGCTTATTTATGGCTGCGGCTGGAAGATAGTTTCTAATTATTATATGATAGATAAACAGCTCAATTTAAAAGATAAAAATGAATTTATATATTTTGGAGATATGGACAAAGAAGGTATTTCTATATGGAATTCTTTAAATGAAAAAATGAAGGTAAATATAGCCGTTAATTTTTATAAAGCTCTCCTCAAAAAAACTTATAGCATAGGAAAGAAAAATCAAAAGAGAAATGATGATGCTATAAATAATTTTTTGAGCTTTTTTACAGAACATGAAAAAGAAGTTCTATTAAACATGATAAATAATGGCGGTTATTTGCCACAAGAAGGCTTAAATAAAGAAGAATTAAAAAGGATATGGAGTGGAATGTGTGAAGATTAATATAAACAATGTAGTTGAAAATTATCATGAGAGAATTCAAAGATTAGCATTATTTGACCCATTGTACACACTTAACGAAAAGAAATTAAAAGACAAAAGTGACAATAAAGTTGATTTTTTTAGCTTTGGATTATTAACTTTGCTCTTTTTCTTTGAAAATATGCTTATAAGGAATAAAAAAGTTGGAGTTAAGGATGTGGCAGAGTATTTACAGATAGTAAATGAAGGACAATTTGATTTAGAAAATGAAGATTTTTTAAAAGTAGCCAGAACTATTATAGAAACCTTTAGACCACCAAATGGGAAAAGGAATTTTAAGACTTTTTATAACTACGAGACAAGAAAAGAGGATATTGTTCAATATTCTATATTGAAAGCTGACAAAGCTGATTTAGAAACAAATACTCAATATTATACCTTGGATGAACAAGGCTTGGAGCTAATATTTGCAACTAAAGAGTATTTTAATGAATTTCAATTATCAATTAATCAGCTTATATTAAGAAAACAGCTTGAAAAAGGAGAATTTGTAGGTGCTCTTAGGCAGATTGATGAGATGAACTTAGATGTCAAAAACCTCTATGACAGGATTTTTAGGATAAAACATGAAGTTAATAGAAACATAGTCTCTAGTGAAACTTTTGAAAGATATAAAAATATAATTGGTGATATTAATGATAGATTAACTCATGAAAATGAGGAATTTGAAGAATTAAGAGCTTTTGTAAAAGAAACTAAAGAAAAAATCGCTAATGAAATGAATAAGGATGAAGATAAAAAAGCCTTTGAATTAATTATAAAAATAGATAAAGAATTAGATGAAGTACATTATGAGCATAGAAAACTCTTAAAAGAGAGTATTTTGCTTAAAACTTCAGCGCTTCAGGCAGCACAAGAATCTTTATATTATATAGGAATAAATTCTTTTAATTTTAATCAGGAAATCGTAAGCAGAATCTTTTCTTCACCACTTCCATTAAATAGTACAAGAAGATTAGTAGAACCATTTTTATATTTAGGCAGAGAAAAAACATGGTCACCTATATCAGTGTTTTCAAAGCAGAGAATTGAAAATACTGAAAGAACGGAAAAAAGTGATGAATTTTTAAATGTTTTAAGTAAGGAAAAGTTAAAAGAAGAAATTGAATTGCAGAGTAATAAATATAAACGTGTGACAGAGCTAATAATTTTGGCTTTAAATCATAAAAAAGTCAATAATATTACAATAGAGGAATTAGTAGAATTTATAAGAGGAAATGATGAAGAGGATATTATTAATGAGCGCCCATTTTACGATTTTTGGATTACGCTTCATCAAAAGTCGCCAATCACAATAAAGATAGAAGATAATGATGAAGAAGAACTTATGGGCAAATCTTATGATATATTTTCAGCTAAAGGATACAAATTATATGTTGAGGAATTAGATAATGTTTTGAAGGTTACAAAGAGGTTTAGTATAAAAAATATGTTTTTAAAATTGGAGGGTAAAGATGATAGCGTATAATAATGAACAAGTGATGCAGGCGTTTAAGATATATTCCGTTCTAGCTAAAAATGGCTATGCGGAAAAGGATGAATTAAGATTATACATATCTGATGACATGATTAGGGGGCTGGTAGATCAGTTTTCTAAAGAGGTTGACTGTACTATTTTTTTAGCAGGAGATTTTATATATCTTATTCCTATTTCTAAGGATTCCATATTCCATGTATCTAATGAAGCTATTAAGAAGGACTATTTGCCAGCAAAATCAGTAAATTTAGACATTTATCTTATGTATGTTTCAATAATTGTGTTATTTGGTGAATTTTATGATAGTTATCAAACAATAGAGCCTACAAGAGATTTCATTAATATTTCCGATTGGCTTGAAAGTTTAAATGAAAGAATTTCAAGTTTAAAGGAACATAATGTTGATAATTTAAAGGAATTAGATGAAGAATATGATTATAATTGGTCTTTAATTATAGAAAAATGGCTTGATATGGATGAAATTAAAGAAACAGTTAAAGTGCAAAATGCAAGAACAATTAGCAGAAAGAGTTTTTTAAATAGTGTAAAAAACTTTTTAGAAGCTGAGGAGCTTATTATGGATATTGGAAATGAAGAGCTGGAACTTACGGAAAAAGCTAAAACAATAATTCAAAGATATTATATGGAATATGATTATAACAGAGGGATCCTTGATTTTATGTACAATCTTGATAAAAAGGAGGTTAAGTAAGATGCCAGCCATATCAAAAATAAGATTTACTAATGTAGTATATGAAAATGGACAAAAGAGATATAATGATGATGTTTTTCAATTTGATGGAGAAAATGGAGCTATTCTTTTAGAAAATGGCGGAGGTAAGACTGTATTTATTCAAACAGCACTTCAAGCTATACTTCCAAATCATGATCTTGCAGATAGAAAAATCAAAAATACTTTAATGCTTGAAAATAATTCTGCTCATATTGCAATAGAATGGATCATAAGCGAAAGACCCAGAAGATATGCATTAACTGCAGTAACCTTGTTTATGAATAAAGGGTCAGTTGATGCTCTAAAATATGCTTATGAATATGAAGAAAACGATGATGAAACCATAGAAAAGCTTCCTTTTAAAGTTAAAAATGCAAGCGGAAATTATAGACCCGCGAATAAGGACGAAATGGAAGATTATTATAGCACCATGAGTAAAAATAGGATTAATGCTAAGCTCTTTAAGGTAAAACGTGATTATCATAAATACATTGAAGATAAGTTTAAAATTATCCCAAAGGAATGGGATAGAATTGCAACAATAAATGGTGCAGAAGGTGATGTGGAAAAATTTTTCGATGCCTGCGCAACAATGGGTCAGTTAGTAGATAACCTTTTGATACCAACAGTTGAAGAAGCTTTAGCTGGAAATGGTACAAAGGAATTTGCTGAAACCTTTGAAAAACAAAGAGAGCATTTTAAAAAATATAATCAATTAAAGGCAAGAATAGATGAAAGCAGACAAGTTGAAAATCAAGTTGGAACTTATATAGAATATTATAAAGATTATGATGAGATAAACAATAAAGTGATAGAAACCAAAGAGGAGCTTAAAGCATTATATGAATTAGCTAAGACAGAACAAGATTTAAATAGTGAAAAGCTTTCTAAAATAAATAATGAAATACTTGGTGTAAATGATCAGGATAAAAAATTAGAACAAAAGGAAGCTTCTTATAAATTAGCACTTTTAGAAAAAGATATGCACCTAAAAAAGAGTATGTTTGAAATCAAAGAAGATGAATATAACAAAATTTTAAATAGAAAGCTTGAAAAAGATAAAAGATATTCGAATTTGAAGGTTTTAAAGTATAAAAATGATATAAAGCAGGAAGAGGAGTTAGTTAAGTTTAATAGAGAGCAAATTGAAAATTTAGATAAAGATGAAGAAGTTGTTGATATTAAAGATGAATTAGATGTAAACGCAGGTGAAATAAGAGGTTATTATTTAAAGGAAGAAGATAAACTCAATAAGCAGCTTCAGTTTATAGAAAGTCAAATAAATACTGAAAATACCGAAATACATGAAAATGAAAAGTATTTACAAGAAAAATTAAATAATGAAAAAGCTTTAGAAAGCAATAAAAGTAATTTAGAAGGTAAAAGTAATACCATTGAAGAGGATATAGAAAAAATAAAAAAAGAAATTTTATTTGATGAAAAACAGGAAAGTGTAGAAGATAAAATTAGTGAATGGAAAAATAACCTATCAGAATTAGAAAATAAAATATTCAATAATCATAAGAAAAAATCCGAATTAAATAATGAAGAGCTTCAAGTAAAAAAATTATTAGATGATAAACGTGTTGATTATGACAATCTTAAAATACAAAGCATAGAGTTAGATTCTAAATTAAATAAAATAAAAGCTGAAGAAGAAGCTTTAATAAGGAGATTAAAAGAATTTAAAAACAGTTTTTATAGCGTAGAAGCCCTGCACGCTAAAGAAGCAAGCATAATAGACCAACTAGAAAATTCCCTTGAAAAAGCTAGAGAAAATAAAGAAAAAGCTATACTTGATGAGAGAATTTCATACAGATGGCTTGATGATTATAAGGAAAGTGAATATTATACTGCAGATGCTGTTATAGAAAAATATCTTATTTCCTGGAGAAATCAATTTGATTATATTGAAAGTGGTACTACTTATATTCAGAGAGCAGCTAAGAGTAATCAGCTTTCTGAAGAGGCTTATTTTGAAAAATTTCCATACTGGGCAATAACTTTGGTGGTTTCGGAGAAGGAAAAAACAAAATTAAATGAAAAAATAAGTAAAAGCTTAGACAAATTAATAAATCCCGTAATAGTTATGGATGAAAAAGAGACAAGGGATGTACTAAGTGGTAATAAAGATTTTAGTAGAGATAACATTTTTATACCAGCTCCTTGGAAGGATAATATTTCACAAAACTACTTTGAAAGCTATAGAAAAGAAATAACTGAAAAAGCTGAAGAAATTAAAAAACAAAGAATAGAAAAAGAAAATGAATATATAATTACTGAAGCTTTATTAAAAGCTTTAAGAAAATTTTATGCTGAAAATTCCTATGAAGTTTTTAGTAACATGAAAAAACAGTTTGAGGAAGTAAGTTTAAATAAGAATTTAGCTGAAGATGCCATAAAACAACTTGAAGGAAGGCTAGAGGATATAACAATAGAGATTAAAAAAATAGATTCGGAAATTTCAAATTGTAAAGAAGGCAAAGTAGATTTAGAAAAGAAAATTGAAAAAGCTAATGAGTATTTTATTAAAAATAATAAAAATAAAAAGCTCATCATTGAGATTAAAAAATTAAAAAATGAACTAGAAATTTTAAATATTGAAATTAAAAAAGTCCAAAGTGATATTAAATACAAAGAAGATTTTGTGGAAAGCTTAAAGAATGATTTTAACGAAATAGATTATAACAAAAGAAGTATTGTCTTAAAGGAATTTTATGATGAAGTAAAAGAAAAGATTCCTAAGAGTTCAAATAAAACTATAGGGACTTTAATTGAGCTTAGAAAAACTTTAAAAGATAAATTAGACAACAAACAGAAAAATAGAAAGAGCTTAGAAGATGAACTTAGGGAAAGGCTTGAGAAAATAAAAACATTAAATAGTGATTTGGAAAACTTTATAAAAGGTCTGGAAGTTGAAATTGATGAAGAATTTAGTGACTTAATTAATAATGATGAAATGAGCAGGCTTATTGATGAAATTAATGATTTAAAGAGAGACTTGAAATTAGAAAAAAAAGAATATAATCAGACTAGCAAGAATTATGAAAAAAGTGAAATCATTTATGAAACTAAAAAAGATGATTATGAGAAAACTTATGGAAATATAATTATATTTAATGAAGCCTTAGAAGAAGTGGAAGAATTATTAATTAGTGAGAAAAAGATTTTAAGTGAAAAGAAAAAGAAGCTTGAAGTTGAGGAAAAGAGATTAAGTGAGGAAAAATCTGAATTAGATAAAGTAATAAATGATTTTAAATTATGTAATGCAGGATATCCGTTTTTAAATGAAGCTATAAAAGATATAGAACTTAAAGATGAAGTGAAAAATAATTTTTCATATAACAGAAAAGAAATAGTAGCTAAAGTTTCTAGTAACATAATTGAATTGCAAAAGCAGTTAGCTAAAAGATCAAAAGAAACTGAAGAACAAAAGGAAAGGTTTTTGAATTTCTGTGAAAATAAGATTTTAGATATTAAATTAAAGAAAATGGCAGTTGATGGCGTGAATTTTAGAAAAAGTTATACGGATATTATTGAATGGCAGAATATGATGATTGAACGTATAAATAAAATTATTGAGTTATTAGAAAGTGATATGCGTGAACATGATGAAGAAATGAAGCAGTTTATTAATCACCTTCATTCATATTTAGTGATGATGGCTCAAGAATTAAAAGCAATTCCTAAGAAAACAAAGATTAAGCTTGAAGATAATTGGAAGGAAGTTTATTTATTTAATGTACCTGAATGGAATGAAAAAGATGGAAAATTAGAGCTTTATAATCATATAAACTGGATTTTAAAAAGACTAGAAGGCGAAGAGTACAGAGATGAAAATGGAGTTGAAAATCAGGAAAAAGTAAAAAAATCTATTGAAAAATGGCTTCAATCAAAGCAGCTACTTCCAATTGTAATGAATCAAAAAAAGATAACTATAAAATGCAGAAAAGTAACCAATGATGGTAAAATGAGCAGTATGCCATTTTCATGGGAGGAATCTAATTCTTGGTCTGGAGGGGAGAAGTGGAGCAAAAATATGGCGTTATTTCTTGGAATACTTAATTACGTTGCTGAAAAGAGAAAGCAGATAATTCCATTAAAGAGCCATTATAGAACAGTTATAGTTGATAATCCATTTGGAAAAGCTTCAAGTGATCATGTACTCGATCCAGTATTTTTTATTGCAGAGCAGTTAGGATTTCAAATTATAGCATTAACAGCACATGCAGAAGGGAAGTTTATAAGGACATATTTCCCTATTGTATATAGCTGTAAGCTTAGAAGCAGCGAAAATGGAAATAGTCAAATTCTAACAAATGAAAGAGAAATTAAAAAGGCCTTTTTAAAAGATGCAGATTCAGAAAAATTAGAAAGACTTGGACAAGTTAATCAAATTATGATGTTTGAATCGTAATGAGTTTTCAGAACTATAACTTTAGATAGTAACTAACGAGAAGTTTAGAAAGAATTATCTGAACAATATGGTAAACAAGTATGGTACTAAGGAAGAAGCAGCTGATGAACTTATAACAATAATTATACAAAGCGAAAAAAATATTGAATATTAAGAAAAAACTGAAAATATTTTTGAAATTACAATTATTCTCATAATAGTTATTGACAATTGTGTAACATACCGTATAATAGATTTATACACAATGGCTGGTGTTAATAACACCAGCTATTTTTTTTACAATAATTTTAACGTTAAAAAATTATCTTACAATAATTCTTTGGAATATATTCAAAATAGAAAAGTAAATATTATTATGCATAATATGGTGAAAACAATAAAATAGGATTAAAAATATTAACTATATGACAAAGGCGTCTATAAAATCAAGGAAGATTTTATAGGCGCTTTTTTTGTATAAAACAGGACTAGTATTAAATAAAAAAATTGAAAATTTGGAGGAGATATTTATGATTAAAAAGACATTTTTCAAAAGAATATTGGGGGTAGTAACTGTATTAGCAATGACAGCAACAATGTTTATGGGGTGTAGTGAGACAGCTAAAGTAAGTTCAAATGGGGGAAGTGCAGCTAGTGGAGATACAATTAAGATCGGAGGAGTATTTCCATTAACTGGTGATGTTCCAGCTTTGGGTGCAGCAATGGAAAACGGATCTAAACTTGCAATAAAAGAAATAAATGATGCTGGTGGAGTTCTTGGTAAAAAGTTAGAGCTTGTTTCAGAAGACGATCAAAATCAAGCAGCAACAGCGCCAAATGCCATTACAAAGTTAATTACGCAAGATAAAGTTTCGGCAGTAGTCGGAACATATGCAAGTAAATGTTCAATTCCAATGGCAGCAGTTGCAAAAGATTCAAAAGTAGTTATGATTACTCCGGGGTCAACAAATGAGAAAGTTACTACTGAAGGTGGAGATTATGTATTTAGAGCATGTTTTATAGATCCATTACAAGGTCAAGTTGGTGCAAAATTCGCGTCAGAAAATTTAAAAGCTAAAAAAGTAGCAATGCTTTATGATATTGGTAATGATTATTGTGTAGGTATTTCAAAAGAATTTAAGAAAAACTTTGAAGCGGCAGGGGGGACTGTAGCATATGAAAAAACTTATAATGCAGGAGAAAGTGATTTCAAAGCATTTTTAACTGAAATAAAAGAATTAAATGTGGATGTAATTTATCTTCCAGATAACTACTCAACTGTTGGATTAATTGCAAAACAAGCAAGAGAAATTGGTATAAAGGCACCATTCTTAGGTAGTGATTCATGGAGTGATCCAGGTCTTGTAAAAGTTGGAGGAGATGCCATTGAAGGATCTTACTTTACAGATCACTTATCGTTAAAATCAGATAATGCATCAATTAAAAAGTTCGTTGAAAATTACAAAAAAGAATATAATGGTGATCCTAGTGCATTCTCAGTACTTAGTTATGATTCAGTATACATTTTAGCAGAAGCAATTAAAAAAGCAGGCAGCACAGATGAAAATGCTATTAAAGATGCAATGGCTAAGTTAGATGCAGATTGTGGAACCACACATTATAAATTCGATGATAAACATAACCCAATTAAGAGTGTAGTTATTAATAAAGTTGTAAAAGGACAATTTGAATTTGAAACTGAGGTTAAATAATTCTAAAGAAAATTAAATTTTATTGTTTAGCGGCTATATTAATGGGGTAAGCTGTAATTTAAGTAGACCTAGAGATATAGCCTTTTATAAAGGAGAGGTGTACATGAGTACTTTATTACAACAAATTGTAAATGGTATATGCCTAGGTAGTGTATATGCATTAATAGCTATTGGCTACACTATGGTATATGGAATTATTAAATTAATTAATTTTGCTCACTGTGATATTTATATGGTTGGTGCTTTCTTAGGTTACTTTGCAGCAACTGTATTAGGTCTTGGATTTATTCCAAGTTTGATTTTTTCTATGGTTTCATGTGCTGTCTTAGGTATGTTAATTGAAAGAATTGCTTATAAACCACTTAGAAATTCACCTAATGTAACATTGTTAATAACCACAATGGGAATGGAACTTATATTACAAAACTTTGTAAAAGCTGATTTTGTTGCAGGTCCAAATACTAGAAATTTTCCAGAAGTAATTCCTTTAATTTCTTATAAAATTGGAGCAATAACAATAAGTAATCTTCAAATAATAGCACTTGCTATTACTATTATATTATGTGTTGCATTACAATACCTTGTAAATAAAACTAGAACAGGTAGAGCAATGAGAGCAACTTCTTATGATAGAGATGCAGCAGCATTAATGGGAATAAATATTAATAGAGTAATTTCTTTAACTTTTGCTTTAGGTTCAGCGCTAGCTGCCACAGCTGGTGTACTTGTTGGTATGCTATATCCTAGACTTGAGCCTGCTATGGGTGTTATGCCAGGACTTAAATCTTTCGTAGCTGCTGTTCTTGGGGGCATTGGAATTATACCAGGGGCCATGTTTGGTGGACTTGCAATGGGACTTATTGAGACTTTATCAAAGGTATATATTAGTTCAGGATTATCAGATGCAATTGCTTTTTCAATTTTAATTATAATTCTTATTGTAAAACCAACAGGTTTATTTGGTAAGAAAAACAATGTGAAGGTGTAGGTGATGAAAATGATAAATAAGATAAGCAAAAATGAAAATAGTACAAGCTTAAGCCTGGTTAAAACCACATACACTAGATATATGATTACAACAGTTGTCCTTGCATTAATTTATGTGTTTCTAATGTTTCTTGTAAACCAAGGAATAATTGGTGATTATATACTTAGAATTATGAAACAAATTGGTATTTTTTTAATTGCAGCCTTAGGTCTTAATCTTATATTAGGGTTTACTGGTCAATTTACTATGGGACATGCTGCTTTTATGTCAATAGGAGCATATGGATCTGCAATAATGACTAAAAATTTTAATATGCCCTTTCCAATTGCCTTACTTGTAGGAATCATATTAGCTGGAATTTTAGCAGCGCTAATTGGATATCCAATATTAAGACTTAAAGGGGATTATTTAGCTATTTGTACCTTAGGGTTTGGAGAAATAGTAAAGGTAGTAATTCAAAATGTAGATTATGTTGGTGGTGCTAGAGGGATTTCAGGAATACCAGGAAGCACTTCTTTCTTAATAGTATTAATAGGTGTAGCACTTTGTTATGCAATACTAAAAAATTTAATTCATTCTTCAAAAGGTAGAGCAATTATGTCAATTAGAGAAGATGAAATAGCAGCAGAAGCTATGGGAATAAATTCTACTAAATACAAGATGATTGCATTTATTATAGGTAGCAGTATGGCTGGTCTTGCTGGGGGCTTATATGCACACTTTAATTCTTTTATTGATCCAGCAAGCTTTGCATTTTCAAAGTCAATTGAGTTAATAACTTATGTAGTACTTGGTGGAATGGGAAGTTTATCAGGAACTGTAATTGGAACTTCAATTCTTATTTATTTACCTGAATGTCTAAGAGGACTTAGTGAGGTATTTAAGACATATCGTATTTTAATATATGCTGTTATGCTTGTGCTCATGATGATTTTCCGTCCACAAGGTATTCTTGGAACAAGGGAAATTACAGTAGATAATATAATAAAATTTTTTAAGAAATTCGGGAAAAACTCTACAAAAAATATAGTTCAAGACGAAAAGGCTGGTGAGTAGTATGTCTTTACTTTCAGTAGAAAAATTAACAATAAAATTTGGTGGTCTTACTGCCGTTTCTGATGTAAATATGGAAATTGGGGAACATCAATTAATTGGTCTTATAGGTCCAAATGGTGCAGGTAAAACAACTCTTTTTAATATGCTTACTGGTGTATATAAACCAACAGAAGGAAAAATACAATTAAATGGTGAACGTATTGATGGAACTAAACCTTATGATATTACATCAAAGCATATTGCTAGAACATTTCAGAATATTAGACTTTTCACTGAATTAACTGTACTTGAAAATGTTATGATTAGTTTTAACTTTCAAGCAAAATCTAGTTTGTTTACATCTATTATTAAGACTCCAGCTCACATTTATGAGGAACAAAAAATGAAGCAAGAGGCTTTAGAAATATTAAAAATTTTTAAATTAGACGATAGTGCAGATGAGCTTGCGAGTAATCTCCCTTATGGTAAACAAAGAAGATTAGAAATAGCTAGAGCATTAGCAGCTAAACCTAAGCTTTTACTTCTTGATGAGCCAGCCGCTGGTATGAATCCTCAAGAAACAGTGGAACTTACTGAACTTATTCGCTGGATAAAAAATGAGTTTAAAATATCTATTTTACTTATCGAACATGATATGAAACTTGTAATGAATGTATGTGAATACATTTATGTACTTTCTTTTGGCGAAATTATTGCTAAAGGGATTCCAAAAGAAATTCAAAAAAATCCACAAGTAATTGAAGCGTATTTAGGAAAGGGGGCGGCACAATAATATGTTAAAAGTAGAAAATATTAATATATCTTATGGTGCAATTCATGCGATTCACGATTTGAGTTTAGAAGTAAATAATGGAGAAATTGTAACTTTAATTGGAGCTAATGGTGCTGGGAAGACTAGTACACTCAGAGCAATTAGCGGTTTAAATCCAATTAAATCTGGTGAAATCACTTATGATGGGAAAATGATTAGCAATATTGGAGCACACAAGATAGTATCTTATGGTCTTAGCCAAGTTCCAGAAGGAAGAAGAGTATTTGGTGATCAGACAATAGAAGAAAATCTTTTATTAGGAGCTTATTTAAGAAAGAGTAAATCTGAAATCAAAGTATCAATGGAAGAGGTATTTACATTGTTTCCAAGAGTAAAGGAAAGAAGAAAGCAGCTTGCAGGAACTATGTCAGGTGGTGAGCAGCAAATGCTTGCAATAGGGAGAGCGTTAATGGCAAAACCTAAATTATTATTGCTTGATGAACCATCAATGGGTCTTGCTCCTATTGTAGTTGAAGAAATATTTGAAATAATAAAAAACATCCGTAAAGCTGGAACAACAATTCTTTTAGTAGAGCAAAATGCAAATGCTGCACTTCAAATAGCTGATAGAGGTTATGTTTTAGAAACAGGTAGTGTTGTATTAGAAGGATTAGCACAAGATTTATTACATGACGATTCTGTTAGAAAAGCATACTTAGGAGAATAAAAGGATGGTCATATGAAATGATAGTGTAAAGTAAGTTATGAAAAAATAAAAAAGTAATTTACACTATTAAATAAAGGGGGAGGCAATATGGATAGGTTTGTAATTGCAATCACAAGAACTTGTGGAAGTGGTGGAACAACAATAGGTAAAATGATTTCAAAGGATCTAGAGATTAATATGTATGATAGAGAATTATTACGTTTAGCATCAGATGATAGTGGGATTAATGAATCACTATTTGCAAATGCAGATGAGCATGTTAAAAGTAGTTTACTATATATGGTGTCAAAGAAGGTATATGAAGGTGAATTGATTCCACCAGAAAGTAATGATTTTACTTCAAATGATAATTTATTTAATTATCAAGCTAAGATACTGCGGGAATTAGCAGAAAGAGAATCTTATGTTGTAATAGGGCGTTGTGCAGATTATATTTTAAAGGATAATCCAAATGTATTTAAGATTTTTATTCATGCATCTAATGAGTATTGTATTAAACATCAAATGGAAAGTTTGTGTATTTCAGAAAAAGAGGCTGCTAAGCAAATTAGGAAATTGAATAAGTATAGAAGAGGATACTATTATTACCACACGGGAAACAAGTGGGAAAACGTAAAAAATTATGATTTATCTCTTGATACTAGTAAATTAGGAATTGAAAATTGTGTTAGATATATTAAAGAATATATTAAGTTAAGAATGAATTCTTAACTAAGGAGATATTTATGGATAAAATGGATTACAAAATATTAAAGTGTTTGAAATCAAATGCCAGAATTAGAGCAGCCTCTATAAGTAATGAAATTCATTTGTCAGTTTCAGCAGTTCTTGAACGCATACATAAAATGGAGAAAAATAAGGTGATTCAAAATTATACCATTATAGTAGATCAAAAAAAATTAGATAATGATGTGTGTGCTTTGATGGAAGTTAGTCTTGAACATCCAAAGTTCTATGATAAATTTACTTCAGCTATTAAAGGGAATGATAATATTGTTTCATGTTATTATCTAACTGGAGATTATGATTTTATGCTTAAAATAATTTGTCAATCATCTGATCATCTTGAGAAAATTCATCGTGCAATAAAAAGTATAGAAGGAGTATCAGCAACTAAAACGCATTTTGTTTTAAAAAATATAAAAAATACATTTAGTGTAATACCAGAGGTAGAAGAGTAAATAGGCATATTAAAAATTTGAGGTTTATAATTGAATTTTTTAAAATATAAGAAAAAATTTTGGTAATACAGCAAATAACAATAAAATTAACTGGAATTTCAAAAAATATTGAAAAATATTTCTGTGAGATATACTATATGAATATAGTATTAGTTTCAAAGAAAAACCAGATATACTTTAGACGAAGAAGTCAAATTCAAAGGTCTAAAATATGTCTGGTTTTTTATTTTAAGAATTTTAGGAGGAAAATACAATGGAGAATTTAGGTTATTATAATGGAAAGTTTGGATTATTAGAGGAAATGACAGTACCAATGCTTGATCGTGTTTGCTATTTTGGAGATGGAGTTTATGATGCTACTTATAGCAGAAATCACAAGATTTTTGCATTGGAGGAGCATATTGAAAGATTTTACAACAGCGCTGGTTTATTAGGAATTAAAATTCCTTATTCAAAGGAGCAAGTAAAAGAAATCCTTAAGGAGATGGTATTAAAGGTTGATTCAGGAGAACAATTTGTATATTGGCAAATTACTAGAGGAACTGGAATGAGAAATCATGCTTTTCCTGGAGATGAGGTCCCTGCAAATCTATGGATTATGTTAAAGCCTTTAAATATTAAGGATATGTCACAAAAATTAAAGTTAATCACTTTAGAAGACACTAGATTTTTACACTGTAATATCAAAACCTTAAATTTATTACCAAGTGTAATTGCATCTCAAAAAACTGAAGAGGCAGGATGTCAGGAAGCTGTATTTCATAGAGGGGATAGAGTAACTGAATGTGCACATAGCAATGTATCAATTATTAAGGATGGTATATTAAAAACTGCTCCAACAGACAATTTAATTTTACCAGGTATAGCAAGAGCTCACCTTATTAAAATGTGTAAATCCTTTAATATTCCTGTAGATGAAACAGCATTTACCTTGAAGGAATTAATGGAGGCAGATGAAGTTATAGTTACTAGTTCAGGTCAATTTTGTATGGCAACCAGTGAAATAGATGGAATACCTGTAGGGGGAAAAGCACCAGAGCTTGTAAAGAAATTACAAGATGCATTGTTAAATGAGTTCTTAGAAGAAACAAAAACAGAATAGGAGGTAGAATATGAATCAACAAGAATTAACAATATTTAATTTGGGAGAGAATTTAGATAATTTAATGAATTTAGACCCTAGGGGATATGGTGTATGCCGCATTTTATATTCTGCAGCAAGAGAGTATACAAAAGAGCCTTTAACTACAAATGCAGCAAAAAAATTGGTGAACACCTTAAAAGATGGCGACTTAGTCTATATAATGACTGGTTTTGTACTTCTTCCTTTTAAAAAGGCTGAGATGGATGGAATTGTTAGCTCTATGATATTAGCTAGAGCTTTAGTTAAAGCTTTTAATGTCAAACCTGTAATAATATGTCCTGAAGATAATATGGAGGCTGTAAAAAATTTAGCGCAAGTAATAGGAGTTCACTTATATGATAGCATAGAGGAATTAAAAGAATATCCTATATCTATTGCAGCTATACCATTTACAAAGGATGAAAATGTAGCTGCCAAGCAGGCTGATGAAATCATAGCTAAGGGATTACCAAGCGCTGTTATTAGCATTGAGTGTCCAGGGGCAAATTCAATTGGTGTTTATCATAATGCAGTAGGACTAAATGTAACTGAATTAGAGGCAAAACAAGATATTTTATTTACTAAATTACAGGGCAAGGGTGTTCTTAATATAGCAATAGGAGATCTTGGAAATGAAATTGGTATGGGAACTATTAGTGAACATTTAGAAGAGTATATTCCATATGCAGCTAAAGGAAAATGTAATTGTGGATGTAATGGTGGAATTGCAGTAGCTACAAAGGCAGATAATATTATTACTGCAACAGTTTCTGACTGGGGCTGTTATGGATTGATTGCTGCAATTGCATATTTAAAGAAAGATTTAGAAATACTGCATACAAAAGAGTTACAAGAAGAAACAATGGTTGTAGCTTCAAGAAGTGGAATGATAGATATGTATGGATGGCTTGTACCTGCTATAGATGGATTTGGATTATCAATGAATCTTTCAATAGTTAATTTGATGAGAGAATGTGTATCTTATTCTATTAAATTAGAAGATACCTGTGCTACTTGGTTTGATAAAGTTATTGAATTAGGTTTTTATGAAAATGTTGTGTAGGGGCTGCCCACATGGAATGATTTGCAAGTAGTGATATAGGAATAAGTATTAGGAAGGGGATAATTATGGATTATTCTAAGATGAAACCGAGTGAAGTTCGAAATTTAATACGTGAAGGTAAGATTACAGGACCAACATCAGGAATGTGTGCTGGATATGCACAAGCTAATTTGGTTATCTTGCCAAAGGAGTTAGCCTATGATTTTCTATTGTTTAGCCAAAGAAATCCAAAAGCTTGTCCTATATTAGAAGTTAGTGATGTTGGAAGTAGAAGTTTAAGATATATTGCAGAAGGTGCAGATATTGCTAAAGATATTTCTAAATATAGAGTATATGAAGATGGAGTATTAACTGGTGAATATACGAGTGTTGAGCATTTATGGAGAGACGATTTTGTGAGCTTTTTAATAGGTTGTAGCTTTTCATTTGAATCAGAGCTTTTAGAGGCTGGAGTACCTGTAAGGCATATAGAAGAAAACTGTAACGTGCCAATGTTTATAACCAATATAGAGTGTGAACCAGCGGGGATCTTTAATGGAAAAATGGTTGTAAGCATGAGACCTATTCCCTATGATCAAATTGTTAAATCAGTAATGGTCACTGGAGCAATGCCAAAGGTTCATGGAACACCAATTCATATAGGAGAACCTTCTGTTATTGGAATTTCAGACATTAGCAAGCCCGATTTTGGAGATAGTGTTAATATAAAAGAAGGAGAAGTTCCAGTATTTTGGCCCTGTGGTGTGACACCACAATCTGTGGTTATGAATGTTAAACCTAAAATAGTGATTACACATTCTCCTGGCCATATGCTTATAACGGATACTAAAAATATAGACATTAAATTCAGTTAAGAGGTTTAACTCATAACTGATCAAACGGGGGTAATTATGTATAAAGTAGATTTAAATTGTGATTTAGGAGAAAGCTTTGGAAGCTATAAACTTGGTTTGGATGAAGAAGTGATTTCATATATATCTTCTGCTAACATAGCCTGTGGATTTCATGCAGCAGATCCGCTTGTAATGGACTATACAGTAAAATTAGCTAAGGCAGCTGGCGTTAGTATTGGTGCTCATCCTGGCTTTCCTGATTTAGTGGGCTTTGGAAGAAGAAATATGAATGTATCTCCAAAAGAAGCTAAAGCTATGGTGCAATATCAAATTGGTGCTTTAGATTCTTTTTGTAGAGCCCAAGGAGTTAAAATGCAGCATGTAAAACCACATGGGGCTTTATATAATATGGCGGGAAAGGATTTAAAACTTGCTGAAGCTATTTGTGAAGGTATATATGAAGTGAATCCTGAACTGATTTTACTTGCATTATCTGGAAGTGAAATGATAAATGCCGCACAAAATATTGGATTAAAAGTAGCAAGAGAGGCCTTTGCTGATCGTGCTTATGAAGAAGATGGATCTTTGGTTGCGAGGACTAAAGAAGGAGCGATGATTACAGATGAAGAAGTTGCTATTAAAAGAGTTATTAAGATGATAAAAGAAAACAAGGTTACAGCTATTACAGGTAAAGATATACCAATTAAAGTGGATTCTATATGTGTCCATGGAGATGGAGCTAAGGCATTGGAATTTGTAAAAAAAATTAAGCTTAGCCTTGAAGAAGAAAATATAGAAATCATTCCACTACACAAAATATATTAATATATAATAAAGAAGGCTTTTTTATGGGAGAATATTTTAGAACTTATGCAAAAATAGATTTAGAGGCTATTTTGCATAATATAAATGAAGCAAAAAAACGAATAGAAAAAAATGTGAAGATTATGGCAATAATTAAGGCTGATGGATATGGACATGGCGCTGCTGCCTTAGGTAATTTTCTTAAAAGTGAAGTGGATTATTATGGTGTAGCTACTTTAGAGGAAGCTCTAGAGTTACGTAAATCTGGAATAGAATTACCTATATTAATTCTCGGATATACCTCACCTAGTCAATATATAGAAGTAGTCAAAAATAATATTACTCAAACTGTGTATAATACTGAAATGGCTAAGGAAATGTCAAAGGCAGGAGCAATATGCAAAAAAGAAGCAAAAGTTCATATTGCTCTAGATACTGGTATGACTAGAATAGGATTTGCTGCAAATGAAAATGGAATAGCAGCAGTTCAGGAGATTTTAACTTTTTCAAATTTAGTAGTTGAAGGTTTGTTTACTCATTTTGCTACAGCAGATGAAGCTGATAAAAGTTATAGTAAATTGCAAATAAGCAAATATGATAAATTTGTAGCTTTACTAGAAGAAAGAGATATAAATATTCCTATTAAGCATATGTGTAATAGTGCTGGAATTATGGAATTTGATCATCATCGCTTTGATATGGTCAGGTCTGGAATAATTACTTATGGATTATATCCATCTGAAGAAGTTAATAAAAATGCTATTGCATTAAAACCAGCGCTTCAATGGAAAACCCATGTGATAAATGTAAATATAGTTGATGCAGGTTATGGAGTAAGTTATGGGAAAACCTATATTACAAAAAATGAAACAAAGATAGCAACTCTTTCTGTAGGGTATGCTGATGGATATCCTAGAGCTCTTTCTTCAAAGGGAAGAGTATTGATACATGGTAAATATGCACCAATTATAGGAAGGATTTGCATGGATCAAATGATGGTGGATGTTACACATATAGATAATGTGAAGATTGAAGATGAAGTAACTTTAGTTGGGAAAGATGGAGATAATATTATTTATGTTGAGGAATTAGCTAATATGGCTGGAAGCTTTAATTATGAGTTTGTCTGCGGTATAGGGAAAAGAGTTCAAAGAGTTTACAGAGAATTAGCTTAAATATTATATAGGGATAATGAAAAATAAATAAAATTAGGAAAAAGGTCTAAAGGGGTGAAACATGGATATGGAAAAAAGCAAGTTTAAAGCTAAAATTTCTCAAATAAGTGAAACAGCAGCTTTGGTTGAGTTTGGAAGGGAAATTAGTGAGGATATAAATAAAAAAGTAAGAACATTTTGCACTTATCTTGATGATAAACCTTTTTATGGAATGGTAGAGTATGTACCAGCTTTTACAAGTGTTTCTGTCATTTATAATCCATTGGATATGAAGAGTGAATCCCCTTATGAAGTGGTAAAAGTTATTTTGGATAATATAATATCTAAACTTGATTTTTCTTTAGAAGATGAAGAACATATAGTTGAAATTCCAGTGTGCTATGGCGGTGAATTGGGACAAGATATTGAGCAAGTTGCAAAAATAAATAATATTACTGTAGATGAGGTTATAAAAATTCATTCTGAAGGAAAATATCTAGTTTATATGATTGGTTTTGCTCCAGGCTTTCCATACTTAGGTGGAATGTCTGAAAAAATTGCGGCTCCAAGGCGTGAATCTCCAAGAATAGCAATACCAGCAGGTTCAGTTGGTATTGCTGGAATGCAGACAGGGGTATATCCTATAGAAACTCCTGGGGGTTGGCAGCTTATAGGAAAGACACCATTAAAATTATTTGATTTAAAGAGAAATTCTAAAAGCCTTTTAAAGGCAGGAGATATAGTTAAGTTTTATCCTATTTCTTATGAAGAATATGTACAGTTAAAGGAGGAAGAATAGTGAGTATATCTGTTTTAAATCCAGGACTGCAGTCAACTATTCAAGATTTAGGAAGACATGGATATCAAAAATATGGGGTTATAGTTAGCGGTGCTATGGATGTTTATGCTATGAGAATTGCAAACATTGCAGTTGGAAATGATGAAAATGAAGGTGTTTTGGAAATTACAATGATTGGCCCCTCATTAGAGTTAGAAAAGGGAGCCTTAATTTCTATAACAGGTGGAAATATTTCACCTACTATTAATGGAAAGAAATTTCCAATGGGAAGACCAGTTTATTTAAAGGAAGACTGTGTATTAAATTTTGGAGCGTGTATAGCTGGATGTCGTTCTTATTTAGCTATAGCAGGCGGCTTTGCCGTTCCAGAAGTTATGGAAAGTAAAAGTACATATTTAAGAGCACAATTTGGAGGCTTTAATGGAAGGCCTTTGAAAAAGGGAGATATATTAAATATTGGTACTAAAAGTGTAGCGGCTATTAAAATAATAGAAAAGCTACAAGAGATAACTCAAAAAGGTGAGTTTGCAGCTCCCAGTTGGTATATTGGGGATTCAACAGTAGAAAATATCAATAGCACAATTATTAGAGTTTTTAAAGACAGGCAATTTGATAATATTTCTGATGAAAGTATAAATAAATTTTTTAATTCAGAGTTTAATGTAGATAATAAATCAGATAGAATGGGATATCGTTTATGTGGAGAAAAAATAGAACTTAAAGAAAGATTGGAAATGATATCTGAAGAAGTTTCTGTTGGGACTATTCAAATTCCACCTGACGGTAACCCTATTATTTTATTAGCAGATAGGCAAACTACAGGAGGATATCCTAAAATAGCTCACGTAGTTTCTGTAGATATTCAAAAAATAGTTCAACTAAAACCTAATAGTAAAATTAAATTTAAACAGATTACATTAAAGGAAGCTGAAAGGCTGTACTTTGAAAGAGAAAAATATATTGATGAACTAAAAAAAGCAATAAGACTTACAATATTATAATAGGAAGTGAAATTATGATTAATATAGAGGATATAGAAAAAATCATGCAAGTTATTGATAAATTCGAGGTTTCTCACTTTGAATTTCAACATGAAGATAGCAAGATAATAATAGATAAGAATAAGATATGTGAAGGTTTAGCTGGTACTAATACGTTTACTAAAGGCGAAATTAAAGCTGCTCAGTCTAAAATTGAGAAAAGTATCAATGAGGATGTTGAGCCAGAAATTACAGAGAAGGAATATATTAAAGCCGCTTTTGCAGGGAGTTTCTATTCTTCCAAAGAAAAAAATGAACAAGCCTTCGTTAAAGTTAATGATGAGGTAGAATGTGATACTGTTGTTGGGTTGATTGAAGTAATGAAATTATTTAATGAAGTTGAAGCGGGCGTTCAAGGAACTATAGTTGATATATTAGTTAAGGATGGAGAGTTTGTAGAATACGGCCAACCACTATTTGAGATAAAAAGTAAGTAAGTGATTTTAAAAGGAGAAAGATATGTTTAAAAAAATTCTCATAGCTAATAGAGGAGAAATTGCTGTTAGAATTATACGTGCTTGCAGAGAGCTTGGAATTTCAACAGTTGCTATTTATTCAGAAACTGATAAAGATGCATTGCATGTAAAAATTTCTGATGAAGCTTATTGTATTGGTAAAACATTTGTAAAGGATAGTTATCTTAATGTACAAAATATATTGAGTGTAGCTATACATGCTAAAGTAGATGCTATTCATCCAGGTTATGGTTTCCTTTCAGAAAATACAAATTTTGCTCAAATGTGTGAGGAATTTGGAATTAAATTTATAGGTCCATGTCCCGAAATTATAAGTTTAATGGGTGATAAATCTAATGCAAGAGATACAATGAAGCGAGCTGGAGTGCCTACTGTTCCTGGGACAGATGGAGAAATACAAAATATTAATGAAGCAATAGCAATTGCAAAAGAAATAGGATATCCAGTTATAGTTAAAGCATCAGCAGGAGGCGGAGGTAAAGGAATGAGAGTGGTTAATTCTGAAGACGAATTAATAAGCTCCATTGAAACTGCCCAAAAAGAAGCACAAAACTATTTCGGAAATCCTATGGTTTATTTGGAGAAATATTTAGAGTATACTAGACATGTAGAAATTCAAATAATTGGAGATAATTATGGAAATGTAGTTCATTTAGGTGAAAGAGATTGTTCAATACAAAGACGTCATCAAAAGCTTGTAGAAGAATCACCATCACCAGCATTAAATGAGGATTTAAGAAATGCTATGGGTGAAGCGGCTGTAAAAGTAGCTAAAGCTGTAAAGTATAATAGTGTAGGAACTGTTGAATTTCTTTTAAATGAGGATAATAATTTTTATTTTATGGAAATGAATACAAGAATACAAGTTGAGCATGGTGTTACTGAAATGATAACTGGCATTGATCTTATGAAAGAACAAATATTAGTAGCAAGTGGTGAAAAATTATCTTTTACTCAAGAAGATGTTAAGATAAATGGATGCGCATTAGAATGTAGAATAAATGCGGAAGATCCATATAGAAACTTTATTCCTTGTCCAGGAAAAGTTGAAAATTATTTATCACCTGGGGGAATTGGTTTAAGAATAGATAGTGCAGTTTATCCAGGATACGTTATTTCACCATTTTATGATTCAATGGTATCAAAAGTGATTGCTTGGGGAAGAGATAGAGATGAAGCAATTCTAAGAATGAAAAGAGCATTAAATGAATTTGTTATTGAAGGAGTTAAAACAACAATTCCTTTTCACAAAAAATTAATGGATAATGAAACTTTTAGAAAAGGAAACTTTAATACAAAATTTTTGGAAATACATAAAATCTGTTAATAAATTCTTATGATTTAATTAGACTGCATATTGGGCATGGAGGTTTTAGATACCATTGGTGAAGATATTAATATTAAAGATTACACATTAATATTTTCAATATAGAGGGTTACAGAACTAAAAAAATTCATCTTTACTATAAAGCCATATGAAATTAAGACTTTTAGAATAATTTAATATATAGTTATCATTAAATATATAAAATTTCTGGAAAATATGTTTAGGTTAATATAAAGAAGACTTAAAGTGAGTAAATGTGTACTTACTTTAAGTCTTCTTTATTTTTTATGAATTTTTATTCCAGTAAAATCTGCAGACAACTTTAAAACCCACATTCAGCGCATGTATTACTGGAAAATATTGTTTATAAACATAAAAGCTAAAAAATGATATTATTATCTTATCCAATATTGAAAGGGTGTTGAAATTGGATATTAATGATATGCAGATATT
>Ga0183101_1000018_pt5 | contig 23299 bp, 24 predicted proteins | sample Biomet3_FD_127790 | JGI IMG/M metagenome (GOLD analysis project Ga0183101, IMG submission 127790) | Microbial communities from bioreactor (seeded with sewage sludge) at LBNL, California, USA - Biofuel metagenome 3 | ecosystem: Engineered > Bioreactor > Anaerobic > Unclassified ...
CATAAGGACGTCACCGAGAAAACTAACATATGTTGTTTGCGACTCACGGGCGTGAGTCGCAAACAACATACTCATGTTACCGCAGTAACTAACGGAAGTTACCGCAACAACATAAAGAAGTTTATAGCGCAAGATACGGTGGTTTCATGGACGACATACGGATGCTTTTAAGAAAGTGTAGTTTCCTAAAAAAGTTGACGACTTTTCCCTTATACCTGAATCCAAGTTAACTTGGATTTCTTTGGTTTCGTTCTACAATAATACTTGCGTTTTTCAAGACTATATCTTAAAAAACTATTGAACATCTCGGAACGACAGACGGACTATTCTTTTTCGATATATTGCATAAGAAATTATGAACTGATTCATGGGTTATGTTCATTTGGAAAATGATATTATCGTATTGTCATCACGCAACATCAAGAATAAAATATAGAACCATATCGTTGAAATAAAAATTCAATATGATTTTTTTAAAGAAATAATTCACAATTAGAGACATAACGTTCGTAATATACATATATCTTTGCATCATAAAATAGAAAACTATATGAGTGATTTAGGAAACATAATTGGAATATGGGGAGATGGAAAGAACTTAGAAAAAAGAGGTGATTTTGCATCTGCTGCCTGGCTTTTCCGTATGTACAACATCTATTATAAAAATGGCGAACTTTAGATGAATGGAAAGAATGCAGTAGAGAAAGCTAATAAATCATATGACAAGTATTGTTAACGACTTCGGGAGTTGCCAAAAGATGGACGTGCAATAATTGAACGCAAGTACATAGAATGGTTTAGGGATACAAGTACAAATCATTTGTTTTTGAGTAATAAATGGCGAGATTTTATAATGAATCAGTATTATATATTAACTAATAGAGTATTTGGTATCATGGTAAATATTCACGAAAACACTTATGGGAGTGTAACCGTAATCGAACATTCAGATTACAAGTGGGGAGTTGTAAATGCAGAAGGTAATGAGATTGTTCCTTTTGGAAAATACAATTGGATAGATGCTTTTGAAAGCGGTTTGGCTCGCGTCAAAATTGGCACTGCACCAAGCAATATGAAGGACAATGGAAATAAATGGGGAATCATAAACGAGAAAGGCAAAGAGGTCGTACCTGTAGAATATGATTGTATTTGGAACTTTGCAGGTAAAAACCGTTTCTCTACAAAGATAATAAAAGATGGCATTGAAAGCGATGTTTATTTTCACGAGTTGAACCCAGAATTGCCGCAAAGAGGTACTTATTATCAGGAAAATGATGATGCAAGATGGGAAGAGGAAGATTATGGTTCGCATTATGGAAAATATGCAGGTTCTTATGCACAAGATGTAGAAGGCTATAGCGATGATGTAATAGACGATGCTTTTGAGGGAGATCCAGATGCATATTGGAACATTGATTAAATAATAAATGGACAAAACTTTCGTTTTTATTAATAATACGAATAATACATTCATATATACACTAGAGTTCGGGATAAGAAATCAAGTATCTTTTTCTTGTCAAATATTCGATAATTAATGCGTAAAAATGCTATACGACATTGATTCCGGATTCTTATATTTGGCAAGTCGTTGGCATTCGACATGAAACGGTAGTTTGTTTCACGAAAGATGCTTGGGAAGTTTATAGATGATCAATTTAAGAATACATATTGGTAAAGATTATTTTCCGTACCAAAACGAGAAAAGACACGTCCATGTAGTTGCTCATTTCATTTACCATTTTTTGCCACCCAATATATAAATATGTATCTTTGCACCGCAAAAGCGGGTATTGAGAGAAAACGAAAATCTTGCTATCATTATCCTGCACTCACAAAAAGACCGATATGCATTATTTAGGAGAATCTATTTCGCTTGTAGTTGCTTTCTCGTGGACCATAACGGCTGTTTTTGCCGAAGTGGCAAGCAAACGCCTCACCCCTATCATACTCAATGTGGTGAGAATGATTTTATCACTTCTCATGCTGGCTGTAACGATGTATTGTTTCACCGGACATCTTTGGCCTCATTATGCCGATAGCAGTACATGGATGTGGTTATTACTGTCGGGCGTGGTAGGATATATTTTCGGCGACACGTGTCTCTTCAATGCTTATGTTGTAATAGGTTCTCGATTCGGCCAACTGTTCATGACTCTGGCTCCACCTACCGCTGCCATATTGGGGTTCTTTTTCTTGGGAGAAAAGATGTCTATTCTAAGTTTATTGGGTATGCTGGTAACCTTATTCGGCATAGGTCTTTCTATTATGAATAGAGGTGAGCACCATAAGCTTTCGTTCAAACTGCCACTCAAAGGTATTCTTTACGGTATCGGAGCAGGCATAGGACAAGGAGGCGGACTGGTTCTCAGCAAAATAGGCCTCAATCATTATAGAGCGGTCATCCCGTCGACGGCAACGGGCTGCATCAATGCCCTGCCCTTTTCGGCCACTTTCATACGCGCTATAGCCGGACTCATCGGTTTTGCCATCATACTGCGATTTCGCAAAGAATATCAATTGGTTCCTAGCGCCATGAAAGACAAAAAAGGAATGTGGAATGCACTGGGTATGACTTTCTTCGGTCCGTTTGTCGGAGTAAGTCTCTCGCTTATGGCTGTGCAATACACATCGACCGGCATTGCTTCGACCATTATGGCACTCACTCCTATTATCATATTACTGCCTGCCAAATTCATTTTCAAACAACAAGTCACGATGAAAGAGGCATTGGGTGCCTTGATCAGTGTAGTCGGTGTATCGCTCTTCTTTTGCTGAGACAGAAAGATGTTAATGCATGCGCTCCCGAAACTCTGAAGGAGTAATGCCTTCTTTCTTTTTGAAGAAAGTGGAAAACTGTCCGCCGCTTTCGAAATTCAGTTGATATGCTATCTCTGTAATGTTCTTATCGGTGGTTGTAAGCAGCTCTTTGGCACACAATAGTTGAAGTTGCATTTGGTATTGCGCAGGAGAAATGCCGATATACTTTTTGAATGTTTTGCGAAACCAACTGTAGCCTACTCCTATCTGGCAGGCCACTTCTTGTATCGAAGGAGGATTCTCGACTTTCTCTTTCATCAACAATCTTGCCTCGTCTATTTTGGACACCGCATCGGTATCTTTCACAGCATCATTCAGACCATCATAATAAACCTTTCCTAAAAGGTGCAACACGATACTCGATATGATTTGCTGATAACCTATACGCTCGGTCGTTGCCAACTGAATAATCTCATCGTAGAGTGTCGTGACAGAAATGCTTCTCTTCAATTTATGCAGCGGTTTCTCTTTGCAGAAGAATCCCTTTTCCACCCGTTGATCAATATACACACCTCGAAAGCCAACCCAATATTCTTTCCACCCCACCTGCTTGTCGGGATAGTAACTATGCCATTCGCCGGGGAAAATAAGAATCATCGTACCCGCCGAGACTCTTTGCACAGGGCACGATTGCGAAGAGAAAAATCCACTGCCTTCGGTAATATAGACCAGCTGATACTCATTGAGCACTCTGCCTTGAATAGGCTGAAACTTATAACCCAGAGGATGAGCGGCTGGCGGATAATTGGTATAAGGCTGTATGGTCTGGCATCCGACCGTTGTGACTACAATTCCCCACTCTTCATCGCGCTTACCTAACCGAAGATAGTGCAATTTGTCTTTCGAAGCATTCAGCATAGTATATTAATATCATTTTTGAAAGTTATTCTATCATATTTGAAAACAAATATACTGATTCATGGTATACCTTTGTCTCAAAATTAAAACTTTTTTGTTGAAAACATTAATAAACGCCATGAAAACATACAACTTTTTAGCCTTTGATGTAGGAGCAACCAGCGGTAGAGCTGTGGTCGGCACTCTCGAAGGAGAGAATTTCAAGATGCAGGAAATATACCGTTTCCCCAATGCGATTCTCGAAGTACAAGGTAAATACTACTGGAATGTATACAGTATTTACGAACATTTCAAAAAGGCCTTGACCGTGTGCAATCAACAACATATAGAGATTCATTCGATAGGTATAGATACGTGGGGCGTAGATTTCGGTTATCTGGCAGCAGACGGTACATTGCTTGGGCTTCCCCGCGCCTATCGCGACCCATATACGAATGGGACTCCCGAAAAAGTATATCGAACGATTCCAAGAGAAGAACTATACCAACGCACCGGCATACAAATAATGAATTTCAACTCTCTTTTCCAATTGGTAAGTGCCAAAGAGGAAGATTTCGCTCCCTATCGGCATGCCAAAGAGATACTGTTCATGCCCGATCTGCTTTCTTATTTGTGTACCGGAGAGAAAGTTTGTGAATATACCGAAGCATCGACCTCGCAACTACTCAATCCTCACACGAAACAGGTAGACAAGGAAATGCTCAAGCAACTAGGCATTAACGACGAATTGGTGCGCGAGCCCATTCAGCCGGGTGTGGTGATAGGAAAATTAAGAAAAGAAATTGCGCTAGAGACAGGTATTGCAGAGATACCCGTAGTGGCAGTTGCAGGACACGATACCGGATCGGCCATCGTAGCAGTTCCGGCTACAAATCCGAACTTCGCATACCTGAGTAGCGGCACATGGAGCCTGATGGGTATTGAAACGGAAAAGCCTATTATTTCGGAAGCCTCAGCCCAATACAACTTCACAAACGAAGGCGGTATAGAGGGAACAATACGATTCTTGAAAAACATTACTGGTATGTGGCTATTGGAACAATGCCGTAAGAAATGGAGTAAGCAAGGGAAAGACTATTCGTATAGCCAACTCGAAGAGATGGCTCGTCAAGAAATTAAGTTCAGCTCTATGGTTGATCCGAATGATTCTCGTTTCGACAATCCGGACGATATGCAAAGCGCCATCATCGGCTACTGCCGCGAGACGAAACAAATCGTTCCGGAAACCGACGCACAAGTTGTCAGTTGCATTTATCACAGCTTGGCCAACAAGTACAAAGAGACCTTACAAACGCTACAGAAGTTTGCTCCGTTCGAAATAAAGACACTGCACATCATTAGCGGCGGTTCGCTCAATCGGCTCATGAACCAGCTCACGGCAAATGCCATCGGTATGCCCGTCGTTGCAGGCCCTTCTGAAGCAACGGCTATAGGCAATGCCTTGTTGCAAGCCAAAGCAGCCGGACTCCTCAGAGACCGTTGGGAGATACGCCGCATTGTTGCCAAAGCATTTAAAGTAGAGACCTATTATCCAGAAATGTAAAACAATAAATAATAAAGAATAACCATGAAAGAAGTATTAGTCAAAGAAGCATATCGCATAGCTAAAGAAAGATATGCAAAAGTCGGCATCGATGCCGACAAAGCGATAGAAGCATTGGAAAACATTCATCTGTCATTACATTGCTGGCAAGCCGACGACGTAACAGGATTTGAAAACCCCGATGGACAACTGAGCGGAGGTATTCAGGCCACCGGCAACTATCCCGGCAAATCTCGCAATATGGAAGAGTTGCGTGCAGACATCTTAAAAGCAGCTTCGCTCATTCCAGGCACTCATCGCCTGAACCTCCATGCCACTTATGGAGATTTCGGTGGAGCGTTCGTGGATAGAGACCAAATAGAACCCCAGCATTTCAAAAGCTGGATAGACTGGGGCAAAGAGCACAATATGAAATTGGACTTTAACTCTACCTCTTTCTCGCATCCCAAAAGTGGAATGCTCACCCTTTCCAATCCCGACAAATCGATACGCGACTTTTGGATAGAACATACCAAACGCTGCCGGGCCATTGCAGAAGAGATGGGTAAGGCACAGAGTGATCCTTGTATTATGAATCTTTGGATTCACGACGGCAGCAAAGATCAGACTGTAAATCGTTTGTACTATAGAGAACTACTCACAGACTCATTAAACCAAATATTCGAACAGCCATATGAGAACATGAAAGACTGTATCGAAGCAAAACTTTTCGGTATCGGAGCAGAAAGCTATACCGTAGGAAGCTACGACTATTACTTGGGATATGGAGTGAAACATCAAAAAATGGTAACTCTGGACACAGGACACTTCCATCTGACAGAAAGCATTGCCGACAAGATTTCATGCCTACTGCTTTTCACTCCCGAAATCATGCTACATGTAAGTCGTCCGGTACGCTGGGATTCGGACCATGTAACCATCATGAACGACGACACACTCGACCTTTGCAAAGAGATCGTTCGCTGCAAGGCGCTGAATCGTGTACATATCGGCCTCGACTATTTTGATGCTTCCATCAACCGTATAGGAGCTTATGTGGTAGGATCTCGTGCTACACAGAAATGTTTGCTTCAAGCATTGCTCGAACCGATCGAGACGCTACGCAAATACGAAGCCGAAGGAAAATTGTTTGAACGTTTGGCTTTGCTCGAAGAAGACAAGAATCTTCCTTGGAATGCCGTATACGACATGTTCTGCTTGAAGAACAACGTAGCAGTAGGCGAAGACTTCATCGCCGAAGTAGAGAAATACGAAGCCGAAGTCACTTCTAAACGCTAATTGCAATGAATATTATAATTGGTTTGGTTATTATTGCATTAGGAAGCTTTTGCCAGTCCAGCTCTTATGTACCTATAAATAAGGTCAAGAGCTGGAGCTGGGAAAGCTTCTGGTTGACACAAGGAATATTTGCTTGGTTGATATTCCCCTTACTCGGAGCTCTGCTGGCCATCCCCGAAGGGCACCATCTATTGGAAGTATATGCCAATCACCCTACAGACACTTTGTGGTCTATGTTCTTCGGAGTGTTGTGGGGAGTAGGCGGCTTGACTTTCGGACTGAGCATGCGTTACTTGGGCGTAGCCCTAGGCCAATCCATAGCGCTGGGTACTTGTGCGGGATTGGGTACGATACTCACCCCTATCTTCACAGGTAAAACCGGCGATCTGACAATGCCGGTCATCGTAGGTGTAGTCATTACTCTGATAGGTATTGGTATTATAGGAGTTGCCGGAAGTATAAAATCGGCCAACATGAGCGAAGAAGAAAAGAAAAAGGCCGTAAAAGATTTCAATTTCACAAAAGGAATCATTGTCGCCCTGCTTGCCGGATTCATGAGTGCCTGTTTCAGTATCGGATTAGGACTCGGAGAAAGTCTCTGTTTTCCCGAGACTGCCGATATATACAAAACCTTGCCGGCAACCTTTATGGTGACGCTTGGCGGTTTTCTAACCAACGCCGCTTATTGCTTCTATCAGAACACGAAGAACAAGACCTGGAAAGATTATGGTAAGACCTCGCTTTATGCCAACAACATATCCTTTTGCGCCCTCGCAGGACTATTGTGGTATAGCCAGTTTTTCGGCTTCAGTCTTGGAAAAGGATTTCTTTCGTCATCGACCGTACTGCTCACTTTCTCGTGGTGCATACTGATGTCGCTCAATGTCACATTCTCCAATGTATGGGGCATTGTACTGAAAGAATGGAAAGGGTGTTCTGCCAAGACAATTACAATATTAGTAGTAGGATTGATGGTACTCATCATCTCGTCATTCCTGCCTCAACTATTGAACTTAAAATAACAAATAATGAAATCAGTATTAGACGAATATCCGCTTTTGGCCAAAGAAGTAGCCAAAGTAGCCGAAACAGCCGGCTATTTATGGCAGAAAGGTTGGGCCGAACGCAATGGAGGTAACATTACCATAAACATCTCTGCATTGATAGACGATCGTGTGAAGAACTGTCCGGCTATAGGGCCGAAGACTGCTATAGGTATGAAACTTCCTCACCTGAAAGATAACTATTTCTTTTGCAAAGGAACGAACCGACGAATGCGAGACTTAGCACGCTGGCCCATGGAAAACGGTTCGGTAATACGCATTTGTGACGATTGCGAAAGTTATGAAATGATAGCCGACAATCCGGTAGCACCGACTTCCGAATTGCCTTCGCACTTGGCCATACACAACCATCTGCTCAGTATCGGTTCGCCCTACAAAGCAGTTATTCATACTCACCCTATTGACCTCATAGCCCTGTCGCACCATCAAGCATTCTTAAAGAAAGATGTACTGACTAAACTGCTATGGTCAATGATTCCGGAAACACGAGCTTTCTGTCCCAAGGGAGTGGGAATAATACCCTACGAAATGCCCAGCAGTCTGAAACTGGCAGAAGCGACAGTAGAAGGACTCAAAGAGTATGACGTCGTAATGTGGGAGAAACATGGAGTAATAGCAATAGGCAACGATGTATTAGAGGCTTTCGACCAAATTGACGTGCTGTCAAAAGCGGCTCAAATATATCTTACAGCCAAAAGCATGGGCTTCGCACCCGAAGGGATGACAGATGAAGCGATGGAAGAGTTGAAAGTTGCTTTTAATCTGCCCGGATAGAAAACTGCAAAACTACTACAATGTAATTATTTCAATTGATTAAAGGTTCAATTTTAATCACTTACTTTTTCAGCCCAAGTATAACAAATCGATTGGTATACTTGGGCAAATTTGTTTGCGAAGCAGATTTCAATGTGAATATTTCTAGACATTCTGATACTTTCTTATCCAGACATCAGTTACAACCCATTGTAAGGCACTATTTTCGTTACTCTCTCACCGCTCAAATGTAAATCGAATCAGGACAAGATATAAATATATTCTTCGTAAATCGTTGATAAACAGCGAGAAATTCATAAGGACGAAAATAAAAGTTTGTATGGACAAACTTTTATTTTCGTCCTTATGAATTTTTATGTTCGTCCTTATCATTTTTTGAAAGCTCAAGTTCAATTCCGCGAATCAATGTGGTGCACTTCGGTGTGGTTAAAATAGTATCAGAATGTCTACGAATATTCACCTTCCAAAACGTTCTGAGAAACGGCATCAACATCACGACTTTAGATCAACGCAACCTTGCGTCAAAGAGGATGTGCATCTCGGGCTCATCAGTAAATCTCCAGGAAATTTAATGACATGAGATACTCAATGGATGGAACACTCGCTTATGTACAAAACAGCTACTCAGCTATCTGTAGACCATCGTTTAGACTCGTTCTAAGCAGAGGTCCGCTGAAAATAAGGAGTCTACAGTATACTCTAGCCCCGATTTTCGGACCTTTTTTCGCTGGCGTTGTATACGGTGCATCGTTAACCTACTGTGGGATAGCGCGTAATGGTGTCATACGGAGGTGGCAAAGGTTGAAATGCAGATGGATTTTATGGTCTTGGAATTGCAGCAATGTGGGGACTCTTACCATTCAAAACCACATATGGACCTAAATTTGTTGACGTCCATACGTTTTCAGAAAAACATATGGACGTCACCGAAAAAACTAACATACGACGATTTTGTTCATGTCTCAGGTTCGAAAGTCACTTTATTTATGTGATGTGCTACTAATAATACTGATGTTCAGCCCCCTAGTTTTTAACGGTGAGCCCAAGTTATTGCAGAAGGGTCTTTTGTACAAATTTATAAATCAATACTTCATCATAACCCTTTCTACTTATTTGCACGATACAAGTCTGAATGTCGTCTTTGCTTTCCACATTGACAGAAATCGAAACATCAGTATATTTACTCTGTACCGCGCACGAAAGAGTCTGCTGTGAAAATGATATGATAGCATACTCCAGCTGAGCCTTTTTTGTCGATTCGGTATATTGAGAGCCTGTGCATACAATATTCTGATCGGTAATACCATCAAGGAGACCACCCTCTTTCACATTATACGATTTGCCATTAATTGTCACCGATGAAATTCCTAAGTTATCAAAGTTAGCCTTCGTTGGAGTATTATCGTCTTTACTGCAAGCCAACAAAACAAATGGGAGCATCATCATACAAATGAATATTATCTTCTTCATAATAGGTAATATTTAATAATTAAGTATTGTAGTTCAGTTCTTTCTTCCTGCAAAGATAATTCTTTAGACAATACAAGCCTCCCATTTGCTATTTATAAATACTAACAAAAGAAAATATTCATTATTGAACACATAAATGCGCTTCAATAAATAGAAAAAATAAATATTTTCCATTGGAAATTTGTTTTATTAGAATAAAGTATATATATTTGCAGCATCAATAAATGAAGTTAAATAACTTTCTAATAGAAAATAAACAATAGAACAATGGCAGACATGTTTTCAACAAGAGCAAAGAGTTGGGATAGCTACCGACAGGTTTCTATGGCATTCGCATTGGTGGACAAAATTAAAGAACACAATTTGATTGACAAACACACCGATGTAATGGAGATAGGTTGCGGAACAGGATTGGTAGGACTAGAATTCACCAATACGGCGCACCATATAACAATGGTCGATACATCCGAAGGGATGTTACAGGAATTACGAAAGAAAATGAAAGATAAATGCTGCGAAAACATTTCTATCGTTCATGGCGACATTTCGCAAGTACATACCATATTCTCTGTTATTATCGTGTTCATGACTCTGCATCACATTGAAGACATTGATCAGTTTGTAGCCGAAGTAAAGAACAGACTAATAGACGGAGGTAAAGTCATCATAGGAGATTTATATACCGAAGACGGAAGTTTTCATCCGAACTTCAAAGTTCCACACAATGGATTTTCAGAAGATGAGCTGACTTCTGTATTTCAAAGACAAGGATTTAAAGATACAACAATAGAGCCCCTCACAGCAATCGAAAGAGAAAACAAAAAATACAAACTATTTATATTGACATCCACTAAATAAACAGAAAGCCATGTTGAAAAAATATTTGATAAAAAACAAAGTAACCCTACTTGGTATAGTAATCGGTGCTATCGGTGGATTGCTATACTGGAAGTTCGTGGGTTGTAGTACGGGCACTTGCCCGATCACCTCTTCTCCTATCAATAGCTCTATATGGGGAGGTCTAATGGGAGGCTTATTATTCAATATATTTACTAAAGATAAAAAGAAAGATGAGTAATCTAACACAAAATTGGAATACATCCCGTATCATCAGATTGATAGCAAGTGTGGCTGTTGCCGTATATGGGATAACAACAAAAGAATATATATTTCTATGGCTGGCAGGATTTCTGTTGCTGCAATCGTTATTCAACCTCTCATGCTGTGCATGTGGCTCCGGAGATTGTTCATCGGACAACGACAAAAGCACTAAAGCCGTATATAAAGACCAAATAAAAACATTCCGACCGGAAAAGTAAACAAGAATATTAATTTAAAATCAATAGAAAAGATGAAAACAATAGTATTGACAAAGCAAGATTTTCTGACTAAAGTAGCAGACTTCGAAACTTCTCCCAATGAGTGGAAGTATCTAGGTGACAAACCTGCGGTAATCGACTTCTTTGCCGACTGGTGCGGCCCTTGCAAAATGGTAGCTCCTATACTAGAAGAACTTGCAGAAGAATACGGAGATAAGCTCACCATCTACAAAATAAATACCGAAGAAGAACAAGAACTGGCATCGGTATTCGGTATCCGCTCCATCCCTTCTATCCTGTTTGTTCCAATGAATGGGCAACCACAGATGTCTGTCGGTGCCATGTCCAAAGTCGATTTGAAGAAAGCAATACAACAAGTTCTCTTGCCCGAATAAGAGATTGGAGGGCTAATGAAAGTACGCTTTTAGGCTTTATACTTCATTAGCCCTTCCTTAAAGAATATTTGTTTCCAAAGGAAAATATTTATAATAACAAAACGTATTATATCAACAATAAAGAAGCGATGAACGTGAATATTAAATACTACATAGCCATCGGACTTTTAACCGTCGCGTACACGGCACATGCACAACAGAGAAAATATATATCTCTGAATAGTGCATTGGAATTGTCTCAACGTACAAACTCCACCATTCGGTTAGCCGAACTGGAGCAAAAGATATCGAACGCCAATTATCGTCAGACAGATGCCATCTTCTTGCCACAAGTCACTATGGGGATGAATGCCGTGTCGACCAACAACCCACTGAATGCTTTCGGTTTTCTACTACAACAAAGCAGGGTTACAAGTCAAGATTTCGACCCGGCTCACCTCAATAGTCCCGGTGCAAACCAAAACTACAGTTCGAACATTGACGTACGCATGCCCTTGCTCAACCTCGATATGCTCTATGCACGAAAGGGTGCCAAGCTACAAGAAGAAGCTTACAAATACAAGACGCTATATACTAAAGACTATATACGCTTCGAGATTCAAAAAGTATATGCTCAGCTTCAGTTTGCCTATCAATCGCAATCGATTTTGCAATCCACTCTCAACGATGTAAAACAAATCCATCAGTCGGTGAAGAACTTCTACGCTCAGGGTTTGGTTCAGCAATCGGACGTACTCAATGCACAAGTTCAGGTTAATACCATCGAAAGTGCTTTGGAGAAAGCCCAAAGCAGTATATCCAATGCATCCGACGGATTGAAATTCTTAATAGGCGACACTTCTTCGGAAGACATTTACATGCCCGATTCATTGGTACAAGAGCGCAACAAGACATCGTTTGCATCGCTCTCTTTAGGCCGACCGGATGTTGTGGCGATGCAAAAAGCGGTAGACGCATCCAATATGATGATCAAATCATCGCGCATGAATTTCTTACCGAAAATCAATGCGTGGGGAAGCTACCAATACAACGACAATAAAGCTTTCAAATTCAAGAGCGATTCATACATGGCGGGCATCAGCCTGAGTTGGAACGTTTTCACCGGAAACCAGAATAGATATAAGTTAAGAGCATCTATCCTACAAAGAGACAAGTACCAGCAAGAGATGGATCAATACATTGACAAGAGCCGGCTTGAGATCAACAAAAACATTCGTGAGATTCAAAACATTTCTTTTGAAATAACAAAAGACGAGACGAGTGTTGCACAAGCTGCCGAAGCTTTCCGAATTATGAGCAACAGATTCAAGGAAGGATTGGTCAGCACTTCCGATCTTTTGGTGTCGCAGGCGCAATTATCTCAACAGCGACTAATGCTTGCCCAAGCCATCATGAACTTTAATATTACACTATCATACCAAGCGTTTCTAACCTACATTAAATAACAATTACAAAATCGTATCAGCTATGAATAGAAGAAATTTATTATTAATAATAGGTATAACCTCTATTGGGGTTCTATCCTCATGCCACTCTTCGTCCAAAAAAGAAAATGACGAGAAGCCTGTAAGCGCGCAAACATATTATCCTACCCTGCAAAACGATAATGAGATTTTCATAAGCGGTCAGGTCTCTGCCAAACAGACGGCCATCGTAAGTACCCGAATGATGGGATACATAGATCGAATATATGTCAAACCGGGGGACAAAGTCAATCAGGGACAACTATTGGTTGTCATCAACAGCAACGACCTGAAAGCAAAAAAGGCGCAAACAATGGCCATGCTGACAGAAGCTACCGCCGCTGTCAAAAATGCCCGACGCGACTACGAAAGATTCAGAGTGCTTTATTCGCAAAAGAGTGTATCGAGCAAAGAGCTCGAGAACGTTGAACTGAACAAGACGTCGATGGAAGCCAAACTGCAAATGGCACATCAGCAGCTCAATGAAGTCAATGCCATGTTTGCTTATACCAATATCCGCGCACCGTTCTCCGGAGTGGTGACACAAAAGATGGTCGACGAAGGAAGCACCGCCAATCCGGGAATGCCTATTCTATCGATAGAGCAGGTCGGCGAACTCAATATACAAGCATCGGTACCCGAGACTTATATCTCCTATTTTCATGTTGGAAGCAAGGTCAATGTAGATATCAAATCACTCAATAGACAGATGGGGGGAACCATAACCGAACAGAGTCCGTCGGCTTCAATGACAGGAGGACAATACAACATCAAAATAGCGATTGGAGACAAAAAAGGATTGAAAGCAGGCATGTATGCAGGTATTCACATTCGCATTGCACAAACGGCAGACGCCGAATCTAAAATAATGATCAACCGCGCTTCCATCATCCAGCGCGACCAACTCACAGGAGTATACGTTGTCGATTCCAACAATACGGCTCTGCTTCGCTGGATACGTATAGGAAAGGTCACCGGTGATCAGGTAGAAGTATTGTCGGGCTTAAACGAAAAAGAGAAAGTGATCGAGAAAGCCTCCGGCAAACTATATAACGGAGTCAGAATAGCAGCAAACAACTAATACAACAGAACGAATGGAAAAAGGAATTTCTGGAAATATAGCCAAAGCATTCATCAAGTCCAAGCTAAGTATTTTACTTGTGATAGCTTTCATGCTCTTGGGTCTGTTCAGCATCATGTTCATTCCGCGCGAAGAAGAACCTCAAATCAAGGTTCCGATGGCGGATATTATGATAGGATATCCCGGAGCAAGTCCTAAAGAAGTAGAAAACAGCGTGATCCTTCCACTGGAGAAGATCATATCGAACGTTCAAGGTGTAGAAGATGTTTATTCTACTTCCATGAACGGAATGGGTATGGTTACCGTTCAGTTCTATGTCGGTCAGGATGTAGAGCGTTCGTTAGTGAAGCTTTACAACGAGCTCATGAAGAATATGGACCGCATGCCTCAAGGGACAACGATGCCGTTAGTCAAAACTCGTTCGATAGATGATGTGCCGGTGTTGGCATTCACCCTTTGGAGCGATACGATGAGCAATTACCAAATACGGCAGGTAGCCGAAGTAGTTGCCAACGAGATAAAAAAAGTTCCCGACGTGGCACAGACCAAAGTTACCGGTGGACAAAGCCGCGAAGTAAAGATCGAATTGGATAAAGACAAGATGGCCGAGAGCCATATAGACTTCACATCGGTCGTTCAGTCGCTAAAGTCCAACAACTCCCAAATGCAGAGTGGCAACATGGTAGGCGACGATAAAGTAATCTCCGTGCAGACGGGCAATTTCTATTCTACTGTCGACGAGATAAAAAATACCATCGTAGGCACCAACAACCAACGTCCGGTATATCTCTACCAGATAGCCCAAATAGAAGACGGGCCTCAAACACCTTCAGAATATGTCTCTTTCGGTTACGGAGCAGCACAGAAAGACAAAAAAAGAATAAATCCCAGTTCATACTCGGCCGTAACCATTTCGATTGCAAAGAAACAGGGAGCCGATGCAATGAAGCTTTCCCAAACGGTTATCGAGAAGGTAGGGAAGCTCAAGTCTACTCTTATCAGCAACGATCTGCATGTGGAGCAGACACGCAATTATGGTTTGACGGCTTCGCACAAGGTTTCCGAATTATTGTGGCATCTTTCTATTGCCATCATGGTAGTCACGTTGTTCGTCATGCTTGCCATGGGATGGCGTGGAGGATTGGTTGTATTCCTATCTGTACCCATCACCTTTGCTCTGACGCTGTTCACCTATTACTTCATGGGATACACGCTAAACCGAATAACACTCTTTGCCCTCGTGTTTGTGACGGGTATTGTAACAGACGATTCCATCGTCATCGCCGAGAACATGCACCGGCACTTCAAAATGAAGAAATTGCCTCCGCTACAAGCGGCTCTATATGCCATCAACGAGGTAGGCAATCCTACTATCTTGGCTACACTCACAGTGATAGCGGCCGTTCTGCCTATGGCTTTCGTCTCGGGCATGATGGGTCCCTACATGAGCCCCATGCCTATAGGTGCATCTATCGCCATGATATTCTCATTGCTCATTGCACTGACCTTAACACCTTACTTCGGTTACCTGTTCCTCAGGCATAAGTCCAATAAGAAAAAGACAAACGAAGACACCGAAAAGACTGAAGAAGAAGAGGTCGACCTACATCAATCCCGAATCTACAAGATATACGCCGGTGCCATCACTCCCTTCTTGGAGAGTCGAAAGAAAAGATGGACTTTCATGATCAGCTTGGCAATCATACTGTTTGCATCAATGTCTCTGTTTTATACCAAGTCTGTGCCGGTCAAAATGCTTCCGTTCGACAACAAGAACGAATTCCAAATTGTAATAGATATGCCCGAGGGCACTACGCTCGAACGTACGGCAGCCGTTACACAAGAATTGGGACTATATGTAGGCAAGAACAAGAATGTCACCGATTACCAAACTTATATCGGCAGCTCTGCTCCAATCAGTTTCAACGGTTTGGTGAGACATTACGATTTGCGCCACAGCGAAAACGATGCAGATATTCAAGTCAATCTCACAGACAAGGGCAATCGTAGCGAACAGAGTCACGATATAGCCAAGTCCATGCGCCAAGAGCTACAACAGATAGGAAACCGATATGGAGCCAACGTCAAAGTGGTGGAAGTTCCTCCCGGCCCTCCTGTCATGTCTACCATCGTTGCCGAGATATACGGCCCCGACTATGACAAACAAATAAAGATAGCCGATCAAATCAAGAACAAGTTGGCACATACCGACAATGTGGTAGATGTGGATTGGACGGTAGAAAGCAACCAGACAGAATACAAGTTCGAAGTCGATAAGGACAAGGCCATGAAAGCGGGCATTCCTACCGAGCAAGTTGTACAAAGCATGTATGGATTACTATCGGGCATGTCGGTCGGAGTATACCATCAACCCAATGTAGAGCATCAGGTCAACGTCACTTTACAACTGCCCGAGCAAGACAAAGCGCGGCTCAACAATTTGTTAAGTCTCAAAGTGGTCAATCGGCAAGGCATGTCAGTGCCGTTAAGCGATTTGGTAAAAGTATCTCGAGGCATCAAAGACAAGAGTATTTACCGCAAAAACCAGCAACGCGTAGTTTATGTTATGGCAGAAGTAGCCGGCAATTTGGAGAGCCCCATCTATGCTATCACCAAGATGTCCGACCAACTTTCTAAGATAAAGCTGCCCGCCGGATACTCGCTCAACGAGCGGTACAAAGATCAGCCCAAGATGGAAGACGATTACTCGTTGAAGTGGGACGGAGAATGGAAAATTACGTACGAAGTATTTAGAGACCTTGGCGTAGCCTTCCTCTTTGTACTCATCATCATCTATATGCTCATCGTTGGTTGGTTTCAGAATTTTCTCACACCATTGGTGCAGCTATCCGTCATCCCGCTTTCGCTCATCGGCATCATATTGGGACATTGGCTCATGGGAGCGTACTTCAGCGCCCCGTCAATGATCGGATTTATTGCGCTTGCCGGCATCATGGTACGCAATTCTATTCTGCTCATCGACTTCATCGACATACGTCTCAAAGAAGGTGTTCCTTTGAAACAGGCCATCATCGAGGCAGGTGCCGTACGAACCACTCCTATTGTATTAACGGCAGGAAGTGTAGTGCTTGGAGCCATTGTCATACTATTTGACCCGATATTCCAGGGGCTTGCCATCTCTCTGATGGGTGGAACAATCACCTCTACCCTACTTACGCTGATTGTCGTGCCGCTACTCTATTTCAAAATGCTGAAGAAAAAACAAAATAAACTGTAACACATGAAACTCATTATCATATTAAGTATCAAAGAGTCTCAGGATAAAGTAGCTGAGCTCTTAGAAAAGGCAGGTATCAACCGATTCAGTACCATCAGCCTCACAGGATTTAAAAAGAAAAAAGAAAATCCGCTAACCAATTGGTATGGCAGCGCATCAGAGTTGGCAAAAGTCAACTCGGTGATGCTTTTCAGTTTTACCGATGAAGAAACTGCCCGGCAGACCATAGAGCGTATCAACCAGTGCAACGAAGAAGCCCACAACAGCTTTCCGGCGCACGCCTTTACGCTCAATGTCGACGAGTTCTCCAAATTTCTGTGATCATTGACACGGGGTATTCATCCACATTATTCAGTCGGATATTTCGTATATCACGGTAGAATTTGTACTTTTGTTTGATACATTTTAATTTCATACAACAAATGAGCGATTATAACATAGGCATATTATGCCAAATAAGGAATATTTATCATGCCATAGCCGACTTCGAGAACCGGTTCATCAAGGCTCATGGTCTTTGTCTGAACGAAGGAATGCTTTTGTGCACCTTGTCGGGTACCGACAGGCTGTCGTCAGGAGAAATTGCCGAAGAGCTGGGACTCAGCAACTCCAATGCCTCCAAAGTGATACGTTCGGTAGAAAACAAAGGACTTGTAGAACGAATGTTGGGCAACGAAGACAAGCGGCAGATGTACTTTCTGCTTACTCCGAAAGGCAAAACAATAATCTCCGAAATTAAATCGGAAGACATTGAATTGCCCGAGATGCTCAAGTGTCTCATTAAAAAGTAACGAGCAGACAACACGACAGTGTCCGAGTGTATCGGTAGCTTAGGCTCCACTTTAAGCAAAGTAAGCCTCATCACCGATTTCTCAGACACTGTTGTTTTCTTAATAGATATGCACTACTGACCTTATTACTTATTTCAAGAAGTAATGTATTCCTTCAAACAAGTACTTTTTCATAATACGATCTAGCATTTACCTAATAAGAGAGTTTCAATAGTTCATCTTTTATTGTATCTATTCCAGGGAAACCGATCCTTTTGTTTTTCAGTTCCCCCTGTTTATCGTAGAATAGATATGTAGGGTAGCCATCGGTATGCACGCTGTCCAAAATGCCGGCCAGCTCTTCTTTAGTCAGATAATACTGTTCGCCACCTATTGTCTTAATCTTTTTTTGCCATATCTTCTTGGGCGATGTAGAACTTGTGAGATAGACAAATATCACACCTTTTTTCTTTAGATCCTCTTCAATATCTTTCATCTGGTTTATCCCCATGAGGCAAGGCAAACACCAAGTCGCCCAGATATCCACCAATACCGCATGTCCCCGATATTTAGAGATAATGCTATCCATTAGTTTATTTGGAGATACTTGTAGAGGCTCATTTTCTTCTTTTGATACAATCGTGTCGGGCTCGACATTAACGTCGGCAGGCCGACTGGCTTCTTCTACAACGCCCTTGTCGATGTCCAATAAGATTTGAGCGATATCCCTGTTATGAGTTTCATAATACTCGCGTATGTTAGCCTTTTGCACTGCCGATAACGGTTCATTGTTCTCGCATACCTGCATAGCGTAAGCATTTGCGGCAAGCAAATCGTAAAACTCACCGTTGTCAAAACCGACCGTTTCCTTTATATTGCATTTCACCGTATCAATCCACTGTTTAGTAGGAATATCTTTAATTTGAGGTATCTGAAAGGCTTTTACCGACAATAAACCTCTCATGAACGCGGAATAATCAAAAGAAAGATATAACAACTCAGGGTCGTTCAAATGATACTTTTTCAGAAAAGAATAATATGATTTGCCAGGCTCTTCTATGCGATACTTTTCCGACTTCATCATATAATAGATAGAGTCAGTTTGATAATGACGTTCAGCTTCTTTTTTGTAATCGAATAGTCTACCTCCGATAAATTTGATATTAAAAGCTTTGAGAAGCCACTTTCTGGCAATTGGAGAGAATGTTAGAGAATCCGTTGCATATTTAATTCTCTTTTTCAAGTCTTTATTCAATCCATATTCCTTGTATTCTTTGGGTGACATTTTATAATAATCATGCCTTACGGCATGAAATTCTTCAAAACGCTCTAAGGAGATAGGCAAATTAAATAGGTCTTCGCAAGAAAAGCCAATCAAACCTCCAGCCATACTAACAGACGCTTTTTTCTTATTACCGAAGTCTAGTTTAATATTTAAGTCATTGTCCTGATCTAAGCCTAAACATCCACCCCAACAAACGATTGAATCAGAATATAGGGCACCACCAGTTATCATCCTATCGCATACCAGAGGTACAGTAAGTTCAAAGTGATTGTTTTTATCTATTTCTGCAGCATATACTTTTCGCACCCCGCCTATAGGATTGATTACGATTATTTCAAATCTTAGCTTTTCACCTTCATGGGCATTGAAATTGGTTACCGAACCTACTATTTTTGCCGTTCCTTGCTTGATATGAGGAATAGGTAGTTCATTGCTGCCTGAGGCATGAAAAGCAGGAGCAAGCAATAACAAGATTAATAGTGTACAATGATGATAAAACGATTTGTTCATTTTGTTTTTTATTTAAATAGCATGGACGATTACTCTTTTGTCTCGCCAATGAACCTTTCAAATTCATTACAAAAATAAAACTTATATACAAAAGCAGCAGCATATGAATGTATAATAAAACAGGCATAAGGTTAATTATTACTAAACAGACCTTAATTAAGGGTCAAAGCCAATCAATGATTAGCTCCATTTGGGATAAACCGTTAGAATAAAACAACTTATCATATATTTGGTTTCACCAGACTTAGCATGTAGAAAAATCAACCGTATGTCGCAGCCATAACTAACGTATGTTGTAGAAGAAACTAACGTTAGTTTTCATGATAACTAACGTTAGTTACCGCAGAAACTTCCGTTAGTTATGGCTGCGACATACGTTAGTTTTTTGTACTATAGCAGTACCAGAACTTCATTAATCATAATGATAGAATATAATCGTCCATTGTTTTAACAGATATTCACTACTGCCCTTATTCCGAACTCAAGTATGATTAGATAAAGGGTAATTATACCAGCTATTTTGAATTATATTTAAGCAAAGCAAACTGCATAACGAACTTCTCGAATACTGTTGTTTTCCTAAAGATACCGTTCAAAGCCTGATGGCATACTTTTTTAAACGAGCATCGACCATGTGCTCGGGAATAATACTGCGTATACATTCGGCAATAATGTTGAGCAAGCGCTCGCGAACGTAATCCCGACGCACTACCAACGATATCTCTCGAACAGGTTCGGGATTTACGATGGGGCGTATTTTGGACTGTTGACAATGACGCAATAATTCTACATGCAACTCGGGAATGATCGTATATCCCCCATTCTCATCCACAATTTTCACCAATGTCTCAATGCTGCCGGCCTCGTAGATGGCAGAATAGCCCGACTTTTGTTCGCATATATTCATCACTTGGTTGCGTAGGCAATGCCCCTCTTGCAACACCCACAGATGTTCGGACGGTATATGATGTGTCTCTATCTCTTTCTGTTTATATAGTTCTTCGGAGGGAGAAACATAAGCTACAAATTTCTCATAATAAACGGGTATCTCCAGCAACGCATCGTTCTTGAGTGGTGTGGCCAGCAAGGCCATATCCAACTCGGCGCGTTCCAAGTGTTGAATAATAGTTGATGTTCGAGCTTCGAACACACGCAATAGTACATCAGGATACTTTTGATGCACTACTTTAAAGAGTTTGGGCAAAATGTAAGGTGCAACAGTAGAAATAATCCCCAACCGTATCTCACCCGATTCTTGTTCACGCTCGGAAAGCACCATCTCTTTCAATTGAGAGGCGTTGAACAACAACACTTTGGCTTGTGAAATAATCTGCTCACCAGAGAGTGTCGGACACACAGGATGCGAATTACGATCGAATATCTGCACATCCAGTTCATTCTCCAACTTCTGAATCATAGAGCTAAGGGTAGATTGAGTTACCTTGCACGCTTCGGCAGCTTTCACAAAATGACGGTATTTATCTACCGCCACAATATATTCCATCTGTTGTAAAGTCATAATACAAAACTTTTACCAAACAATTCTAATCGTTTTTATCAATACAAAGATAGATAAATTCTATTTGATTGATAAACTTTACCTCTGTATCTTTGCAACACCAAAACAATAAATGGTACATCATGACAATAGTAACAGTAGATAAAAACATTTGCCCACACAACCATGTATGTCCTCTCATACAAGTATGCCCTTACCAAGCTATTTCGCAAGGGAAAGACGGATACCCCATTATAGACGAGGAACGATGCGTAGGATGCGGGGCATGCGTCAAAAGATGCCCTATGAAGGCCATGAAATTAAAAAGTGCCAATTAAAACAATCACATCATTAACAACCGAAAAAGAAATGAAAATAGCAATTCCCACACGCGAAGGAGCGGTAGATGACCATTTCGGCCATTGCGACCACTATACCATCTTTACAATAGAAAATAATATCCTGTCTACCAAAGAGACATTGCCTTCTCCGCAAGGTTGCGGATGCAAATCGAACATCGCCTACGACCTTCAAAAGATGGGAGTAACCGTGATGCTGGCAGGCAACATGGGCGAAGGAGCCAAAAACAAACTCGGCAGCTGCGACATAAACGTAGTAAGAGGATGTAGTGGCAATGTAGACGACGTTGTGAAAGCATACCTCGAAGGCAAGATAAGCGATTCGGGCATAGGGTGCAGCAGTCACGACGGATCTCACGAATGTCACCATCACGACCAATAATGAATTAAGTAGATAATTTTGTCATTTGGATAAGGACGGAGGTGTTGTGCTTGACGACACCTCCGTTTTCTTATACAATAACGCAACTATTTTCTTGCACGTATCAGAATAACTCTATATCTTTACAGCAACTTATCAACAGTTCCAAACCATGAAATGGCAACGTTGCATATAGCTTTCTTACCCCAGGCATATCGAAAAGTTTCTTTTCGATAGTGGCATTGGTGTGCCCTTATCTGCCACACCGCTTTTAATCAACTCACTTATTCTCAAAACGGCATGCAACACTTCGCCTTTACGGACTGTGCGCGCATTCTGTTTTGAACAAACAAAGCTATATATCTAACATAAAATGATGACAAAAATATATCCACGCACTGCCGATAAACAAATAGTATATCTCAATGCTGTAGTAAAAGACCCGCTAATAGAGATAGGCGATTATACGATATACAACGATTTCGTATCCGATCCCCTACTGTTCGAAACAAACAACGTACTCTATCACTACCCCATCCATCGGGAGAAGCTCATTATTGGGCGATTTTGTTCCATAGCATGCGGCACAAAGTTCTTGTTCAATTGTGCCAATCACTCCTTGAAATCTTTATCGACCTACACCTTCCCCCTTTTTTACGAAGAATGGGAGCTAAACAAGGCAGACATGGCATCGGCATGGCACAACAAAGGCGACATTACAATAGGCAATGATGTATGGATCGGATTTGAAGCAGTAATCATGGCGGGAGTCCATATAGGAGACGGAGCCATTATTGCTGCACGTGCAGTGGTGACCAAAGATGTTGCGCCCTACACCATAGTGGGAGGCAGCCCAGCCAAAGAAATACGCAAACGCTTTGACAGCTCAACCATACAACGCTTGCAACATCTCAAATGGTGGGATTGGCCTATCCGAAAGATACGCCGAAGCCTTCCATATCTCATAGAGGGCAATATAGACGGTTTACAATCAATGATGCATCTAAACGAATAAACAAGCAATTGTCGAACAAACGCTTGATGCCTCTACTGAAAACCTCTCGAGGCGATAGTCGTTACATATAGATGTTTTTTCCGACTCACGGGCGTGAGTCGGAAAAAACATAAGGACGAAACTTGCGACTCACGCCCGTGAGTCGCAAACTACGTAAGGAAGAAAACATTTTTATATTCTTATACTGTCTTTGCAACA
>Ga0183101_1000009_pt9 | contig 23289 bp, 22 predicted proteins | sample Biomet3_FD_127790 | JGI IMG/M metagenome (GOLD analysis project Ga0183101, IMG submission 127790) | Microbial communities from bioreactor (seeded with sewage sludge) at LBNL, California, USA - Biofuel metagenome 3 | ecosystem: Engineered > Bioreactor > Anaerobic > Unclassified ...
CACAAATCCGATGATTGAAAAGGCTGCAACTGCTTCTCCATTTTCCTATGGAAAAATACGCATCTGGGGAACAATTGGCTATGCAACCGGTTCACAGGCTGCCGGCTTAATCTATGACTATATCACACCATCTGCTGTATTTGTAACATTTATCATTACGATTCTATTAGCAACGATCGGTATTCTTGGAACAGACCCAAAGAAAGAACCGAAACGTGCAAAAGAAAATGAAGAGCAGAATGTACTACATATTTTATTTACGAATCAAAAATACGTTTATTATCTGATCATTCATGGATTATTTGCCGGTCTGGTATCGATGGCAAATACATATATTCCAACTATGTTCACTAGCAGGGGACTGTCTGCTTCAACGGCTTCAATCATATTGTCTCTTGCCGTGATCTGTGAATTACCAATCGTGTTCTTTTCCGGTAAATTCATGGATCGGTTCAGCAGTAAGAGCCTAATGATTACTGCTATCGCTGTGACATTGCTGCAGTATTTGAGCTATTCTGTATCACTGCCACTAGTCTTACAGATCATCACAACATTTATGGCAAAACATACGATGGGAATGTTATTTATTATGGTGAATCTTAAGGTAGTAAATACACTGATAGCACCAGAACATCAAATTACTGCCTTGGCATTTGTGGCAACGGTCACGAACTTAATGAGCATTATATTTCAGTCAATGGGCGGCACTTTAATCGATACCCTTGGCTATCAGAGCCTATTCTTGATTGCATCAGGTATTATGGCATGTGCATTGATCATGACGCTATTTTACAAGATTCCTAGTGGGAATGACCTGAAGCTTTTTTCAGGTAAATAAAAGAAAGAGGAAAAGAAATGAAAACAAGAAAGATTGAATTAAATGAGATTTCAGAAAAAATTGATCCAATTGTAAGCATGAGAAATGGTAACTGGTTTTTAGTCACCGCAAAGAATTTAAAAGGACAAGTCAATGGTCTGACAGCTGCTTGGGGAGCGTTTGGAAATGTATGTGAAAAACCTACTATGACTGTTTATATCCGGCCGCAGAGATACACAAAGAAATTCATTGATGAAGCTGGTATCTTTACGATGACATTCTTTGATTTCCAGAAATATAAAGATGCTCTAGTTTATATGGGTTCTAAAAGCGGTGCAGAAGATCCAGAGAAAATCAAGAATGCAGATCTGCATCTAACAGATATAGAAGGTCAGCCATCTTACCAGGAAGGGAAGTATGTGATTATCTGCCGCCCATTCTTTGAACAGCAGCTTTCGCAAAATTCTTTTATTGACAGAGATATAGAGAAACAATGTTTCCCAGAACATGATAATTCTATAATGTATATCTCTGAGATCATTGGCGCATATGAAATTCTAGAGTAATAAATCGTTGCAATAATGCTAATAATGAATTTATATATTGGGTATTATTGTTCAAATAAGTAACTCTTTTACTGCTGAAAAAGAGCTACTTTTTATTGTGTGAATTTCAGAATTATAGATTAACTTTTATATTATCTTTATTTACAAAATTGATTGAATACACATATTGACAAATAAAACGAAATCATATATAACTGTAGCGTACTACAGAAAGGATGCATCCTATGAATGATTATCCAATTGGATATTTAATAAAACTGATTAATGACAGGCTGAAGACAAAAGCAGATGCTGACTTGAAGAGTGCACATTTAACACTGGCACAAAGCCGAGTATTGGCATTTATCAATCAAAAAGGTGGACAGACAACCCAGAAAGAGGTCGAAACATACTTGGATGTTGCTCATCCAACAGTGGTCGGAATCATATCAAGAATGGAACAAAACGGCTTTGTTGCCTGCTGCTTAGATCCAACAGATCATCGTAACAAAATTGTAAAACTGACGAAAAAGGCAGAGAATGCTGGTAAAGATATGGAAAAGTTAATTTCCGAGCATGAAGAGCTGCTGCTGAGAAATATGTCAGCAAACGAAAAGAAAGAACTGCAGAGACTGCTTGAAATTGTCAGTAAAAATATCAATTGAACTGCCGGGAGACCGGCTTCAATTATGCCCATATATGTAGCGCGCTACATAATAAGAAGGAGAACATATGATCACAACATTAGCGAAGAGTTTAAGGGAACATAAAAAAGGTTCCATCATTACGATGATACTTTCCATCCTGGAAGTCGTATTTGAGATTGTCATCCCATTATACATGTCAGATCTGATTGATTTCGGCATTGAAGAAGGAAGCCTTGCCAACGTATTCAAGTATGGATTTGCCTTGATCCTGTTTGCGGTCATGGAATTACTTACAGGTGTGCTATCCGCAAAATTTGCCGCGAAGGCATCCGCAGGATTATCTGCAAATCTACGACAGGATATGTATGACAATGTTCAGAGATTCTCATTTTCCAATATTGATAAGTTCTCATCTGCTTCTATCGTTACACGTCTTACCACGGATGTAACAAATATCCAGAATGCATGGCAGATGATCATCCGTATGGCAATCCGTGGACCAGTCATGATGATATTTGCCATGGTCGTATCATTCAGTATCAGTCATGATATCTCAATGATCTTCCTGGTATTGATTCCTGTCCTTGCCGTACTGCTGTTCTTCATCATGAAATGTGTCAGTCCTTATTTTAAAAGAGTATTCAAGACCTATGATCAATTGAACAGTATTGTAGAAGAAGATGTCAAAGGTATTCGGGTCGTGAAATCCTGCAACCGGGAAGACTACGAGATTAAAAAGTTCGATGGTATCTCAGAATCTATTTATAAAGACTTCAGTAAAGGTGAAAGACTGCTTGCGTTGAACTCTCCATTGATGCAGTTATGCATGTATGGTGTCATGATCCTTGTCTCCTGGATCGGTGCTAAAGCGATTGTTGCAAGTGGAAATAATATTGCCTTTGGTTTGACGACGGGGCAGCTGACTGCTCTTTTGTCCTATGCACAGCAGATCTTAATGAGCTTGATGATGCTTTCAATGGTCCTGACAATGATCACGATGAGTGCATCCTCCGGCAACCGTATTGCAGAAATATTAAATGAAAAGCCGGACATCACAGATTCACAGGATCCAGTCACAGAAGTGAAAGATGGTTCTATCCGTTTCGAGAATGTCGACTTTGTTTACAGTACGAAAGCAGATAAAAAAGTACTGAATAATATTAATCTGAATATCAGCTCAGGTGAGACAATCGGTATCATCGGAGGCACCGGTTCTTCGAAATCATCACTGGTTCAGCTGGTCCCACGTCTGTATGACGCAACAGTTGGAAAAGTCAGTGTAGGCGGTGTTGATGTAAAGAAGTATGACTTGCATGCATTGCGTGAATCCGTGGCTATGGTGCTGCAGAAGAATGAACTGTTCTCTGGTACCATTGCGGAGAACCTGCGGTGGGGCAATGAGAATGCCACTGATGAGCAGCTGGTACAGGCATGTCAGCTAGCCTGTGCAGATGAATTCATCAATACACTTCCAGATGGATACAACACACATATTGAACAGGGCGGCACCAATGTATCCGGTGGGCAGAAACAGAGATTATGTATTGCTAGAGCATTGTTGAAATCCCCAAAGGTGCTGATCCTGGATGATTCGACCAGTGCAGTTGATACAAGAACAGATGCTAAGATTCGGAAATCATTTGCCGAAAAGATTCCGAATACAACAAAGATCATCATTGCTCAGCGGGTTACGTCTGTTCAGGATGCTGACCGTATTATCGTGATGGATGACGGCAGAATATCCGCCCAAGGCACACACGAAGAATTATTAAAGACATCCAACATTTATAAGGAAGTCTACGAATCACAGCAGAAAGGAGACAAGGATCAAGAGTGAGAATATGAAACAGAAGAAAAATATTTCGTTTGACATGCAGACTTTAAAAAGGCTACTGTCTTATATGAAGCAGTACAAAGCCACCATGGTAGTTGTTGTGATCTGTATCATATTGAGCGCCGTCGCCAGTGCAGCATCTTCGATGTTCCTGCAGTCATTGATCGATACGTATATTGTTCCGCTGCTGGGACAGGATCATCCTGTCTTTACAGGACTGCTGCATGCTTTGATCATTATCGGCGTTATCTACTTTGTTGGTGCTATGGGCACATGGGTCTACAACCGGTTGATGGTCACCATTGCCCAGGGTACTTTAAAAAAGATCCGCGATGAGATGTTTGAGAAGATGCAGGCATTGCCGATTGGTTACTTTGACAGCCATACCCATGGCGAGATCATGAGCTTATATACCAATGATACAGATACACTGCGGCAGATGATTGCCCAGTCGCTTGCTCAGCTGATCTCATCTGCATGTACGATGATTGCTGTATTCTGCTGCATGCTGTATATCAGTCTCTGGCTGACATTGATCGTTGTAGCAGCTGTCTGGTTCATCCTGAAGGTTGTCGGCAGGATTGCTGGTGAGACAGGGAAATGGTTCGGTACCCAGCAGCAGACGCTTGGTAATCTGGATGGCTATGTCGAAGAAATGGTCAATGGTCAAAAGGTCATCAAAGTATTCAATTATGAAGAACGCAACAAAGCAGAATTCCGGAAAAAGAATGATGCGTGGAAAGATGCTGCAACCAAAGCAAACGGCAATGCAAACGCAATGATGCCTTTGCTGAATGCCTTGGGATATGTACAGTATGTCTTGATAGCTATTGTAGGAGCGTGGCTGGCAATCTCCGGCAGTGCAAACCTTACCATCTTTGGCATGAATACAATGACACTTGGCATGATTGCTTCGTTCCTGACGCTTTCCCGCAGTTTTACAAATCCACTGTCACAGATCTCCAATCAGTTCAATTCCATTGTGACAGCGTTAGCTGGTGCCTCCCGGATCTTTACATTCTTAGATGAAAAGCCGGAGACAGATAATGGATATGTTACCTTAGTTAACTGTAAAGAAGTAAATGGTGAAATTATAGAGACTTCTGAAAAGACTGGTATGTGGGCATGGAAACATCCACATCAGGCGGACGGTACCATCACATATCAGAAACTGGAAGGAAGAATCGTCCTTGATCATGTTGATTTCTCCTATGTACCTAAGAAGCAGATACTGCATGATATTACCTTATATGCAGAACCAGGCCAGAAAATAGCCTTTGTCGGTGCCACTGGTGCCGGCAAGACAACGATTACGAATCTGATCAACCGGTTCTATGATATTGATGATGGCAAGATCCGTTATGACGGAATCAATATCAACAAGATCAAGAAAGCAGATCTCAGACGGTCTCTAGGCATTGTCCTGCAGGACGTCAATCTATTTACGGGTACGGTCATGGATAATATCCGGTTTGGCAGAGAAGGAGCAACCGATGAAGAATGCATCAATGCAGCTAAGCTGGCAAATGCCGATGAGTTTATCCAGATGTTGCCGAATGGATATCAGACGGTCATTGATGGAGATGGCAGTGGGTTGTCACAAGGACAGCGTCAGCTGATCTCTATAGCCAGAGCCGCTGTAGCTGATCCGCCAGTCATGATCATGGATGAAGCAACTTCTTCCATTGATACACGTACCGAAGCATTGGTGCAGGAAGGTATGGACCGTTTAATGAAAGGACGTACTGTATTTGTGATTGCTCATAGACTTTCTACGGTTCAGAATTCTGATGTCATTATGGTATTGGATCATGGTAAGATCATTGAACGTGGTGACCATGAAAAACTGATTGCAGAAAAAGGTACATACTATCAGCTGTATACTGGTGCATTTGAATTAGAATGATACGTAGTTATTGATCATATAGACTATATTAGGAACATCTCGTTGAAGAAAAAAACTTCAACGAGATTTTTAAAAAGGACTTGACTTAGAGCCAGCTCTAACCGCTATGATATCAGTACAAGGAGGCATTGAAGATGATCTATACGATTGGACAGATATCTCAGAAGATGAATCTATCAGAGTATACGATCCGTTATTATGAAAAAGAGGGGCTCTTCCCATTTATTACAAGGAATAACCATGGCGAACGTGTCTTTGATGAAAGAGACCTTCATTTTCTAGAGGTCATTGTATGCCTGAAAAAGACAGGAATGCCTCTAGAAGACATCCGGAAGTATATCCAGTGGGCTGGTGAAGGAGATCAATCCATTCAGGAAAGGTATGAATTATTCACCAAACAGAAACAGAAGATCGATGCACAGATTATACAGCTGCAGGTGTACCAGGAATGTATTGATTATAAATGCAGGTATTACAAGAAAGCTATGGAAGCAGGCACATTGGACATCTATAAAGATGATCCAGAGGATGATATGCCGATTGTTTCAATCATAGACCTAGAGGAGGGCAAATAGAGATGAAAGCAGTAGTCACAGGAGCGAGCGGACACATTGGTACATATTTGGTTCCAATGCTTGTCAATGCAGGTTATGAAGTTACAACCATTACGAGAGGTGAACCGAAACCATATGAAGCTGATCCTGCCTGGAACAGAGTCAACAAAGTTTTCATGGACCGTTCGAAAGAACCGCAGTTTGCCGAGAAGATAGCTGCCATGGATCCGGATATTGTCGTTGATCTGATCAATTTCAATATTGAAGACACGAAGAAGATGGTAGCTGCATTGAAAGGTACAAAATGCAGCCATTACTTATACTGTTCTTCCTGTTGGGCTCATGGAAGGGCAGAAACACTGCCATTCAATGCAGATGACCTGCAGAAAGAACCACTCGATGATTATGGAAAAGATAAGTTCGCTTCAGAACTCTATCTGAAAGATCTTTATCGTACAGAAGGATTCCCAGCTACAGTAATTATGCCGGGTCAGATCTCCGGACCTGGATGGGCCATCATCAATCCATGGGGAAATACATCCATGAGAGTATTCCAGGATATCGCCGATGGCAAAGAGATCTGTCTGCCTAACTTTGGCATGGAGATCATCCACCATGTCCATGGCTATGATGTTGCCCAGGTATTCTTCCAGGCTATTACGCATCGTAATCAGGCGCTTGGTGAGACCTTTGATGCGGAAGCGGAGCAGTCAATAACGCTTTATGGGTATGCAAAGCATCTCTATGAATACTTTGGCAAGGAACCAAAAATAAAATTCCTTTGCTGGAAAGAATGGTGCGAGTACGAAGGCAATCCCGAAGAATGCGAGCATACATTCTACCATATTGCACGCAGTGGTACGTTCAGCATTGAAAAAGAAAAGAAACTATTAGATTATCAGCCAAAATATACAAATATTGAGACAATTGATCTGGCCGTAGAAAGCTATATTGAACGCGGTCTGATCTTTACCAATAGATAATAGATAGCACATGCGATAATCCGAATTATTCGACAGCTTTCCATAAAGCACGCTGGTTCCAGTTGAAATTTTGGTGTCATAAATATCATCACTTGCCAGTGTATTGACATTGATAAAAGCAATGCGTAAATTATCATTGAAGAGGAATCTATATGAAATATAGTCAAATGAAAGCATCGGATCTTGTATTTGTTAATGTAGCTGTTAAAGATTCTGCCGGAGCCATTCAAATCATCAAAAATCAAAAAATCATGGAATTCGATGAGAATACCTATGCAAAACTGCCTGATGTGAATTTCCATGATGGGACAATCAAGGTAAATGTGCTGAGCAGGCTGCTGCCAGATGCCCCTGAATTTGCCCGTGGTTTCATCGGCATTGCATTCCGCATCAATGAAGATGATACTGCTTTCGAAAGCTTCTATGTCAGACCGACGAATGGACGGATTGGTGATGTCGTAAGACTTCACCGTGCATGCCAGTACTTTTCATATCCTCGCTATACGTTTGACTACTTCAGAAGAAATAATATCCTGAAATATGAGAATGCTGCAGACATTGGATTGAATGAATGGATCACGTTGAAGGCGGATATCAAAGGCAGTCATGGAATGTTCTTTGTGAATGATATGGAGAATCCTGTTCTCGATGTTCTCGATATGAAACTAGGAGATGAAGCTAAAGGAAGTGTCGGTATATTTGTCGATATTGGAACAGAAGGATACTTCAAAGATCTAGAAGTACTTCAAAATAACTGATAAATGCCTAGGAATCAAAGAAAACCAGATTTATCATATAATTAGTAAGCTTCGCATAATGTATGCTGGCTCCAGCCTTGATTTTGGTGTCGTTACATGTCATCATATGCCGGTGTGATGAATATCAAAAAAGCTGATAACAAAGGGAGTTTCTGCATGTTTCCGTATGTCATTTTGCGTCGGTATAAAAAGCTACAAAATGAGCTACATTTTCTAAAAAAGCTACAGAATCGCTACAAAAATGAATTAGTATATCATATATGATTTTCATATAAAAACTACCTAATTTGATTTTCCATTAGGTAGTTTTTTTGATGATTGGTCTGCAGTAAATATTAGATGTTTTTTAGATAATCTTTCCCATTTAGTATATTGAAATGATTATGATGGGGTTGCAAGTCCAGGCGTACGCCTGAAAGGAGTCCAGCTGTCCGGTTCAACAAAGTCCAGTCGTCCGGAGAAACAAGTCCACCTTAAATGTATATATGTAGAATGAAACTGTACGTTAAGCAACGTGCGGCTTTTTCGTACATATAGAAAGGTGGTTTTATATGCAAAATTATCTAGAAGTACTGCGTTTGCATGAATTAGGAATGGGCCAAAGGAAGATTGCACAGCAAGTACATACATCCCGCGATACCATCCGCAAAATCATCGCAATAGCAGAGAATCAAGGATTGAATTACAGCAATCTTATTGGCAAGACAGACAATGAGCTGTCAAAAGTTTTCGGAAGAGACATTCAAGGGAAGACAAAACCTGATCCAATCTATGAGATGCCTGATTTTGATAAGCTTTCAAAAGAACTTCGTCGACCAGGCGTCACAATGACGCTCTTATGGGAAGAGTATTGTTATGACTGCCGTCAGAACAACAAGATTCCTTATAAACGATCACAATTCTTCTATCATTTTGATCATCATTTACAGAGCACAGGTTTCACGGATATCATTCACCATAAACCTGGTGAAGAGACTGAAGTTGACTGGGCGGGCACACAGCCAAGCTGGTTTGACCCTGATACGGGAGAGCAAGTAAAAGGATATCTGTTCATTGGCGTGCTAGCGTTCAGTGGATATGCATACGCAGAAGCCTGTGCCGACATGAAGGAAGAATCATGGATCAACTGTCATATTCATATGTTTGATTACTTTCAAGGAATCACAAAAATCTTAGTTCCAGACAATCTCAAGACAGGAGTGACCAAACATCTTCTTCATGAAGAAGCAGAATTGAATAGTGCTTATCAAGAACTTGCGGAATATTATGGCATTGTCATTATTCCAGCCAGAGTGCGCCACCCTAAAGATAAACCATTAGCAGAAAACACCGTAAATCAGTGCACAAAAAATATCATCGCAAAACTCCGTGATTATAAATTCTTTTCTTTGGATGAATATAATCGTCAGGTTATGGCGGAGCTAAATCAATTCAATCAGAAATTATTTCAAAAAAAGCCAGGCAGTCGAGCAGAGAACTATCGCAATATTGAACTTGATTGCCTGCAGCCATTACCACAATATCCATATGAATATGCAGAATGGCGTAAGGCAAAAGTACAATCTAATTCTCATATTGCCTTTGATAAGAAGTATTATTCGGTTCCTCATGAATATATAGGGCAAGAAGTAGAGTTGCGCATTACAAAGAAGAATATTACTGTATATTACCAGCATCTGAGCCTATGTATTCATACCCGTATCTATGGCCATGATGGCGCTTATGACACATTTCCTGAACATATGCCGCCTAGTAGCAACGCAGCTTCTGAATGGAACCAAGATAGGTTCATAAAATGGGCAAATGAGATTGGTACGAATACTGTCCAGGTAATCACCAATCTGTTCGCCCAATATAAATATGAGCAACAAGGATATAATGGAGCAAAATCCATTCTTATGTTGGCCAGCAAATACTCCAATGAACGCCTAGAGAATGCTTGCGGAACAGCACTGGCACACATTAGCCATCCTCGCTATAAGAATATTAAAGCGATACTGGAGAACAAGCAAGAAAAGAAGGATTCGCAGTCACTTCATCCAGTAGTTCCTGCTGAAAAAGCATTTCTTAGAGGAGCAGATTATTACAAGGATGGCAATCTGAAATGATAAAAGATAGCATTAAACAACTCCAAGAGATGAGGCTTCCTTCTATGGCGGCAGAGCTTGAGGTACTAAGCAGTCAAAAGGACTTCTCTAAAGAAGATCCAGCAGAAATACTGGAAAAGATCATTTCAGCAGAATACTATGCAGAAAAGAACAATACAATTCAGCGTCATTTAAAACAGGCTCATCTGACAGATTCAACAGCGCGACTGCAAAATATCAATTATGATCCATCGCGGAAGATCAATCGCAGACAGGTAGAACAGCTCATTACAAATGATTATATTGGCAGTGGCCATAATATCCTCATTTTGGGAGCAACGGGATGTGGCAAAAGCTTTTTTGGCAACGCCTTAGGTATTAATGCATGTGAAGCGGGATATCGTGTTATTTTCACCAGAATGGTGGAGCTGCTAAATTCTTTATCAGTCGCCAGAGCAGAGGGAAATATCAGTAAGCTGTTAAAAAAGTTCTATCGTATAGATCTGTTGATTATCGACGACTTTCTTCTGACAGATACAACATCAGCAGAACAGAAAGATCTCATGGAAATTTTTGAGTATCGTGGAAGAGGAAAATCCACAATTTTGTGTAGTCAATGTGCCCCTGAGGAATGGCATACTAAACTTGGATCTGGATATGTCGCTGATGCGATTCTTGATCGAGTAACAAACAATGCATATTCAATTATCCTCGAAGGTGACTCACAAAGGAAGAAGAATACAAATCTATAGTAAAACATCCACTGAGGAGAAGCACGATCCTTAGTGGACTTTTAAATCCGGACAGATGGACTTGTATATCCGGACGACTGGGCTTGAAACTCCGGAGTAATCAATTGAAAAGATAAATTGTTTTTAAATGATTCCTTCGTTATAATTCTTCACCGTTTGATTTATATACTTTCTGCATATAGTAGAAGGAATCCTTCTTGCTGCGGGCAAGATCTCCTTTGCCTTCATCATCCATATTGACATAGATGAAACCATATCTCTTTCTCATCTCTCCAGTACCAGCAGAGACCAGGTCAATAAAGCCCCAAGGTGTATATCCCATCAGAGGAATCCCATCAATTTCAACAGCGTCCTTCATTGTCTGGATATGCTCACGCATATAATCGATACGATAGGTATCATGGATGGAACCATCTTTTTCTACTGTATCAAGAGCACCAAGACCATTCTCAACAATCATCACAGGAATCTGATATCTGTCATAGATCTGGTTCAGATTGATCCGCAGACCTAATGGATCGACGGTCCAGCCCCAGGATGTGGTCTTTAGATATGGGTTTGCAACATCCTGTGTCATATTTCCTTCAGTGGATCCATGTTCTTCTGGATGTGCCGCAAAGACACGGGAACTGTAGTAAGAGAAGCTGTAGAAATCAACGGTTCCTTCTTTCAGCAGTTCATCATCACCAGATTCTTTCTTCAGAGTGATATGGTTTCTCTCTAGTTCTTTGACTTTCCAAGCAGGGTAGTAACCTCTTACCTGGACGTCACCATAGAACCAGAGATAGTCTTCACTTCCCTTGAGGTTGGCCATGACATCTTCTGGATTGCAGGAATATGGATAGCAGGCTCCATGATTGATCATCAGACCAATCTTGTTCGTTGGATCAATTTCATGCCCAACTTTGACAGCATATGCACTTCCTAAGAACAGATGCCATCTGCACTGCTCGGCATTTTGCTTATTGGAGATATGCTCATGAATTCCATTCATCATAAAATTTGTATTGATGTTGATCTCATTGATGGTCAGCCAGTAATGGACTAATCCTTTGTATCTGGTCAGGATAGTCTTGGCATATCTTTCAAATGCTTCCAGTGTATGACGGGATACCCAGCCATCATATTCATTGGCTAAATGGAGCGGGCAGTCGAAATGATAGATTGTAACAAGAGGTTCGATATTATATTTGTGACATTCCTTGAAGACATCTTCATAGAACTTTAAGCCTTCTTCATTTGGCTTTTCATCATCGCCATTTGGAAAGATCCTGGTCCAGTTGATGGATAAACGATAAACGTTGCATCCCATCTCTGCAAACAGGGCAATATCTTCCTTCCAATGATGATAGAAATCGGTTGCAACATGACTTGGATAATACGTATCTGGATCTACAATTGCTTTCGCCCCAGCTGGGATCTCATCTCTGCCGCCGAAAGTCTTTCTTGAACCATCCGGCATTTCAACAATGAACTTACGAGGGATGTTATGAATGCCATCTCCTCCTGTTAATGTATCTGCAACGGCCAGACCCTTTCCACCGGAAAGATACCCGCCTTCATACTGATTGGCAGCGGTAGCACCGCCCCAAAGAAAACCTTTTGGAAAACTCATATGATATTTCCTCCTATTGTTATTTCAATTATATCTGCCAAAAACGGAGAATTATTTGTTCCCATGAATAATGTAATATTTTATCAAAGTGACGAATTACGAAAAAGAATGACCGTTCATAATGACAGCCATCCTGATAAATAATTACAAAATCCATCTCTGTTATAGTAATTAATTCTCCAAATTGCTAATAAATATAAGTAAAAGAAGGGGAGCGGTCAAAACTACTCCTTTGGTTCTTTTGAATAGACTGCTTTTGTACCGACAGAGATCTTTTGATATGTATTCAATTTCTTCTTGATGTTCGCATCGTAATTCTGGCTGAACAGTCCTGCATACAGATTATCCAGGATATAGAGGATAGAAAGACGGGTGGAGAAGGAAGAAATCTTATTGTAGTGATTCTCTTCGGAACAGATCAGCAGCTGGATATTTGCGTATTTCGTCAGTTCACTTGGTTCGGTAGAAGATATCAAGAGAATATTAGTATGATTGTTCTTTAAGATTTCAGCAGCCATATGCACCATCAATCCTCTGCCGCCAAATGAAATGATGATTCCCAGGTCTTTCTCGGTGCATCTGGATGCTTCGAGACGTGCTTCGTATTCATCAGTAGGTACATGGACATCAATACCGATCTCCTGCATCTGAAAACGGAAGTTATCCGCAAGATAGACATTTCCAGCGGATGTAAAGATGGAGATCCTGCCAGCATTGTCAAGGGCACGTACTGCTTTATGCATCTCATTCATATCCATCAGGCTTCTTGTCTGCTTGATCGTCTCAACATAGTCTTCATTCAAGATGCGTGCGATGCTGTCGTGATTCTCTCTGGCTTTGATTGGGTAATCAAAGTTGATGGATGTATGAGCAGAGAGATAGTCCGCAAGATCAGAAGACATCTGTACCTTCATCTCAGAAAGCCCGGCAACACCTGCCTTCTCACAGAGCCGGTAAAGGGAAGGAACGGATACATAACAGGCACGGGCAATCTGAGCAGCAGAACTCGCCAGGAATTCTTCCGGGTTTTCAAGAATATAAGAGACAATCTCTTTTTCACTGTTCGTCAAGTTTTCAAGACGTTTCAGTTTTGTATAAATTGTCATAGGGCATTCCTCCAACGATGACTTCATTATAAATGGATTCGTTCATCTTTGCGGCAGAAACTTGTTCCAAATCTGTAAACATGCAAAAAATTTACGGGGGCCAGGATATGAAATATTCATCAGAACAATACTATGAATGGGCAAGAAAACAGGTAAATGAAGAATATGCGTTTGCTGTCTATGAGAAGGACAAGATCACGTTTCAGTCAGAAGGATATACAGCCTGCATGCAGTTCTACCCGGACGATATCGTTGAACTGTCCATTGTAAAGGACGATTCAGGTGAAAACTGTTTCTATCTGCATTTCCAGGCAAACGATGAAGCACATGCCGAAGAGCTGTTCTATGCTCTGAAAGATACGTTGAAAACGGTTGTCCGCAATATGAAACACAAGATTCTGATCTCCTGCACAAGTGCACTGACTTCCAGTTACTTTGCCCAGGAATTGAACAAAGCTTCATCTATGTTGAAATTGGATTACCAGTTCGATGCATGTGATCACAATCGTCTCTACCAAGTAGGCTTCCAATATGAAGCAATCTTACTGACACCGCAGATCCACTATGAGTATGAAAAGGCAAAACGCATCTTCCAGGATCAAGCCGTCCTCAAAATACCAACAAGAGCGTATGCAAGCTACAGCAGCGGCGAAGTTATCAACCTGCTGAATCAGGCCTTTGCGGAAAAAAAAAACAGGAGTCAGACATGCAGTATAGAATTCAGCCAGTACTGGAGGGAAACCAATACCGCATTCTGACGATTGGTATGATCAATCATCGCGATGAAAAACGGATTGCTTATCGAATCTATGATCATGGACACAAGACCTTGGATAAAGAAGTTATCAAAGCAGACCTGAATCTGCGTGATATTGAAGATCTGCTGGACTATATTTTTGCCCGACATAAAAAGATTGACACCATTGTCTTAGGAATGCCGGGAGTAGAAGAAAATGGAAAACTGACATGGGAAGGATCAAAGTTTGACCATGCATCCATTTCGGAAGATCTGAAAGATAAATATCAGCATTCATTTTTTCTGCTGAATGATGTCAATGCAATTGCTTTAGGATACAGTACTCTGCATCCCGACTGCTCAGATCTGCTGTTCTATTTTCAGCCCAAGGGATCATGGGTTCCAGGGGCAGGCTTGATTGAAGAGGGTATTCTCAGAAAGGGATACCACAACGCATCTGGTGAACTGCGTCCTTTTATGAAATGTATGATCACGGATCTGGATGATAAGATCAACACACCGAAAGGTGCGATGGAAATTGTTGTCACAGGTCTATTGGCATTTATCTGTACAAGTGCACCGAAAAAGATTGTTCTCTACAGTCAACTGACCCCCGATGCTAAAGAGGTCCGGGAAGAACTGCATCGATATGTTCCCGATGAGTATATTCCTAGTATTACCATCGCATATGATCTGAAAGAGTATCTGCTGCCGGGTCTATTAAGTTATGGGGTTCAAAAGCTGTCACAGAACAGTTAGGAAAGGAAGATAGAAATGAAAAAGATCAGATTGTTTTGCAGTGAAGGTATGTCTACAAGTTTAATTGTTTCAAGAATGATGAAGGAGGCAGCTGCGGAAGGACTGGAGTATGATATTGCCGCATTCTCCATCGCCCAGGAACAAGCCAAAGGAGCAGAAGCAGATTGTATTCTATTAGGTCCACAAGTAAGACACACTTTGAAACAGGTCCAGGGATTCTTCCCGGATAAACCAATTGCGGTGATTGAAATGCGTACTTACGGTATGATGGATGCCAAGGCTATCCTGACGCAAGCTAGAAAATTGTTGGGAGAGATTTAATTCCGCTGATCCAGTGTTCGATGAATACTGGATTTTTTTATTTGAAAAAGGTATACCGCAGTACATGCGGTATACCTTAACGAAAGAAGTCATATTCATTGGCAAAATGAATATGTTGATGCTAATCTTTTAATTCAGGAATATATTTATAAATTGATTCTGCAATGCCGTCATGATCATTGTCATTTGTGACATCAAAGGCAGCTTCCTTTGCCTCATCAATGGCATTTCCCATGGCAATACCATATTTGACTGCTTTTAACATCGGGATATCATTCTTCTGGTCACCAAATGCCATCATTTCATCAGAAGTGATACCCATTCTGCTGAACGCGGTATGGATTGCTTCTGCCTTATCAACTCCCTTTGGGTTGAATTCATAATAACAGGAAGCGGTGAAACCATTGGCAGTATCATCTTTGAAAGGTGCAGCCATTTCTTCGGCATGTTCCGAAAGATAATCAGAATCTGCGGCAACTAAGATCTTAGGGATTTCTGTATCCTTAAAGAAGTCAGCCAGATCTTTTTTCTCACATAAGAGATACTCATTTGATCTGGATTCGTACTTGATGATGTTGCTTTCATGATAACTTCCATCTTTTCCACGTACCTGGATCATACCGGAGAAGACATCGTTGGTATACATGTATTCTCCCTTAGCAACCAATGGGATGACATTGAACTTCTTTAGATGTTCAAGAATAGCAGCACCAAGTTCCTTCGACATAGATTTGTCAAAGAATACTTCACCGGTCTCCATATCCTTGATCAGAGCTCCATTGCATGCAATTAAGATTCCATGATTCTGTTCAAAGTCCAGCCATCTGCCAAATCTTGCTAATCCATTCTCTGTTCTGGCAGAAACAACAGCAAGTTTGATACCTGCCTTTTGTGCTTTCAGAAGTGCTTCCTTTGTCTTAGGAGTAATCTCTTTTTTACTGTTGGTAAGTGTTCCATCAATATCCAATAATATTGCCTTGATCATTTTCATTAAGTCCTTTCTCAATATCTAGATTTTATAGCATGTTAACAACTGTTACCTGAGCAGGGAAAAGAATGTATTAATTTATCAAAGATAATGATATTCAGTAATGAAATTTTGATATTTTCTTATCAGAAAATTCTGTATCAAACGCAAAGTGAAACAGATAAAGTATTCTTAATTGAACAATACAAGAAAGTGAAGAGACAAGAATGGATCGTTTAAAATTAGTGGCAGCAGACATTGATGCAACACTGTGCGGAAGAAAAACAGGGACATTAGGACCTATTACAAAACAAGCGTTGATTGATCTGCATGGGCAGGGAGTTCTATTAGGTATTGCAAGCGGAAGACCAATCTGGGAGGGCGTTGAGGAACACTTCAGTGAGTGGAACTTAGGCTTCCAATTTGATTTCTTGATTGGTATGAACGGCTCTGAAGTCATGGACACCAATACAGGGGAAACAAATCATTATTATTCATTGAGCAAGGAATCAATTAAAGAAATCATGGAGCTGATGCAGCCAATGGACTGCAACGCTTTTGTATATCGCGATGGATATAAGTTATATACACGTTATGATGAAGAGGTAGTCAATTCGCATAATCGGCATCATGACGATTATAAGATCAGTGATAATCTTGCAGACTTCTGGTCAGAAGAAACGGCAAAAGTACTTTTCTACACAGGAACAACAGGAAAAAGAGATGAAGTACTGTCATATGCAAAACAACATCTGACAAGTGCATATACATGTTTTTCTACAGCACCATGGATTGTAGAATTTCAAGATCCAAGGATCAACAAGGGAATTGCCCTAGCAAAATACTGCGAAGCAAAGAACATTGATCTAAAAGATACGATGGCTTTCGGGGATGAAGAAAATGATCGAGGAATGCTGGAGACAGCAGGATGCGGTGTATGTCTCCTGAATGGTTCCGAAGAAATTAAAAAGATCAGTGATGCCATAACAGAGTATGATGCTGATAATGACGGTGTGGGACATTATATTTATAGTCACATATTAAATAATATAAATATTAACAAGGTTAAGAATCGGCAGTGAGTAAAGTTGCTTAATATTATCTATGCTGGCTCAAGCCTCGATTTTGAAGTCGTTACATGTCATCACATGCCGGTTTGCTGAATATCAAAAAAGCTGATAACAAAGGGAGTTTCTGCATGTTTCCGTGTGTCATTTTGCGTCGGTATAAAAAGCTACAAAATGAGCTACATTTTCTAAAAAAGCTACAGAATCGCTACAATAACGAATTAGTATATCATATTGTATTCAATTAGAAAATTGCCTGTCAATCATACAGGCAATTTTATTTGATGCTCAAATGAAGAAGGTACAGATATCTTATTAAATTTTTTATAAAAGTCTGATATTTGGTTACAACACCGCACGCATTGTAAATACTTGATCATGGCAAGAGAAATCAGCTGTACCGCCATATTTCTCTGCCAAAGTAGATATGCTGAAGGAACCAAATCCATGTCCTGGAGCACTGCTTTTTGGTATTCCGTTTTCAAATTTGATTGTTCCAAGAAAAGAATTCTCTACTTGAATTACAATGTGTTGATTGACCAATGCACTGCGAAGATTGACCCAAGGATTTTTAGTTTTTGCAGCTGCTGTAACAGCATTTTCTAAAGCATTTGATAGAAGGATACAAAGATCAAGTGACTTCTTTGCATCCATTGATTCTGGAAGATTGACAGTTGCATTAAATTCGATGCCTTGTTCTTTGGCTTTGCCAGTATAAGAAGAAATAACAATATTAACTTGATCATTCAGACAATATTGTTTTACAACTGTATCATCGATTCCTGTCTGAATCTCACGAATATAATCACGTATTCCTTTCGTATTATCTTCGGAAGCTAATGTATCAATCATCTGCAGATAGTGACGCATATCATGTCGAATGGTACGTGTTTCTTGTTGAGATATGTGGATTTCTTCTAATCTTTTTTTTGTTTCAAAAGACTGTAGTTCCAAAAGTTCCTGATGTTGTTTCAGAGATAAATATCTTTCATTCTGTATTCCAATTACGCTTGACAATGCACAGAGTATCACCGCAAATAAAGTCATTATAAAACTGATGAATAGAAGGTTAGATTCTAACAGTAAGTTTGTATAAACAGTTGTTGCATAGCATAAGACATAATATAATGCGAACGGAATTGACATGATCCAAAGCGACTGTGAACGCTGATGCAGGAATTCACGGGAAGCAGGTGACCAGAAACGCAGGAGCAGCAATAAAAATGGTATTGTCACAAGAAATTTGCCAATATAGAGTGCATCTGGAGAACCTGCAAAGCATAAGGCAACCAGCTGACCAAAGAAATTTCTAGGCGTTGTAAGAAGATAAGCGGTTAATAACGAAAAGAATACAGCAGATGGCTTTTTCTTGAAACAGTAGATGCAAGTCAGATAGATGGGAAGGTGAACAATCAAGGGATATGCTTTGCTGACTGTTTCAAAACCATAGAAATATACAAGTAGAATCTGCACAGCAAAGCAGCAGATACTTAGACTGACCAAGATGAATATATTATGTTTCGAACGTGGAACGTCAAGAAAAGATAGCATTAAAACCATACCAAATAGGAAAACACTGATCCAATCCAACATTTCCCAGATCATTTGTTCTCACCTCGGTCCATTTGAAAAGTCATATAAGAAAGATAAGCTTCTTTGACCTCAGAAAAATGTCCACTGGCAATTGAAATGCATGGATAGCAGTCTGAAACATGAATGTCATGTCCATTCAGTTCTTTTATTTTTGACATATTTACAATGTAGGCACGATGAGGTTTTATAAATCTCGAATCAGAAAGCAGCCTGTCTTCAAATGATGATAAGGAACTGGCAGTTTCATGCGTCTCTCCGTTTGACATACAGAAAAATACTTTATCCATTCTAGCTTCCACAAATTCGATATCCTTCCGTGATACGGAAATCAGTCTACCTTCACTTCGTATAACAATAACATCATTCTTTTGCTTCTGAAGTGTGTCAAGTGCCCGGTCAAGTGATGAGTACAACTGTTTTTTATCTATCGGCTTTAATAAATAATTCAGAGCCTGTACTGAATAACTTTCAAAGGCAAATTCGGGTGAACTTGTCAGAAATATGATTTCTGATTTTTCACCATTTTTTCGCAGCGTTGATGCAAGTTCAATGCCATTCAGACCAGGCATCAGAATATCCAACAGATAGATGTCAAAATGTATTTTATTATCCAAAAGTTCTGAAGCATTAGAAAAGCAGACCGAATTCATTTCGATATTTTTTAAATATCCATATTCATGGATCAAACAATCCATGTCGTTACGCACGTTTTCGTCATCATCGCATATTGCTATTGTCAACATAGTATCTCCTGAACATAACTCAATTATATTACTGTAACAAATGAACTGGCAAAGTGCATTTCATCGGTTAAATACTGCGTTTCACAGGCTCTGTTCACAAATTAGATACCAAAACTGTTATTTTGTAATGAATGGTAGGTATGATTATCAACCTACATTTTATGTGTACTGATAACAAACAGAAAATTCTTAGAAATGTATTTGTTTTGTGCAATAAAGAAAATGAGAGGATAAAGAAATGAAAACATTTGGGACAAAAAAACACGTATGGATTGCTCTGCGTATGGCATTAGCGGCAGGTGTACTGAGTATAATACTTCCAGCACCATTAAGTGTCCATGCAGAGGCTGGACTCACTGTGTCAGGAAATACAACAAGTTACACTTATCCGAATGTTTCTAATCCTATCCTTACAGTTACAGGATCAGATTCACTGACAATTTCTAATATAAATGGAGGAGAAAGTCCTGTCCAGGATATCATTGTCATAGATACAAAAGGAGCAACAGCGAATATCACACTCAGCGGTGTGAACATCGATGCCAGCGGTAATGATACAAATAAATGTGCCTTTCGGATTGCGGAAGGTTCAGGACCAGTAAATATAACACTGGCAGATGGTACAACAAACACGTTGAAAAGTGGGGAGAACTGTGCTGGGCTGCAGAAAGAAACGACAGCTTATGGAACGATGCTCACGATCAGTGGAAATGGAACACTGAATGCTACAGGCGGTTCACGTGGAGCAGGAATCGGTGGAGTCCACTCTAAAGATGTCAGCTATATCACAATCGACAGTGGAACTGTGAATGCAACAGGTGGTTCGAATGCCGCAGGAATCGGATCAGGAGATGGGTGGATTAGTGGTTTTGAATATGCTGCCACTAACGGCAGCCATATCACCATAAATGGCGGTACAGTGACAGCAAGGGATGGAGGATCCGGTGCCGCTGGAATCGGCGGGGGAAGCTGGGGAAATGGCAGTGATATCTCCATAACCGGAGGGACAGTCAATGCATCATCAGGTACGGGTGCCGGAATCGGGGGTGGAACTTCATTGGCTAATGGGCTCTTTATAGGTGGTACGGGCAGCAATATCAGCATCTCCGGTGGAGAGGTAACAGCTGTGAGCACACAAGGCGGGGCTGGCATAGGCGGTGGTACTGGCGGTAAAGGTGAAAATATAACAATATCAGGCGGCACAGTTACGGCAACAAGCACATTTGGAGGTGCAGGAATTGGTGGTGGATCAGGCGCTATAGGTAGCGGTATAACAATATCAGGCGGAACTGTAACAGCAACTGACGGAGGCTCTACAGAATGTGGTGCAGGTATCGGTGGAGGTTCTGGAGCAGCTGGAACTGGCATCCTGATCACTGGCGGTACAGTCATAGCTACTGGCGGTAAGGGCAACAATGGCATCGGCGGGGGCAAGGGAAGCAGCGGAAGCAGCAGTACGATACAACCGGCAGCAGGGCTCCTTGCTACTTATGAGGGAACGGGTACATCCGGCACACTTACGAATATTATCCTGAATCCTGCACAGAAGGCCTATACGGATTCAACACGATATATCAAGATCTGCACAGGTTCATTATCCTCATCTCCGACAGAAGCTACAGTCAATACTGGAGGCAGTCAGAACTTTATTGCAAATCTTTCCAATAGTAAGATTACAGATTCAGTGACCACCTATAGTGGAAACACAAGTGCAACTTACAATGGTGTTTCATGGAGCGTTGCATCGAAAAGCTCCTCCAATACAAATATTAATTCATCCGGAGTTCTAAGTATCGGTAATGACGAGTCAATCACTCCACTTACAGTCACCGCAACATTGAATGGGACAAGTTTAACAGCAAATTCACGTGTTAATGTTACGGGAATACAATATACAGTGAATTTTGCCTATAATATGAGCGGTCATTCCGGTGATGCTGCTACTAGCCAGACTGTTACGAGCGGAAATAAGCTAACGACTCCAAATGTGCCTTCTGTTGCAGGTTATACTTTTAGTGGCTGGTATAAAGAACCAGAATGTACAAATATATGGGATTTTGACGCTGACACAGTCACATCGAGCAGGACACTTTATGCAAAGTGGAATCTAACAACTTACAATATTGCTTATGAATTAAATGGCGGTACAAATGTTGCTAGCAATCCAACAGAATATACTGTGTTATCTGATAATGTTGCATTAGCTTCACCATCGAAGCAGGGCAATACGTTCACTGGATGGACTTATGATGCAGTTACGACACCACAATTGAATGCAATAATTGCCAAAGGCAGCACAGGTAATAAAACATTTACAGCGAACTGGGCAGTTAACACCTATGCGGTTACATTGGAAGCTAATGGCGGCACAGGTTCAGACCTGACAAGCTATACATATGGGACAACAACTGTTCTTCCAACAGATTACAAAAAGACTGGATATACTTTTGCCGGATGGTATGATAATCAAGAATTTACAGGAAGACCAATCACTGCTTTAACATCAGATAAAATAGGAAAAATAACTCTTTATGCAAAATGGGTCAGTGATGATGTACCAGATACAGGAGACAAGAACAACGCATTATTCTGGACATTCATATTCTTGATTTCAAGCTGTGCAGCTGTTATAACAATAAGAATTGAACATTAAGCACCGGTTCGGTATTACCCAACCAGTGAGAACAATCGGGCAATGCCCGATTTTAGCAGAACAAAGCCAATTAGAAGGGTAATACCATGTAATACCAGGTAATACCCTTTTTTATTTACCGCGGTTTGGATACTATACTGGTATGCGTAAAGGAGAAATTCTGGCTCTTAACAAGGACGATGTGGACTTGGTTGGTAGAACGATTACAATCAATAAACAAGTTATCCGTGGTGAACACAAGGACGATACAACGCTGCAGCTATCGCCAAAGACAGATGCTTCCATGAGCAAGATTCCAATCGTTCCACAGTTGTGCGATATCTTAACAGATTGGTTCAAAGGAGATCCATATGAGATTGTCATACCGGATAAGGAAGGCAACTATATCAATCCGGATAACGTGACAGGCTTCTGCTCGAACATGAGCCGGATCCTTGGATTCCATTTTAACTTTCACATGCTGCGGCATACATTTACAACAAATCTGATAGACAATGGTGCAGCTCCGAAAGTGGTACAGACACTTGATAGACATGCCAATATTTCTACGACATTGAACTATTATGATCATGTCAGTATGGAGAAGCAGAATGAGGCATTAAATGATCTATTTGGGCAACCAGAAAAAAAATTGAGCTACAAAATCGCTACAAATCCAAAATCTTGAAAAGGCAGATTCTCGAAAAAGACTTAACAAAGCCAAGAATCGATAGTGAGTAAAGTTACTTCGCATAATGTATGTTATGCGATTTTTATATTTGGCTAAGAATAAAGGCAGTACGGCCATGATAGAATCATTCCCTTTTTTAAAGAGATTCATTAAGCAATGATAGCACTATCATCTTA
>Ga0183101_1000021_pt20 | contig 23240 bp, 23 predicted proteins | sample Biomet3_FD_127790 | JGI IMG/M metagenome (GOLD analysis project Ga0183101, IMG submission 127790) | Microbial communities from bioreactor (seeded with sewage sludge) at LBNL, California, USA - Biofuel metagenome 3 | ecosystem: Engineered > Bioreactor > Anaerobic > Unclassified ...
GAAACCTGTCCCGGCCCCGTGGCTGCGCAACACGGCCCCAAAAAAGGGGGGTTTGGGGGGCCAGGGCGGCGCCGGGGGCGCGGACGGCAACATGGTTAAGGTACGCCAGGCCTATCTGGACTGGGTAGTGCCCGACACCAGCATCAAAACGCGCATGGGCATTCAGAACTTCGCCATGCCGTATGCCGCTGGCGGGTCCGCCGTGTTCGACCTGCGCGCGGCCGCTGTGAATTCGCACATCGACTTTAACGAAAATGTCGGCCTGACCGCCCTGTGGTTTCGCCCTTATAACGACAACTACGATTCCTCCAACCAGGAATACAACTACAACGACCCCTCGAACTACCTGGACAACATGGACCTGTTCTCGCTGATGTTGCCCATGCGCTTCAACCGCGTTGAGCTGACGCCCTGGGTGATGTATGGCATGCAGGGCCGCAACACCGGCAATTTCTCCACCTACAGAAATTCCGGCTTCGTGGACGGCGCGCCCGCCGTCACCCTTACGCCGTACCTCAACGCCCTGGGCAACGGCGGCGGCCTCAACGTCACGAACCTGGGCCACACCTCCAAGGATTACGGCAGCATGTTCTGGGCCGGTCTGCCCATCAAGGTGAAGACCCTGGACCCCTGGAACTTCGAGTTGGACCTGAACTATGGCTATGTGGAAGAAATGGGGCGCTTTGATGTGGCGACACGCAACGACGCCAACGACATTCGGCGCGGTTCATCGCAACGTCAGGGCTGGCTGGCCAAGGCGCTGATCGAATACAAGCTGGATTGGGCCACCCCCGGCCTGTTTGGCTGGTACGCCAGCGGCGACGACGGCAACGTCAAGAACGGTTCCGAGCGCATGCCTTCCGTATGCCCCTATGTTTACACCACTTCCTTCATGGGCGATGGCAACCTTGCCTGGGGCCCCAACGGCGATTTTCTTGACCTCAATGATTCCCAGGCGGGCACCTGGGGCATTGGCCTGCAACTGTCCGACATGACGTTTGTGGACAAGCTCAAGCATACCTTCCGCATGGCCTGGTGGGGTGGCACAAACTCCCCTTCCATGGTCAAATACATGGATTCCGCCTATGCCTGGCAGAGCACCAGCAACCTGTTTGAAGGGCCGTATATGACCACCAACGACGGCCTGCTGGAGTTCAACCTCATCAACACCTATCAGGTGTATGACAACTTCAACATCAACTTTGAACTGGGCTATGTGGCCAACTTCATGGACGACGACACCTGGAAGAAGGGCTACAACAACTTTGGCTCGTACCAGAAACAGGACATCTGGAAGGCCCAGCTTATCTTCACCTATTCCTTCTAGCAAAAAAAACGGCGTGAAAAACCGCGCCGTCGCCTGACGCCAAACGGCGGAACAAACAAGATTGCCGGGTTACGACGAAATGTCGCGACCCGGCAATCTCTCTATGAACAGGGCAAAACCTCGCCGCTCCGCCCTGCCGCTTAAGCAGGTTCAGGCGCGCCGCGCCCGGTTTTCCATTTCTTCCAGGCTGCCTTTGCCCATCAGCCGGGCCAGACAACGATAGCGTTCCTCGGCGGGGTTGCGGCCCTCCCGCGCGGCGCGGCGCATGTCCCGCGCATACAAATCGAGCGTTGCCGGTGAAAGGGTTTCCAGCTCGCAGCGCAGATAATTCTCGAACTGCCCATCCCCGCCATAAACGATCACCGCCGGATAGCGCGCCGAAGCCTCGCGCATAAAGGCCGCCTCCATGCCCACAACCTCATCGATAAGCGGGTTGTCCTGCAAAGGGGGAAGGCGGTTATCCATGCGGGCATACTTTTCTATCATGAAATTGCGCCCCTGGCGTTCGGCCAGCCGCAAATCGGCGGCATAGGCTTCAAGCGTCGCGTCGCTCAACGGGGCATGGGCCATGCGCCGCATGATGCGGAAGCTGTCCGGCCGCTGCTGGCAGGCGGCGGTTCCGCCTTCGTTGGGCGTTTCGAGAAACATCACGAGTTCCCGCTCCACAATTTCCAGCAGCAGCCCTTCGCGCCTGGCCTCCTCTTCCGCCGGGTCGGCGCTTGCCATGGGAACGCACGCGCCCCCAAGGGCCTCAAGGGCCCTGCGGCAAACCGCCAAATTGCGCTTGTAGCCAAGGGCTTCCGGGCTGTCTGACCGGCCCAGGCGGGCATAGCAGGCAACGGCGGCCTCCAGCGTGTCGGCGGCTTCGGCCCATTGCCCGTCGGTGGCCAGGGCAACGCCAAGATTTCCCATGGAAAAGGCGGAATCCTCGTGGCAGCCGCCAAGCACATTTCTGCGCAGGGCTAGCGCCTTGCGGTGCAGGGCGATGCCCTCGGCCATATGCCCGCGCTCTTCCTGAATGCGGCCAAGATTGTTGTAGCAGGTTCCCAGTTCCGGGGGCGTGGGGTTTTGCCCTTCCCATATGGCCCGCGCGCGCTCAAGGCGGGCCTCGGCCTCATCAAGCCGCCGCTGCCGGTAGTATGCCGCCGAGAGATGCAGCAGCGCTTCCGCCAGGCGGGGAGAATCCGGGCCAAAGTTCTTTTCGCACAAGGCCACGGCTTCAAGGCCGATGGCTTCGCTTTTTTGCGGTTCGCCCGCCTCCAGCCGCACATGCGCCAGATTCTGCAGCACACCGGCAAGCAGCGGCAGGTTATTGCACGGCAACGCGCGCAACAGCGCCAGGCTTTCTTCCAGCGCGGCGGCCGCCCGGTCATAGTGCTTGAGGGCAAGCAGCGCGCGGCCTAGGCCGTCCAGCGTCATGGCGCGCCGCACGGAATCGTTTCCGCAGGTCCGCAGCATGGTGCGCAGCCTGGCGGCGCAGTCTTCGGCGCAGTCCTCGGCGTTGCCGTGGCGCAAAAGCTCCCGTGTTGCTTGAAGTTCCGTTATCCAATTTGCATTGCTGTCCATCCATATCTCCGTCGGGGGCACATCTGAACATGGTCAGGGGAGGGCAAGATCGGGGGCAAGTCAGGCCACATAGAGGCTAGCCAGGGCTAATCAGGGGCAAGGTCAAGAGCGGCCATAAGCGCCCGCCACACGCCATTATGGCGCGCCGCCCCGCTTCACAGGGCAGGTTTTGGGGCCGCGCCGCCGTGGGCATTGCGCCCGGCAAATTTCATGGCGCAAGGGAGCTTTCGCTACCCCCGCAGCAAATCCATGCGGCGCAGATCGGCGTTTTGCACATGGCGCATAATTTCCGGCCCGTGCGCCCACAGCCAGTCTCCCGGCTCGGCGCTCAGCCCGCTGGCGCGCAGATGCTGGGCCACAGCGGCGCACAGAGATTCAACCACAGCGCACACCGGCAGGTCTTCCGGTCCGCGCAAGGGGCTGGCCGCCAGCGCACGCAACGCCTGGGCGGTTTGCGCGCCCAGCACGGGCAGCTCCTCCGCGCGCCTGCCCGCCCATTTATAAAAAGGCATGTAGCGGCGATTGCACAGGCCCACAAGCGAAAGCGCCGCCTCGGCAAACCGCGCGGCGGCCAGCATGGCCGCAAGCCCATCGCCCCGCTCGAGGCAGCGGGAAAGGTTGTATTGCCCCGCCTGCGCCATGATCATACAGCGGGCGGCGATTTTTTTCAGCCTTACATCCTCGGGGTAAAATTCCAGCAGCGCTTCACGCCACCGGCTAAAGACGCCGGTAGCATCTTCAAAAACCTCGCCGTTGGTGCAGGCCGCCAGCTGCTGTTCGGCAATGCCCAGCCATTCCACAGGCGTGCGCGGCGGGCGCTCCAGCCCGGTAAAGAAGGCGTAAAAATCCTCAACGGCAAGCGGTCCCACACGCCCCATGCGCCGCTGCGGCGCAAGCCTGCAGGAATACCCGGCAAACTGCTGCGGCAGACGTGAAAAAACGTCTTCGATGCGGGGCAGCGCGCTGTGCAGCTCCGCACGGGGCAGCCACAGGCAAAACGCCGGGCCAAAATCGTGGTCGCGTGAAGCCGCGTCATCAAAGCCGAAGCATTCGGAGCCTTCGCCCGCCAATCCCGTTGCGGCCAGCCGCATGACTTCCGGCATTTCCGCCCACAGGGCCGAACGGCAGGCCGCGTAGAAAGCGCGTGAAAGCTCAAGTCCCTTCATGGGCGCACCGCCATAATCCGCTGCTTAAATGTCGTCATCATCTGAGGAAGGCACGGAATACACCACCTTGCCGGGGCGGGATACCTTGACGATGATTTCTGTAACGAACAGCGCTTCATTGTTGGTAGTCCAAAAATCGGTGACATAGCGCTCGTAGGAACCGTTGTCCTGCACGTAGTTGTTGGCGGCGCACCAGCGTTGCAGCTTTCTGTAGGTATCGCCAATGGTGGCGTGCGAGCCGATGTGATAGCAACTGGCCGCCAAAAACCCACCGTAATCCAGCACCCTTTCGTCCTGGCAGGGAAAGATGGTTTTCTGCAGCACCTGGATTTTCTGTTCTGTATTGTGCAGGCGGTCTTCCACCGAGGAATAGTTGATGATGACGGGCCCGGTGATGTTGTTGCCGATTTCTTCAACGTAATTGGTAAAATCAATATTGATGATGGCCGATTTGATGTCGGCCGCGAAATTCTGGGCAAGAAAAAGCAGCTGCGCCGGTGGGATATATTTTACCGAAACGCTCTGAAGATTGTTTTCAATCACCATTTCCGCTTCGTGCAGCAGTTCAAGCCAATCGCGCACAGAGGTGAGCCGCAGAAAAAGCATCTGCTCCTCGTGCTGCAACAGCTTAATTTTTTTTATGAATATCTTGCGCAGGGCAGAGAGGGGCGCGTTGCCGCCAACCTCGAAGGCGGAACGGATTTCGCCAAGGTTAAAGCCCATCTGCTTGTAATACTTGAGAGGGGGAACGGAAAGCAGCTCCTCCTGCGTGTAATACCGGTAATTGTTCGACCCGTGCCGTTTGGAAGAAATGAGTCCAAGGTCATCATAAAAACGCAGAGCTTTTTTGGATATCTTTGATATCTCGCTCATCTGGCTGATGGTATACCCTTGATCTGTCATGGTTATTACCCGCACGTTAGGGGGAAAGGAAGGTTTGGATGGCAAAACCGCAGCCTTGCCATCAAACCCTTCCACCGGCGGAACCGGAAAACCGGCGCGATCATGCCGACGCCAAGTGGAAAGGTCGGCCGGGGGAAAGCCCCCGGCCGACAACATCTAGCCGGGAATATAACGGTTAATGGTTGCGGCGCCTTCGGCATGCGCGCGGAAGAACATGCGCAGCTGGCCCTGATCGTCCAGATCATAGCGCGATTCTTCAAGCAACCCATTAGCTTCCGCCGTTAGCAGCGCGGTGAGCACGTCCGCCTTGTTGAAAGCCCGAAAGGTGCTGTAATCGCCCTCAAGCGCGTGCATCACTTCTTCGGGGCTGGCCTCGTTGACGGTGGTCATATATTTGAGGATGGCGTAGTTCAAAGGTTTCATAACAAGCCTACCCCTTCTTCCGAAATAAATCGAGCGGATTGACGGCAATGATGAAGATGCCCGCAATCATGACCACAGCGGCAAGCCAGGCGATGGGCGCAAGCGCGTATCCATCGATGCCGAACCACAACCCAAGCACCAGCCAGCAGAAAAACGGTCCCCAAAAAGAGAACGCGCCGTTGCACGACATGCCCAGGGCCGTGCCGCACATGGCGTTGCCCTTATACCACAGCATAAATGCAAAATACGCGCCGAAACCGGCCACCGCGAACCAGGGCATGGCCACACTGTCGGTAAACGCCGTGCTGATCATCTGAAAGGCGTCCGCCCCGCCGAAGTATGAAAACAGCGGCACCAGAATCATCAGGTTGGTCAGCGCCGAGGTGGCCTGGCGGATGGTGATGCCGATTTCAGGATCAATCATGGAAGAGGCATAACCGCCGACGCAGCCCTCAAGCCCCCAGCCAAACGCGGCCAGAAAACCGAACATGATGCCGATAAAAAGATTCGGCGGCGCGTTGTCCGCAAGCCCGGTGCTGCCAATCATCACGCTTGCCATAAAGCAGATGAAGATGCCCAGCATGGTGCGGGGGGTAAGGGGCTGTTTAAAAAGAATACGGCTCAGAATGGCCCCAATGGCCGGGCACAGCGCGCTGATGGGCACGATGATGGACCCGGCGCTTTGCAGCCCAAGCACATAGCAGGTGCTGGCGAGCGGCCCGCCAATAACGGCCGCGGCCATAAGAATAACGCCGGGCTTGGTGGCTATGCTGCGCAAAAAATCGCCGAATTTGCCCTTGAAAATGGCAATCAGCACGGCCCAAACGGCGCTGCAGGCGTCTGTGGTGGCCGCGCCCAGCGCGCCCAGCAAAAACAGTTTTGAAAAATCAGAAAGTCCCCCGCCCCCGCCGTACCATACGCCCCAAATGCCCATGGTCATGGCCAGGGTCATAAACGCCGTGTACGTTCCATAGGCAACGCCCGACATGGTGGCCACGGCCATGCCCCGTTTTCTGAAGCTGCTGGAGAGCTTCTCCTTTGCCGTTTTGGCCGTGAGGTTCACACCCCCGGTGCCCAATGTGTTGGCCTGTGCCGTTTGCTCCATTGCAATCTCCTTCTACGCGATGATTGGTGGAAACACCGGGCGCACCCATGCCACTAGGTAAACCCGACCCACTTAGTCCTCAGCGTAAGCCTCCACCGCACGGGAAGGTCAATGGCTTTCACAAAAAAAAGCCCCTTCCCGGCGTTTTTTTCACCACGCAGCGAAGTTTTTTTCCTCAAAATCAGTAATAATTATCACATTCAGCAAGTTAGCTAAAAAATTTGTTCAGCAAATTCAGCCTACCGATTTGATTGAATATTCAATCCAAAATGGTGGAGAGCCCAAAACCACGTCTTTTGGAAAACCCAATCTGAACTTTTTTCATAAAAGCTCTTGACCTTCCCCCTAAGGGGAAAGGTTAACTTAAGGCTACGTTCCTTTTTTCCGCTGGCAAGGCCGTCTTGCAGCGCCACCGACAATAACCGGAGACTGTATGCTGTATCAGGGGGAAGAGGCCCTGGGCCTCATTGAAACGCTGGGTATGGTTCCCGCAATTTACGGCGCGGACAGCATGCTCAAGGCCGCCGACGTGGAGCTGATCGCCTATGAAAACGTCGGTTCCACGCTCGTTACCATCATGGTGAAAGGCGACGTGGCGGCCGTGCAGGCCTCCGTTGCGGCGGGCGCGGCTTCGGCGGCGTCCATCGGCAAGCTCACGGCGCAAAACGTCATGCCCCGCCCGGTGCGCGGCGTGGGCGGCATTGCCATGGCCCATGTGGTGGACACCGTGCCCGATGACGATGCGGGCCTTCGCTCGCTGGGCATGATCGAAACCTTCGGCATCGTTTTTCTTATGGAAGCCGCCGACGCCATGATCAAGGCGGCCGACGTGGAGCTGATCGGTTACGAAAACGTTGCCTCCGGGTACTGCTCCACCCTGGTTCAGGGCGATGTGGCCGCGTGCAAATCAGCCGTTGAGGCCGGGATAAAGGCCGTGAAGAACATGGGCACGGAAGTTTACAGCTCGTGCGTCATTCCCACGCCCCACCGGCATCTTGTCAAACTTGTGCGGCGGTATGCCCTTTCCTGACGGATTCACAAGACGGAGAAAGCGCATGATTGGCGACAAGGATCTCATATCCATCCAGCAGGCCCGCATTCTGGCGGAAAACGCCGCCGAGGCCCAGAAAAAACTGGCCGCCCTGCCGCAGGAAGCTTTGGACGACATCGTGGAGGCCATGGCCGACGCGGTGGAGGCGCAGGCCCAGTCGCTGGCCGTCATGTGCCATGAAGAAAGCGATTGCGGCCTGTGGCAGGACAAAATGGTGAAAAACCTTTTTGTCTGCCGCCGTGTGCGCCAAAGCCTGCGGGGCATGCGCTGCGTGGGCATGCTGCATGAAAAGGGAGCCCTTGCCGAAGGCGTGTGCGAAGTGGGCGTTCCCCTGGGCGTCATTGTGGCGCTGTGCCCCGTTACCAGCCCAATTTCCACAGCCGTTTACAAAACGCTGCTGGCCGTCAAATCAGGCAACGCCATCATATTTTCCCTGCACCCCCGCGCGGTGGACAGCATGCGCCGCGCGCTGGATGTCATGATTGCCGCCGGGCTGGCCCACGGCCTGCCCGAAGGGGCCGTCTCCTATCTTGATATTGTCGCCAAAAGCGGCACGGAAGAACTGATGCGCCACCCCAACGTGGCGCTGGTCATGGTTACCGGCGTGCTCGGCATGTTCGACGCCGCCCGCGCCTCGGGCAAACCGCTCATTTACGGCGGCACGGGCAACGGCCCGGCCTTCATCGAACGCAGCGCCGACATCGCCGCCGCCGTGGAGCAGATCATTGCCAGCAAGGCCTTTGACAACGGGCTTGCCCCTTCGGCGGAGCAGTGCGTCATCGTGGACGGCTGCGTGGAACGGCAAGTGCGGCGGACGTTTCAGGACAACGGCGCGTATTTCATGACTGAGGCCGAGGCCCAGGCCGTGTGCGGCGCGCTTTTTCATGCCGATGGCCGACGCCGCCGCGACATGGTGGGCCAATCCGCCGAAGCGCTGGCCCGCATTGCCGGATTCGTCATTCCCGCCGGAACGCGCATTCTGGTGGCCGAGCGGCACTACGTCAACGGGCGCGACACCTTTGTCAGGGAGCTGCTCTCGCCCGTGCTGGCCTATTATGTGGAGCCTGACTGGCGGCATGCCTGCGAAAAATGCGTGGAACTGCTGCTGCAGGAACGCCATTCGCAAACACTGACCATACACAGCCAGGATGAAAACGTCATCCGCCAGTTTGCCCTCAAAAAGCCCGTGGCCCGGCTGCTGGTGAACACCGGCGCGGCCTTCGGCGGCATGGGGCTGACCACCAACCTCACCCCGGCCATGACCCAGGGCAGCGGCATAGCTGGCTACGGCATTACCTCCGACAACATTTCGCCCATGAATCTCATTTATCGCAGAAAGATCGGCTATGGCGTGCGCGGGCTTGCGCATCTTGCGGATTTCAGCGCCCAGGCGGCGCCGACGCCCTCCGCCCCAACATCAGGAACAGATCATCGGCTTGAAGTGCTTCGCCGCGTCCTGCGCGAAGCCTTGGGAACACTGCGGCAAACGCACTAAGCCCGCCAAACGCCAGACCATCTGACCGCTCAACTTGGAGGATACAACGTGGATCTTCATGATTTTTCCAGCAAAATAGCTGAAGTCGCCCAAGGCCTTACGCCGCAGGAACGCGAAGAACTGCGCAAAATTTTTGCCAACGTCAGCGTGGGCAGCGCCGCCAGCGCCCATGCCGCCACCACCGCCACCGCGCGGCACGACGGCACGGGCATTCCCGATGGCCCCACCCAACGGCACCTGACGCTGAAGGAAAACTACCTCAAGCAAAAGCCGCGCATCACCATTCACCGCGCACGGGCCATCACCAAGATCGACAGGGAAAACCCCGGCATGCCGCGCATTCTGCTGCGCGCCAAGGCTTTTCGCTATTGCTGCGAAACCGCCCCGCTGGTGATTCAGGACAACGAACTCATTGTTGGCGCACCCAACGGCGCGCCGCGCGCTGGCGCTTTTTCGCCCGATATTTCCTGGCGCTGGCTGCGCGACGAGCTGGACAGCATTGGCGACCGCCCGCAGGATCCCTTCTATCTTGCCGAGGAAGACAAAAAAGTTCTGCGTGATGAAATCTTCCCCTACTGGGAAGGCAAATCCGTGGACGAATATTGCGAGGCCCAATACCGCGAGGCCGGCATATGGACGCTTTCCGGCGAATCCTTCGTTTCCGATTGCTCCTACCACGCCCTCAACGGCGGCGGCGATTCCAACCCCGGCTACGATGTCATTCTTATGAAGAAAGGCATGCTGGACATTCAGCAGGAAGCCCGGGAACACCTGGAACATCTGGATTATGAACGCCCCGAAGACATCGACAAAATCTATTTCTACAAATCGGTGATCGAAACCACCGAGGGCGTCATGTGCTACGCGCAGCGCATGTCGCAGTATGCCGCCGAGCTGGCCGCCAAGGAATCCAACCCCACGCGCAAGGCCGAGCTTTTGCGGATTTCGGAGGTCAACGCCCGCGTGCCCGCGCACGCCCCCAGCACCTTCTGGGAAGCCATTCAGGCCGTGTGGACCGTGGAATCGCTGCTGGTGGTGGAAGAAAACCAGACCGGCATGTCCATCGGCCGCGTTGACCAATACATGTACCCCTTCTTCAAGGCCGATCTTGAAGCCGGGCGGCTTACCGAATATCAGGCCTTCGACCTGGCCGGGTGCATGCTCATCAAAATGTCCGAAATGATGTGGCTCACCAGCGAAGGCAGCTCAAAATTCTTCGCAGGCTATCAGCCTTTTGTGAACATGTGCGTGGGCGGCGTTTCGCGCGAAGGGCGCGACGCTACCAACGACCTGACCTATCTGCTCATGGATGCCGTGCGCCATGTGCGCATCTATCAGCCCTCGCTGGCCACGCGCGTTCACAACACCTCGCCGCAGGAATACCTTAAAAAGATCGTTTCCGTCATCCGCTCCGGCATGGGCTTCCCGGCGGTACACTTTGACGACACCCACATCAAAATGATGCTGGCCAAGGGCGTGAGCATTGAAGACGCCCGCGACTACTGCCTCATGGGCTGCGTGGAACCGCAGAAATCTGGCCGCCTCTACCAGTGGACCTCCACTGCATACACCCAGTGGCCCATCTGCATCGAACTGGTGCTCAACCACGGCGTGCCGCTGTGGTATGGCAAACAAGTCTGCCCCGACTCCGGCGACCTGAGCCAGTTTGACACCTACGAAAAATTCGAGGCCGCGGTGAAGGAGCAGATTCGCTACATCACCAAGTGGTCCAGCGTCGCCACGGTCATTTCCCAGCGCGTGCACCGCGACTTTGCGCCCAAGCCGCTCATGTCCATCATGTACGAAGGCTGCATGGAACACGGCTGCGACGTGGCCTCCGGCGGCGCCATGTACAACTTCGGCCCCGGCGTGGTCTGGAGCGGTCTTGCCACCTATGTGGACTCCATGGCCGCCATCAAGAAGCTTGTGTACGAAGACAAGAAGTACACGCTTGAATACATGAACGAAGCCCTCAAGGCCGACTTCAAGGGTTACGACGCCGTGCTGGCCGACTGCCTCGCCGCGCCCAAGTACGGCAACGACGACGACTACGCCGACAACATCGCCGCCGACCTCGTGTCGTTCACCGAGCAGGAGCACCGCAAGTACCGCACGCTCTACTCCATCCTGAGCCACGGCACCCTGTCCATCTCCAACAACACGCCCTTCGGCCAGTTGCTTGGCGCATCCGCCAACGGCCGCAGCGCATGGCAGCCCCTTTCCGACGGCATCAGCCCCACCCAGGGCGCGGACGTCAAAGGCCCCACCGCCATCATCAAGAGCGTGTCCAAGATGTCCAACGACAACATGAACATCGGCATGGTGCACAACTTCAAGCTCATGTCCGGTCTGCTGGATACCCCCGAAGGCGAACAGGGCGTCATCACCCTCATCCGCACGGCCAGCATCCTGGGCAACGGCGAAATGCAGTTCAACTACCTGGATAACCAGACCCTGCTTGATGCGCAGAAGAACCCCAAGGACTTCCGCGATCTGGTTGTGCGCGTGGCTGGCTACAGCGCCTTCTTCATCGAGCTGTGCAAGGACGTTCAGGACGAAATCATCAGCAGAACCGTGCTGCGCCACTTCTAGGCCGCCCGGTACTTACGGCAACACAAGCGTAACGGCATACGGCAGGGGAAAAGCACCGTGATCGAAAGAAAAGCCATCGTTTTCAACATACAGAAATACAATATGTATGACGGTCCGGGCATACGCACCATCGTTTTCTTCAAGGGCTGCGCCCTTCGCTGCAAATGGTGCTCAAACCCCGAAAGCCAGCGTCGGCGCTGTGATGTGCTGTACAAAAAAGACCTTTGCATCTCCTGCGGCGCGTGCGTGCCCGTCTGCCCCTCAGGCATTCACGCGCTCGCAGGTGTGCAAGGCCAGCACACCGTCAACAGGGAGCTTGACTGCATCGCCTGTGGACGCTGCGTAAAGGCCTGCCCTCAGGGGGCGCTGGCCATCGCGGGCGAATGCAAGGGAATTTCTGAACTGCTGGAAGTGGTGGAACAGGACTGGCCCTTTTACCAGAGCTCCGGCGGGGGCGTTACCGTTGGCGGCGGCGAGCCCATGCTCCAGCCGGAAGCCGTGGCAAACCTGCTCCTGGCCTGCAAGCACAAGGGCATCAACACCGCCATGGAAACATGCGGCTATGCCCGCCCCGAAGTGGTGCGCCAGCTTGCCGAAGTGGTTGATCTCTTCCTCTTCGACATCAAGCACATGAATCCGGAAAAGCACTACGCCCTCACGGGCGTGCGCAACGAGACCATACTGGCGAACCTGAGCTGGCTGCTTGAAAACGGCAGCAACGTGCGCATCCGCATGCCCCTGCTGAAGGGATACAACGACGATGCGGAAGAACTGCACGCCGTAGGAAAATTTCTGTATAATTACAAAGGCATGAAAAATTTAAAGGGTGTTGATCTGCTCCCCTACCACAAGATGGGCGTCGGCAAGTACGCCCAGCTCGACATGGAATATCCCATCAAGGACAACCCTGTGCTTGATGACCGGGATATGGCGACCATGGAAAGCATTTTACGTGGCTATGACCTCGATGTGAAGACCATCAGGCATTAACGCAGACAATTACGGACAAACCCGCGCCGCGCCCTTGCGCAGTGAAGGAGAAAAAGCATGCTGGCATTAGGACTTGTGGAAACGAGGGGCTTGATAGGAGCCATTGAGGCTGCCGACGCCATGCTCAAGGCGGCAGACGTGCGCCTGCTCGAAAAGTCTCTTGCTTCCGGCGGGCTTGTGACCATCACCATTGCGGGCGAGGTGGCAGCCGTGCAGTCCTCCGTGGACGCCGCCACGGCCTCCATTGCGCGCATTGAAGGTGCGGAGTGCGTTTCGCGGCATGTCATCCCCCGCCCCGATGCGGAGCTTGAACATATTTTGCTGTTGCAACCGCGCAGCATTGAGATTGAGGCGGCGGCCCCGGCAGAGGCCGCACAGGAAGGCCAGACAAGCATGACTGACCCCGCCGACAAGGCGAAGCCCGCCACGCAGGCCGCGCCCCCGAGCAAGGAAAAGCTTGCGGGCATGAGCATAAACAAACTTCGGCAGTTGGCCAGAGACCTTCAGGTTCCGCTCACGCGCGGGCAGATTGTCTCCTCCGACAAGAAAACGCTGATAGACGCCATTTGCCGGGCGGCTCTGAAGGAAAAGGAGTAAGAAATGGTCGATAAGGATTTGCTCTCCATTCAGGAGGTGCGCGCACTGGTTCGCGCTGCGCGCAAGGCGCAGCCGGAATTCGCACAGATGAGCCAGGAACGTGTGGACGCCGTGATCAAGGCCGTTTCCGAAGCCACCGCTGCCCAGGCTGAAACGCTGGGCACAATGGCTGCGGAAGAAACCGGCTTTGGCAAGCCGCAGGACAAAAAGACCAAGAACCTGCTTGCCAGCGAAAAGGTCTATGCCTGCATTCGCGACATGAAGACCGTGGGCATTCTTTCCACCAACAACGAGACCAAGGTTGTGGAAGTGGCCGTGCCCGTGGGTGTGATTGCGGGTATTGTGCCCTCCACCAACCCCACGTCCACCACCATCTACAAGTCGCTCATCTCGCTCAAGTCGGGCAACGCCATTGTGTTTACGCCGCACCCCAGCGCCCGCAAGTGCATTGCCAAGACGGTGGAAATCATTCAGGGCGCGCTGCGCAGCTGCAACGTGTCGCCCGATCTGGTGAGCTGCATCACCATTCCCACCATTGAAGGCACCAACGAACTGATGAAGATCTGCGATCTCATCCTTGCCACTGGCGGCCCCGGCATGGTCAAGGCCGCGTACAGCTCCGGCACGCCCGCACTGGGAGTGGGCGCTGGCAACACGCCCGCCTTCATTGAACGCACCGCTGATATCGAAAGCGCCGTGACCAAGATCATGAGCAGCAAAACTTTCGACAACGGCACCATCTGCGCCTCCGAGCAGTCCATCGTCACCGAATCCTGCATCGCCGCCAAGGTGCGCGCAACGCTGGAAGCCCAGGGAGCCTACTTCCTCCAGGGCGAAAAGCTGGAAAAGGTCAAGAACGTCATGGAACGCGGCAATGGCAGCATGAACCCCGCCATTGTGGGCCGCGACGCCCTGACCATTGCACGCATCGCCGGCATCGACGTACCCCAGGGTACGCGCCTGCTCGTTTCGGACGAAAAGGGCGTTGGCCACAAGTATCCTTTCTCCAAGGAAAAGCTCACGGCCCTGCTCGGCTTTTACGTGGTGGAAGACTGGCATGAAGCCTGCGAACTGTGCACCGCCCTGCTGCACAACTGCGGCGCGGGCCACACCCTTGCCATCCACTCCAACAACGAAGAAATCATCCGCGAATTCGGCCTCAAAAAGCCTGTTTCGCGCATCATGGTCAACACGCCCGCCACGCAGGGCGCGGTGGGCCTCAGCACCGGGCTGTTCCCCTCGTTCACCCTGGGCTGCGGGGCCGTTGGCGGCAGTGCCACTTCCGACAACGTCACGCCCATGAACCTGATCAACATCCGCCGTGTGGCCTATGACCTTAACTCCCAGTGCTGCTGCTCCGGCAACGGGCACGGCGCGGCCAACCATGCTGCCCCTGCCTCCTCCTGCTGCTCCGGCAACGGTCATGGCACGTCTGCTCCGGCAGCGGGCGCTGGCAACATTGATATCAACGCCGTCACAGAACTGATTGTGGCCGAGCTGAAGAAGGTTCTTTAGCAGCTGCACCGGGCTGGCCTGCGCCCGCCCAATGTAACCGTAACAGCCCGTTATTGCGGAATGCCCCCAACGGCATGACCCGCTCAGGGGCACAACAACATACGCAAATAACGCAAGGAGAATAGCTATGACCGCTTCCGCCAACGCTCTGGGCATGATCGAAACCCGTGGTCTTGTGGGCGCCATTGAAGCCGCCGATGCCATGGTGAAAGCCGCCAACGTAACCCTTATTGGCCGTAGCCAGGTGGGTTCCGGCCTTGTCACCGTGATGGTGCGCGGCGATGTGGGCGCTGTTAAGGCCGCCACTGACGCCGGCGCCGCCGCTGCCAAAAAGGTGGGCGAACTCGTGAGCGTGCACGTGATCCCCCGCCCTCACAGCGAAGTGGAAATGATTCTGCCCAAGCGCGAAGCCTAGTCTTTGCCGTATCTGGCCCCCCGGCGCACACTGACGGGCAGCGCGCTGCACGCGAGCAGCGCCGGGGGAGCCATAGGCAGAACGCCTCTACGGAAACGGCGCGGCGTTGCCCATGAAAAGACGCCCGCCAAAGGAATTTGAGCCTGCGGCCCGATTCCCGCGTATTTACAAGGCGGTTGCCCAATGCGCAGCCGTTGCATGCTGGAGCCAAGATGAACGAACAAGCGATCAAGGACATTGTGACAGATGTTGTGCGCAAGGTGCTGACAGAGCAGTGCGCCAGCAGCGGCAGGGAAGAAACCATGAACGCCGGACCCATCCCGGTGGAGATTTCCGCCCGTCACGTCCATCTGAGCGTCGAAGATGCGCTGTCGCTGTACGGTGAGGCCCTGCGACCCGAAAGGCCGCTCTCGCAGCCGGGACAATTTTTGTGCGTTGAACGCGTGCGGCTGATCGGCCCCAAGGGCGTCATGGACAAGGTGGCCGTTCTCGGCCCCGCCCGCAGCGTTTCGCAGATAGAGCTTTCCAAGACCGATGCCCGCATTCTGGGCATCAATCCTCCGGTGCGCCAGAGCGGCGACACCAAGGACACCCCTGGCATTGTGCTTGCATCCACCACGGGCATTGTGGGCCTGGAATCGGGCGTGATCGTTGCCGCCCGCCACATCCACATGCACACCGATGATGCCGAACGTTTCGGCCTCAAGGACAAGGACAAGGTCGCCGTGCGTCTTGATACGGAACGGCCCATGATTCTTGAAGACGTGCTGGTGCGCGTGAGCGACTCCTTCAAACTTGCCATGCACATTGATGCGGACGAAGGCAACAGCGCAGGCTGGAAGCCCGGCGTCACCGGCGTCATCGTGCGGCGCTCAAGGGGCTGATATGGACTTTGCCGCAGCGGACAAACTCATCGCCACGCTTGACCAGTGCCGGGAACATCCCCGCAAGGTCAGCCCCACGGAGCCCCTCTATGTGGGCGTAGACCTTGGCACCGCGTACATTGTGGTGGTTGTGGTCAATGCCAAACGCGAACCTGTGGCCTGTGCCATGCGCTTTGCCCAGGTGGTGCGTGACGGTCTGGTGGTGGACTACGCGGGCGGCGCGCGCATTGTGCGCGAGCTGACCGAAGAGCTGGAAGAACGCCTTGGCCGCAAGCTTGAAAATGCCGCCATCGCCGTTCCGCCCGGCACCAGCGAGCGCGACTGCGCAACCCATCGCCATGTGGCGGAGGCCGCTGGCTACCGCGTTACCGCCCTGCTTGACGAACCCACTGCGGCCAACAGCGTTTTGCAGGTGCGCGACGGCGCCATCGTGGATATCGGCGGCGGCACCACCGGCATTGCCCTGTTGCAGGACGGCAAGGTTGTGTACGTGGCGGACGAACCCACGGGCGGGACGCACGTTTCGCTCGTGCTGGCGGGTAATTACGACATTCCTTTTGACGAAGCTGAAGACCTGAAAAAGGACGCGAGCCGCCACAAGGAACTTCTGCCCGTGGTGCGCCCCGTGATTGAAAAGATGGCGGCCATCATCAGGAAGCACATTCAGGGGCGCAAGGTTTCGGCCCTGTACCTCGTGGGCGGCACCTGCTGCCTCGCGGATATGGAATCCATCATCCAGAAGGACACCGGCGTGCCCACATTCAAGCCCGCCAATCCTTTTCTGGTGACGCCGCTGGGCATAGCCCTCAACTGCACTGACTAGAGCCTTTTGCTTTTTCGAATATAATTCAAAGCCTTAAATGATTATAGGAGCGCGGCTTATGCCCGTGGAACTGAACACACTCATTACCGCCGTGGTGCGGGCCGTGCTGGATCAGCTTGATGCCAGGCCCGCGTCCGTGGCTCAGGTGCTGGCCCCCAGGGACGAAGCCCTCGCCCGTCAGGTGGAAAAGCGCCTCGGCAGTGCCATGCAGGTGTGCTTTCAGGGGCAGAGCGCCGGGCAGGAACCGGCCCTCTACATCCTGCCTGAGCTTTCCTGCCCGGATATGGCGGATCTGGCGCTTGGGCGCGGCTCAAGCCTTGCCCAGCGCGAAGTGCTTGACCTGCTCTTGCAGGGCAAACAGGTGCGCACCCTTGGCTTTGCTTACCGCGCACACGCCGCCACTGCCCCGGACGCGCTTTTGCGCCTGTATGAAGAATATGAAGCGCGGCTTGCGGCCTTTGGCCTGACGGAACTCGCCGAGGCCGCACCGGAGGCGTCGCGCACGCGCGATTGTCTTATAACCGCAAACCATGTGGCCGAGGCCGCCGCAACGGGCGCGCGCACCCTGCGTGCTCCCCAAGGGGCCGTTGTAACACCGCTGGCGCAGGATGCGGCGGTGGAACGCAACATGACCATTCTGAAAGATCTGTAGGTGTCGCATGCTGATAGGCATTGTCGTCGGTAACGTATGGGCCACGCGAAAGGAAGATTCCCTCAACGGGCTCAAGCTCATGGTGGTACAGCGCCTTGACCTCGCCCACAACAGGCTGGCCGAAAGTTTTGTGGCGGTGGACTGCGTGGGAGCCGGTATTGGCGAACGCGTGCTTATCACCACCGGCAGCCCGGCCCGCAAGGCTCTGTACAATCAGGAATCCCCTGTTGATGCAGCCATTGTGGGCATTCTGGATCAGGAAGAAATGATGGGCAAAAGCCCGGAGAGCGAATAGCTCATGGACACACTGGGCATTGTGGACAGCCGCAGCATAGCCGCTGGGGCGGAGCTGGCCGATATCATGCTCAAGGCCGCTCCGGTCACGCTGGTGCGTGCTTCCGTTGTGTGCGCAGGGCGCTTTCTCATCCTTGTGGGGGGAGACAGAGAGGCGGTTGACGCCTCGGGGCAAGCCGCCAGAGCAACGGAAGCGCGCCTTGCGGGCAGCTATGTTGTTTCCAATGTGTCCAGCCAGGTACTCAATGTTCTGCGGCGCATGCCTGCCGAAATCGGCGGCGCGGCCCTAGGCGTTGTTGAATGCCGCAACGCGGCGGACAGCGTCATAGCAGCAGACAAGGCCGTCAAGCAGGCGGCGGTGTCGCTCATGCGCATGGTTCTGGGCCAGGGCATTGGCGGCAAATCGTACTTTGTGCTGACAGGCGATGTGGCCGCCGTGCGTGAAGCCGCAGCCGCAGCCGCTGACGTGCTGGGCAACAACCTGATGCGTATGGTGGTCATTCCCCAGCCCGACCCGGAAGTGGTCAGCGCGCTGGCGGGCACAGCGCGGCGTAGCGCCAATGACGCCCAACAATAACCCGCGCCTGCGGAACGAACGAGGCACATATGGGAAAAACGCTGATAACCATTGATAATCTTGATCAGTTCATCCACAGCAACAAGCTTGTGATGGACTCCGCAAAGATTCTGACCCCCGGCGCGCGCGATGAACTTTGCAAGCGCGGCGTCCAGATAAGCTACGACGAGGCCGCCGCCCACCACTGCGGCCACGGCGAATGCGCGCAACACGCGCATGACGGACATGACGAACACTGCGATGAGCTGCTCATCGGCGTGGCCGCCATCATCAAACAGCACTATGGCATCACCGACCCCGACGAACTGCGGAAGGTGACGCTGGAAACCGTGGCAGTGATCGGCAAGAGCCTTCACGCTTAAGCCTCTGCCGCGCATACGCAAACATAAAAGGAGATTACAATGGCTATAATGACTGACGCTCTCGGCATGGTTGAAACCCGTGGTCTTGTTGGCGCTGTGGAAGCTGCCGATGCCATGGTCAAGGCTGCCAACGTGACCCTCATCGGTCGCGAACAGGTGGGTTCCGGTCTGGTGACCGTGATGGTGCGCGGCGATGTGGGCGCTGTTAAGGCCGCCACCGATGCGGGCGCTGCCGCTGCCTCGCGCGTGGGCGAACTTGTGAGCGTGCACGTTATCCCCCGCCCCCATGAAGAAGTGGAAATGATTCTGCCCAAGTGCAAGTAAAGCCTGAAGCCGGGCTATGTGATTGCAGCGGGTGCGGTTAGGGCAGTTTACGAAGGAAATGGGGTAACTGCTCTGCAAGGGTTTTCCTGAAAATCCTTGCAACGAAATGCGAGCAGGCAGGCTTTGCCTGTCGTAAGCGAACATTTCAGGAGTGAAATGCTCTGGCGGCCCGCTTTGCGATAATTCCAGTGAGAGGACATCATGGGAAAACCAATTGTTGACGCCATTCGCGCGGCTGGCGTGGTAGGTGCGGGCGGCGCAGGCCTGCCCACGCACGTCAAGGCCGACGCCGCCGCGCAGACGGTGCTGGTCAACGGGGCTTCGTGCGAACCGCTGCTGATGAGCGATCCGTATCTGATGGAAACACAGGTGGACACTCTGGTGCGCGGCCTCGAGGCCATGATGGATTGCACAGGGGCCGGGCGCGGCATCATCTGCCTCAAGGGCAAACACGCCCATGCCATGCAGAGTGTGCGCGAGGGCGTTGCCCGCCTTGGCAAAGGCCGCATCGAGGCCTTTGAACTGGGCGACTTTTACCCTGCCGGCGACGAGCAGGTGATGGTCTATGAAGTGCTGGGCGGCATTGTGCCCGAGCGCGGCATTCCTTTGCAGATCGGCGCAGTGGTAAGCAATGTGGAATCGCTCTGCAATGTGGCCCACGCGCTGGACGGCAAACCTGTGACCCACCGCTACCTCACCGTGGGGTGCGAGGTGCGCAAGCCCATGGTGGTGCGCGTGCCGGTGGGTACGCGTGTTGCCGAGGTGCTGCAATTTGCGGGCGGGCCGACCATTGACGAATACCGCGTGGTGGACGGCGGCCCCATGATGGGCCGCGTGCTGCCCGATACGGATCAGCCCGTCACCAAGACCACAAGCGGCCTGCTTGTGCTGCCGCCCGACCACAACGTGGTGTGCCGCAAGGTCATGGACCCGCATACGGTCAAGCGCCTTACCAACACCATTTGCTGTCAGTGCTCGCAGTGTACCGATCTTTGCCCCCGGCAACTGCTTGGTCACAGCCTGCACCCCCACCGGCTTATGCGCGTGCTTGACGGGCAGGCCGTGGATTCGCCCATTGCGCGCGAGGCCCTGCTCTGCTCCGAATGCGGCATCTGCGAAAAGTTCGCCTGCCCCATGGGCCTTTCGCCCAGGGAAGTGAACGCGCAGCTCAAAAAGGAACTCATGGCCGCCGGGGTCAAGTGGGAAAACAGGGGAGAACCCCTTGCGGCCTCGCGTTTCCGCGACGAGCGCAGGATTCCCACGAGCCGCCTTGTAAGCAGGCTTGGTCTTGCGGGTTATGAAGCGCACCCGCACTTTGCAGGCGACTATACGCCTTCGGAAGTGCGCATTCCCCTGCGCCAGCACATAGGCGCGCCCGCCCTTGCCGTGGTGCATGCGGGCGATCACGTCAAAACAGGCGACCTCATCGGTGAAATTCCCGAAGGGGCCATGGGTGCGCGCGTACACGCCAGCATTGACGGCGTGGTCACTGCCGTTGAAAACGGCATCATAACCATCAAGGCGTGAGGCAACAGGTGAGCGGCATGAAATTACGCACTATTGGCTGTGTGGAACTGAACAGCATCGGCGTGGGCATTCAGACGGCGGACGAAATGGTCAAAGCCGCCAATGTGGAGCTGGTTATCTCCCGCCCCACCTGCCCTGGCCGTTATCTTGTGGTCATCACCGGCGATACCGGAGCCGTGACCAGCTCCGTGCAGACCGGGTTGCACCTGGGCGCGGATCTGGTGGTGGATTCCTTTATCATCCCCAACGTGCACGAAAGCGTTATCCCTGCCATGAACGGCACCGCCATCAGGGAAAAGATCAACGCTCTCGGCATTATTGAAACATATACCGCAGCCTCCTGCGTGCTGGCGGCGGATGCCGCAGCCAAGGCTGGCGATGTGCACCTTGTGGAACTGCGCCTTTCTGCGGGCCTGGGCGGCAAAGCCTTTGTGCTCATGACGGGCGAGGTCAGCGCCGTGCAGTCATCCGTGGACGCTGGCGCTGCCAACGTGACGGACGGCGGCCTGGTGGTCAGCAAGATTGTGATCCCCTCGCCCAGCGACGATCTCAAAAAGCAGTTGCTCTAGAAGCAGATGAACTTTGAAATGCTCTGAAAGTTAAGTTGCCCTCGGGCGGCCCTTTGCGCGGGGGGCCAGGCTCCCCGCGCGAACAATCACATTCCCTCAAGCAAACAGGCAGCCGCACCATGGAAGAAGCGAAACAGCGCGTCATACAGGAGTATGTGCCCGGCAGGCAGATTACTCTGGCGCACCTTATCGCCAGCCCCCAGCGCGACATTCCCCTCAAGCTCGGCCTTGACGAGAGCGCTACGGACGCCATCGGCATACTCACCATCACGCCCAGCGAAGGCGTGATTATTGCCGCAGATATCGCCACCAAGGCCGCCGATGTGCAGATCGGCTTTCTGGACAGGTTTGGCGGCTCCCTGCTGCTCACCGGCGATGTGGCCAGCGTGGAAGCCGGGCTGCGTGAAGTGCTGCGCTATTTTGGCGATGTGCTCCACTACGCCCTGACCGATTGCACCCGGTCATAGGCCTGCCGTGCGCCGCATTATGCTTATGGGCGAACGGGGGGTGGGCAGACGCACCGTTGCACGCCTGCTGGGCTGCACCGTGCCGGATCTGCGGCGTACCATGGCTGTGGAATACGCCGGAGAGTTTGTTTTTCCCCCGCCGGAATTTCTGGAAAACCGCCGCTTTTACTGCGCCCTCATCACCCTGGCCACCGAATGCGCGGCCATTCTTTTTGTGCAGGACGCCACCCGCCCCACCTCCGCCTTCCCTCCGGGTTTTGCCCGCATATTCAATCGCACCGTCGTTGGCGTCATCAGCAAGACAGACATGGACGCAGCCAACACGGAACGCGCAAGGCGCTTTCTGCACAGCGCAGGGACAACGCAAATCGTTGCGCTGAGCTCCGTAACCCTCGCTGGCGTAAACGAACTGCGCGCAGCCCTGCCCCTCAAAGCCTGATCCCTTTCAGGCACGGGCCGTCGCAACATATACGGTCAGGTCAGGCCATCCCCCCATCAACCATTCCCCAGAATCTGCATCAATTCAGTCAATATCCATGCGGAGGTTCATTTCTCCAGCATGAGCCCTCCACGCGTACGTACCATACCCGCGCCCCTGATTTGTATTCCATGGCTTTCGTATAAAAAGCAAAAAGAGTTCTATACACATTTTGTTATCAAATGATGCAAGATAGCAGTGTTCAATCAATGATGTGCCAAAAACTTTATGTATTGCATAAAAAAATTTTACATATTGCAACTTTACTATCATGATGTTCATGGCATGATCTTGCCTGTTTTCGGGAGTCTATTCACTTTAAAATTTTTTTGTGCTAACTACTCAAAAATATGCTTATTTTCAGCGCTATTTTAGAAAATCGCCAATGCTAACCAATAAAGTATTTTTTTATGTTTAAAAAAATTATCCATAAATAATACTATTATCGCTTTTCAGCTTATTCATTGCTTGACCAGTGAGTGCAATTTTCAAATTCATGGGTATAATAACATAAAAAATTTGCATTATAGAGTCTGCATCTCCTTCAGGCCAGGGTGCGGCTTTGGCCTGATCATCACCGATGAAAAATGAAAAAAACCGCATGAAATCAAAACATGGCATAATCATTTACTAAAACATGCCGAAAGGCTCTGCGTTGCTGCGGCATTCCCCTGCGCAAGGGTATAGGGTTTCCGCACTGATTCACGATTCATGGTTTACGTTTTTTGAAGTGACAAAGTCTCCGCTCCTCACTGGCGCTCCTGGCTGGCTGCAAAAACAACCATCAAAGAGAACGTGATAATGCTGTATTTATTTAAAAAATGTTTACTTTCAGCCTTATTTTTAGCATTTATTCAGCTATTTTTTGTTCAGGCAGGCAATGCAGACAACACTAAAACCTACATTGGTTCTAAAAACTGCGCTCCATGCCATGAAGAGCAGTACAATTCTTTTATCAAGCATTCCAAAAAAGCCCATTCATGGAATTCTATAGCCATCATGAAGCCCAAGCTCAAGGAGCACGAGCTTCAAAAATGCTACGAATGTCACACCACTGGCTACAACAAGGGCGGATTCAAAAGCATAGAAACAACGCCCGAGCTGGCCGATGTTGGTTGCGAAACCGGCCACGGGCCCG
>Ga0183101_1000042_pt8 | contig 23229 bp, 21 predicted proteins | sample Biomet3_FD_127790 | JGI IMG/M metagenome (GOLD analysis project Ga0183101, IMG submission 127790) | Microbial communities from bioreactor (seeded with sewage sludge) at LBNL, California, USA - Biofuel metagenome 3 | ecosystem: Engineered > Bioreactor > Anaerobic > Unclassified ...
CCTGCGTGTGCGCGTTTTGTGCTGCTGAAATGGCTGGGGAATCGTTCAGAAACCTGTCGGAAAAACTGCCCGCTGAAGGGGCTTGCCCCCGTCTTTGGTGTAGAGCCGGCATCTGGCGGCAACCATCATGTCGTACAGCGGAGAAATGAGCCTGCCGGAGGTACAGACCATGCTCCGGCAAAAAAACCAACACTACAGCGAGGTATATCAAGAGCTTGAGTGTACAACCAGACAAAATTGAACAGGTTTTTGCAAAAAGAAAGGGCGCGAAGATCACACCCTTCGCGCCCGAAAAAGAAGCAATTGGCACATAATTTAGCACACGGTCAAATTGCCTCATCGTGAAACATGGCGTCACCAACGGGATTTGAACCCGTCTTAGCGGCTTGAGAGGCCGCCGTCCTAACCGGATAGACGATGGTGACAACGTCGAATTAAATACGGTGCACTGGCCTGTTTGTCAAGTATTTCATGCACAGCCATTAAAAGAGCCGTTGCCGAACATGCGCCCAGGTGCTAGACATAGTCCAGCCGCCGGAGGCGGCGCAAATTTGCCTGAAGGAAGGAGCAGCCCTCATGAAATCTCGTCTTCACCTTCCCCTGCTGATTGCCTGTTTTGCCCTTTTGACCGCCTGCGGCGGCAAGGTAATTCCCACCAGAGACGGTAACCTGCCCACATGGATGGGCACACTTGAAGACCTCCGGCGCTACCCCCAAAACCTGGATGAATACGCCAAGGCCGCAGGCGAAAACAAACAGCTGATTTCAACTGCCGAGCAGGCAAACCAGGCTGCCAGATTTTTGCGCATTGTCTTTGGCCCCTGGGAGATGACCAAAACGTCCATCCACAAGCGCGATGTGGCCGTGTTGTTTAACAAGGCGCGCGGCTATAAAAATGGCGACACCCGCTGGACCCAGGCGGAATGGGACTACATGAGCGCCAATGCGGCTCTGGGCGCGTACCCTTCGCGCAGTCAGCCCGCCATAACCGTGCGCAACGCCAACCTGCGCGAGCTGCCCACCAACGAGCCGCGTTTTTCAGAGCCTACGCCCAACCCCAAGTCCAACCCGTTTGATTACTTTCAGTATTCACTGCTGCCCGTGGGCACGCCCGTACTTATTGCGCACACTACCCGCGACGGACGCTGGCATTATGTGGAATGCCCCGTGGCTGGCGGCTGGGTTGCTGACGAAGACCTGGCCCCCGTCAGCGTGGAGTTCAGACATATGTACCGCAGCAACGCCTTTGCGGCGCTTGTGCGCGACCGGGTAACCATGGTTACGCCCAACGGCCCGGTTACCGCCAATATTGGCGCACTGCTGCCCATGCGCAACGGCGCGTCCATGGCTGAGGGCTCCGATTCCGGCTCCGGTCAGATGAGCATAGAAATAATGACCCCGGTCAAGGGCGTGGACGGCATGGCCGAGCTGGCTCAGGTATCGCTTTCCTCCGCCGACGCCGTGCCCTGGCCCATGCGCATGACCCCCGGCAACGTGGCCAAGGTGGGCAATGTGATGATGGGCCAGCCCTACGGCTGGGGCGGCATGTTTGGCGACCGCGACTGCTCTGCCCTCACGCGTGAGCTGCTTACCCCCTTTGGCATATGGTTGCCGCGCAACTCAGTGGCGCAGGCCCGCACAGGCGCGGTCAACATGCTTGAAGGCCTGCCCACAGAAGCAAAGGAAGACGTGATTTTGCGCAACGGCGTGCCGTTTTTGAGTCTGGTTGGCATGCGCGGGCATATCATGCTGTATGTGGGCAAGTACAACGGTCGGCCAGCCATCTTCCACAATGTGTGGGGCGTGCGCACGGTTGAAGGCAGCGACACTGATGGCCGCTTTGTCATCGGCAGGGCCGTGGTTACCTCCATCACTCCCGGCGCGGAGCTCAAAAACCTTTACCGCACAACGACATTTGCCGACAGGTTGCGCACGTTGAGCACCCCGGCGGACACGCTTCAGTGACAGAACTGCGCATTGCAACCACCCCGGACGATGCGGGCCAGCGCCTTGACCGCGTGCTGCGCCAGGCCGCGCCGGAGCTTTCGCGGGCCGCGCTGCAAAAGGCTGTTCAGGCCGGACGCTGCCAGGTGGACGGCCTGCCCGAAACCCGCGCCGACGCAAAAATACGCGCCGGGCAGACCATTGTGCTCAGCCTGCCGGAGACCTCGACAACCCTGCAGGCTGAGGAGGGGCATCTCGAACTTTTATGGCAGGACGAGCACATGGTGGTCTGCAACAAACCTGCGGGGCTTACGGTGCATCCCTGCCCCTCATGCCCGGAGCAAACGCTGGTGCAGCGGCTGTTGGGACGGTTTCCGCAGCTTGGCCGGATAGAAGGCCAGCGCCCCGGCATTGTGCACCGGCTGGACAAGGACACAAGCGGCATCCTGCTTGTGGCCCTGACGGAGCAGGACCGCCTTTTGCTCAGCGAAGCTTTTGCCCGACGCGAGGTGCACAAGGAATACCTTGCGCTGGTCAGCGGCGTGCCCTCGGCGCAGGGTCAGTGCCTCGAACCCATAGGCCGCCACCCCACAGCAAAAATCAAGATGGCCGTGGTGCCGGAAGCGCGGGGAGGGCGTCCCGCGCATACCGAATGGAAAACCCTGTGGACAGCGCCTGACCGGCGGTTTTCGCTGCTGTCGGTGCGCATACATACAGGGCGCACGCACCAGATACGCGTGCACCTGACCCATCTTGGGCATCCCCTGCTTGGCGACAGGCTGTACGCCCCCAAACAGGTTCAGGCCCTTGCCCCCCGCCAGATGCTGCACGCATGGCGCATCAGCTTTACCCACCCCGCCACTGGCGCGCCCATGAGTTTTGCCTGCCCTCCGCCGGACGACATGCTGCTGGCCGCGCTGCAGGGCTGCCGCCGCATGCGGCGCGTCATTGTTACGGGCAACCCCGGCAGCGGCAAATCCGCCTTTACCCAATGTCTGGCAAGGTTGGGCGTGCCTGTTTTCAGCGCGGACGCGGCGGTTGCGCAACTGTACGGTCCCAAAGGCGAAGCGGCCAAATGGATTGGCCGTATGGCTGGCGATACCCCGCTGCTCGGCCCCGACGGCTCGGTGGACAAGGCTGCCCTGCTGGAGGCCATGCGCGACAATCGCGAGCTGCGCCGTGAGGTGGAGACGCTCGTGCATTCGCTGGCGCACAACGAGCTTGAGGCCTTCTGGGCGCGGCAAGAGTCGCTGGGGGTTCCTCTGGCGGCTGCTGAAGTGCCTCTCTATTTTGAAACCAGCTGGCAGCGCAGCTTTACGCCCGAACCGCACGTCGTTGGAATTTGTTGCCCCCTGCCCGTGCGCGCTCAGCGCATAAAGAACAACCGGGGCTGGGCGCAGGACAAAATTGAGGCTATTGAAGGCTGGCAATGGCCGCAGGAACGCAAGATGGCCGCATGCAACACGGTGGTGCAAAACGATGGATCTGCGGAAATATTGTGCGAACGCGCGCAAGAATTTCTTGAAAAGATGCGCGCAAAAGATCAAAAGGATGAACAGGTCCTTGCCAAACATCTCGTCCGTCTGTGGCAATAAATAAAGGCAACTTTGAGCAGAAAAAAAAAGCAATCAAAAATCACTTATCCGCCGAAGTTTCATGAACTTTTCATTTTATTTGTCATTTCTTGACACTATTCGCTCTATTCGCGTATAGGCAATCTTTAAATTTTCAGACCAAAAGCATCAGTTGAAGCAAGCAATGTCAGACACACATCAGCCATATCAGGGCAACCTTGCCAACCCCCTGGTACTAGCCTTGGAAATATCGAGTTCAGCCCTTCTGCACGTCAGCAAAGAGCCTTTTCTCAGAGCAGCGATGGCCAGCATTGGTGAATCGCTGCACTGCGATACGGTGTCTCTGGTCGAATTTGACGACGAGCAATGGGCTGCGCCCGTTGTATGGCGCTCCAGCATGCACCCGGATGCGGGCATGTCGGCAGTTAGCCTGCACGATATTGCGCCAGTTCTCAGTGTTTTTGAGGAAGGCAGCAGCCTGTGCGTGGCCGATACGGCAACCATGCCCGAAGGGCCGCAAAAAGACCTTTTTCTCTTCCGTGGAATCAAATCGGCCATCTGCGTGCCCATTGCCCATGACGGCCAGCTGTTTGGCGGTATTTGTCTTTTGCGCCGCCGGTATATCGGCAAATGGACTATTGAGGATTCCAGCCTCTGCCATCTTTTGGGCAACATCCTTGCCATTACGCTTACACATTTTCGCCTTTACGGGCAGTTACAGCGCAAACACCGCCAGCTGCACGATATCCTTGGCGCTTTTTCCGACCCTGTCTGCATAGTTGACATGGAGACGTACAAGATTCTTTTTGTCAACAACAGCGTAGAAACCTGCCTGCATAAGGACGATTCACTCTCCAATATCTGCTACAAAAGGTTTATGGGCCGCGACGCGCCCTGCCCCTTCTGCACCAATGCAATCATTGCGGCCTCTGGCGAACCCTATCACTGGACGTACGAAAACAAGACGAACCGGCGCACCTATACGATCGTCGACAAGGCCATCAAGTGGGACAACGACAAGATGGTTCGTCTGAGCATCGCACGCGACGTCACCGACCTTTTGCAGACGCAGCACGAAAAGCAGAACGCCCTGGTGGCCTCGCAGGCCAAGAGCGAGTTTCTGGCGCACATGAGCCACGAAATACGCACGCCCATGAACGGCATCATCGGCCTGACCCACCTGGCGCTGCAGTCAAACCCCAGCGACGACCAAAAAAATTACCTGCAAAAAATCCGTTCTTCCGCCACCAATCTGTTGGCTATTATCAACGATATTCTGGACCTTTCCAAAATCGAAGCCAACAAAATGTTGCTGGAAAACACCAATTACCCGCTGGAAGACGTGCTTGAATTTGTGCACACATCCCTGCGTTTTCCCATTGAGCAAAAAGGGCTTGAATATATTTGCAGAGTTGGCGACGAGGTGCCGCTCAAGCTGTGGGGCGACAGCCTGCGGCTCAAGCAGGTGCTGCTCAACCTGATGAGCAACGCCGTCAAGTTTACCGCCGAGGGGCGCATTTCGTTGTGCATCGACCGCGAAACAGCGGGTGATACCGACAACCTGCACTTCAGGATTACCGACACGGGCATGGGCATCAGCCGCGAATACCAGCAGTTTCTCTTTGACCCGTACACGCAGGCAAATGCCAGCATCAGCCGCCGGTTTGGCGGTACCGGGCTTGGATTGAGCATCTGCAAGCGTATTGCCGAGCTTATGCACGGTTCGCTGTGGTGCGAGAGCGAGCTGGGCAAGGGGTCGACCTTTCACCTCAGCATACCCTGCACGCCCGCGCGCAACGTCTACTGCCCGCCGGAGCACACTACGTCCATCCCCATGCCGCTTGACGGGGCCGGAGAGTGCAGCATTCTGGTTGCTGAAGACAACGAAATCAATGTGGAAGTGTTGCGCGCAATGCTGCGCCAGCTGGGCTTTGAGTGCGATGTTGCGTCCAACGGCAAGGAAGCCCTGCGCATGGCGACGGAGACCCCATATGATATTGTGCTCATGGACGTAAACATGCCGGTTATGGACGGGCTGACTGCCACGCGCGAGCTGCGCCGCACACTGCCCCAGGATAAAAACAAAAAAAGCCTGCCCATCATTGCCCTTACCGCCGCCACCATGCCGGACAATATTGCCGAAATCATCAATGCCGGCATGAACGACCACATAGCCAAGCCTTTCAGTCAGGACATACTGCGCAAAAAACTCGCCGAATGGCTCAACCTGCACTGATCCCGCCCTCCATGTCCGCCGCCAAAGTTTCTAAAACCAATGCCGCCAGAATTCTTGAAGGCATGGGCATTGCCTTTGAACTGCATACCGCCGAGGTGGACGAAAACGACCTCTCCGCAGTAACCATGGCGCACAAGCTGGACGTTGACCCGGCATGCGTGTTCAAAACCCTGGTCGCACGGGGCGACAAGACGGGCGTTCTCATGGCCTGCATACCCGCAGCGGCGGAGCTTGACCTCAAGGCGCTGGCGGTCGCCTCTGCCAACAAGCATGTGGAGATGGTTCCGCTCAAGGATGTGCGCCCGCTCACCGGCTACATACGGGGCGGATGCTCGCCGCTTGGGGCCAAAAAGGCCTATCCTGTCTTTATGGACGAAAGCGCCATTCTGTACGACTATATCTTTGTGAGCGCTGGGCAGCGCGGCGTGCAGCTGCGCCTGCCCCCCGACGATCTGCTCCGGGCCGTTGCAGGGCAATACGCCCCTCTGGCGCGGCAGTAAGCTCCCCCGCCTTTTTACGCATCCCGACCCGCCGGGCGGTCTGGCAGCCAGGCCCAAATCACGGGTCCCACGCACTACGCCCTCGCACAGGAGCCTAAATGCTGTACTACCACGCGGATGTTTTTTGCCAAAAACCCATGACCGGCAACGGGCTGACGGTTTTTATCGCACCGTCCTTTCCCGAGCGGGCCGTGATGCAGCAAATCGCGCAGGAATTCCGGCAGTTCGAGACGATTTTTCTTGTCAGATGCGGCAAAAACAGCTTTGATGCCCGTATTTTTACTATTGAAGAAGAGCTGGACTTTGCCGGGCATCCCATCCTGGGCGCAGCGGCTGTGGTGCGGCACGAATTTTTACCGGGCGACGCCGGGGTTGTTTTCTTCAACCTGAACAGCCGACAGGTTTCGGTTTCCTGCTCGGTGCGGGGCGACTGCCATGACTGCTGCATGGACCAGGGACAGGCGGAATTTGTTTGCAGCCCGCAGCCCCAGGAGTACCCACACCTTCTGCAGCCGCTTAACCTGAGCGAACACAACATGACGCCGCAGTTTCCCCTGGAAGTTGTTTCGACCGGTCTGCCCTACCTGCTTGTGCCCGTAATTTCAGGCCTCGAGCAGGCCCGCATTACGACTGACGATTATGAAGGCAGACTTGCCCGGATCGGTGCAAAGTTTGTGTACGTCTTTGATGTAAATACGCTGGAGGGCAGAACCTGGGACAACGCAGGCCTGGTCGAAGACGTGGCCACCGGCAGCGCCGCAGGGCCAGTGGGGGCCTACCTGTACAGCCGCAACAGATTTTTGCCCGCCGAGGCCATTGTGCTCCGGCAGGGGCGCTTTGTGGGGCGCAATTCAAAAATCGGCATCCGCAAGGACAAAGCCAGCGGCAGCATGCTGGTAAGCGGCGAGGTGCGCCTGCTGGTGCGCGGCGAGGTTACCCCTGAGCTGTAAAACCGGGGCAGCGCAAAATTCAATTGCCAAAAACCAGACACCGGGGCGGAAACGCCCTGGAAGTTCTTTCTGACGCTCGCGCCGCCCATACGGCAAAATCAGGCAGACATCTTTTGTTGCTGGTGGTTCTTCATCATCCTGCTGCAACCCCTGGCGCAACGCAGGGGCAGCAGCTCGCCTTTGGGCCCGCGCAAAAATCTGCTTGCAAGACCGCGATGGCATGAATTGCACTTTTTTGTGCGGCCCGGCTACTGACAGTTTTTGCAGGCAAACATTCATCCTGTTTGGCAGATTCCCTGCCTTTGATTTTTCTGAACGACGTGCTGCGGTCCATATGCAAATGGCGGAAAAGCTCACGAGCGACCCATAGCGTTTCAAACCCTGCTCAATAACGGCATGTGAGGTGGTCCGGTTTAACTGGACAGGTTGGCGAAGTTGTAAGCTTGCTTGCCACAAATATCTCCACAGCGGGATAGAGCGGGATAAACGACAAAAAGACGCAAAAAAGGGTTTGTGAGCGGCCTTGAGCCATCTTCACAAACCCTTGATTTACCTTGGTACCGGGAGCGCGTGCCATTTATTAGACACAACGCACTTAAATATAAATATAAAAGCAATTCAATAAAAAAAGTTGCCCCTAAAGTTGCCCCATTTTTTGTTCGGTGCGCAACGGGCGGGGGTATTGTGGCTCCACAGCGCCCAGGGACTCAAACCACGCCGAGACGGGCTAGACGCTGTGAATATACTTTATTGCAACTTTATTTGCTGCTGTTTTATTACAGATTTAACAACAGATATCGATCTTTTTTCTTCAATAACTTCGCCATCGCTGCTATATGAAACAGATTCATGCATTACAACACGCAGTGCATCACCGGGGCGGATATCAATTTCACCGCGTTGAAACTGTTCAAGCCATGTCAAATCTTCAATTGATGCGGAAATGTTCCTTTTTTGATATCTAAAGTCCCACTTCGTTTCACCAAGAAAATCTGGTTTTCTAACCATTAGAATTTGTTCTACGTTATTTTCTATGGTATTTGCAGTGAGTAATCTGTTGATATCTTCCTGAACAACTTTGAACTCAGAATTTATTTTTGCTTCTCCATCATCAGAAATAAAAGTAATAGATTCATTTTCTGACAAGTTTTTTAATGCGTCGCTTATAACGAGAGCTTCATTGGCGATATCCGAAACTGAAATTTTTTTGTATACTGGTAGCCTTCTAACTCCCGTTTCTTTTGCCAGCTCATGGAGTTCACTTGCAATGTTACCAAGCTTGTCCTCGGTAGGCAGAGTTTTTGTTTCTCCACATGCTTTTAGTAAGAGATACTTGCCCTTTACAAGATAGCGGCCTACGGCTGGCTTCCAGTCCAAATTTTTAAGGGCATCATCATCAATAATCTTGAGAAATGACCGGAGCCATATCTTTAATGACCCGATCTCAAGCTCTTCGAGCAAAAAGACGGTTTTAATATCGCTTTCAATCGAGCTTATAAGCAGCCTATCAATAGACTGCAACGCTTCAATATAGTTTGCAGATGTTTGGAATAAGCGCTGGGGATTTTCCAATCCAGGCTTAAAATCGACGTGAACGCAAAAGCTAGGTTTTTTGTCGTCACTGATAATTTCGTTCTTTTCTTCGGCGTTCATCTTGCAACCCTTCTGTTTAGAAAAAGGTTATCAACAAAACCTATTTTCGGCAACGGATAGCGGAATCAGGCAGTTATGAGACAACAAAAAGGCCACCCCGAAGGATGGCCCTGTAGTTGGTTGCTGCGCTACTTATCCCGGCCCATGTACTGAGTCGGGATTTTCATTTTAGGCGGTCAGGCTTTGATTTTAGGCCATTTTCTTCGCCATCGCTGCTAGCAGAGAATCGAGCAACTTTGCCGCATTGGCGATCAGACCAAAAGCCCCGTCAGCAAGTCGGCCTTCGTTGGTGTCAGCCCTCATGAGGCGGCGTGCTTCGTCTGCCAGGGTGACAATATCACTTGCCAGCAGGGAAGCAGAATCGAGGCTCATATCAACGGTGAGGCGAAGTTCTTTACTCATGACTTGCCGCCTTTGCCTGGGTTCTGCGCCGCCACGGCCCGCTCAAGTTCATGCTGACACTGCTCCACAATGCCCATGTAACTCCCGGTGGGCAGTCCAGAGCAGCTGAATTAATGCCGCCCCTCGATTTGGTGCAAGATGGTGCGGAAAAAATCAAACAAAAAGGGTTAGGTTTTTACGCCTAACCCTTGATTTACCTTGGTACCGGGAGCGAGACTTGAACTCGCAAGAGGTTGCCCTCGGCGGATTTTGAGTCCGCTAAAACGACATTTCACTGCAATTCACGGACCTGCACTATTCTGCATATAATTTTAACATTAACAGTATGTTATTGACTTTTTTTGCTACACATGATTTCACTCAAAAACACCTTCCATAACTACAATCGCGGGATAAGAGCGGGATAAAATTTTAGGCGGATTTGAGTTTCCATGAAATCCGCTGTGTAGGTGCTGGAGGAAATCATGGCTGTAAAATGGCACAAAACATCTTTTTTGGGTGTGCGCTACAGGGAACATGCAACGCGCAAGCACGGCATACGCCCTGACCGCTGTTACAGCATCCGCTATAAGGTAGACGGCAAAGACAAAGAGGAAGTCGTCGGCTGGGGGAGCGAAGGAATTACTGCAGAGGAAGCCTTCAAACGCCTATCTGAACTGCGCGAAAATTCGCGCAAAGGTTCAGGTGCCAAGACGCTTGAGGAAAAACGCTCGATTGCAAAAGCAGAAGAAGCTGCCGAACATCGGGCCAAGCTGCGCCAAAACAAGCAAAACGTTACATTGCGCGACTACTGGGAACAAAACTATCGGGAACACGCTCAGCGCACTAAAAAAGCTTCATCTTTTCGATCCGAAGATGGGCACATGCGAGTGTGGATTCTTCCCCTTCTAGGTGACACGCCGCTTGTTCAAATAGGCTTTGCTGAATGGGATGCACTTGTACGCAATATGAGTTGTGGCAAGTTGTCTCAACGCACCAAGGAATACGCGGCAGGGACATTGCGTCGTCTTATGCGCCATGCCCAAGATCGTGGACTGCCCGTGCAGATTCCCACATCCAAGCAAATTGGTGCGCAGGGACCGAAGGACAACCGCCGTCTGAGAGTACTTACCCCGGAAGAAGCGGAAAAACTCCTTGCAAAACTTGGAGAGATTGACCCTCATACCGAGCGTCTGACACGTTTTTGCATGCACACTGGCTGTAGGCTTTCGGAGGCTGCCAACCTTACATGGGCACATGTAGACCTTGATGGCCAGTCTGTTCGTTTTGCAGACACAAAAAATAAAGACACCAGGACTGTATATCTTTCATCAGAGCTGGTGGAAATGCTCAAAACGCTTCCATGCTCTGGGGCTGGGGATTTTGTATTGCCACGCCATGACGGAACGCCTTTCATTAACAAGGCAGACAGAACAGACACACCCTACTATTTTAGCGAAGCCGTAAAGGCGCTGGCCCTAAATGAGGGGCGAAGCTCTCGTGACCGAGTAACCTTTCACACTATCCGGCATACAGTGGCTACAAATTTGGCAAAGGTGTTGGATGTTCGAAGTCTTATGGATTTCATGGGCTGGAAGGTCATCGCTATGGCAGCCCGCTATATTCATACACAGGAAGAAACTAAACGCCAAGCGGCCAACATCCTTGCTGGAGCCTGGAAAAAACAAGAACAGGCCAAGGTGTTGCAGTTTAATTCATCAACTGGCTAATTTGTGCCAGTTGGGTTCTATGCCCGGCAGGTGGGGAACCCACCTGCCGTAAGTATTGATTTTTCGTCTTCGGAGATAAATCATGTAACATATTACTATTGTTTGATTAATGGCGCTAGCATTGGCATGAAAATCTAATCTTACAGCACGTTGCCACATCTTTTATCTCAGTCTAACGCTTTACTAGTTGTGCCGTTTTTGCTGCCAGGCACCCGGGCCTGAGTCGGTAACGGGTGCCTAGCTAGAACTATTTCCGTTAGGGCTTCTCTGCCTCTGGTAGGGCAAGTTTGTTTTCGGTTTCAATTGTGCTGTCCTTACCGGGCTGTTTGCGAGCGTCAAACTCTTCAGCCACAAACGCCGCAGTGAATACTCCTGCGATCCCAGCCAGTATGCCGCCTATAAATGCCCACTTATTGCTCATGTTCTTGCTCCCCTTGTTCTTGCGAAATGATAGAAGGCGGGGAATTCCCGCCCTCTGTATGCCAGCTTTAGTGGACTAGTCGTCCCAGTTGTCCTTGATAACCTGCAATACGGCGATGGCTACTGGTATCCAAGCCAGTGGATTCATATGACCTCCATTGTTTTTAGCAGCGCGGGATGCGCCGCTTTTTGTTAGGCGTAAAGAAACGGAATAACCCCGTTCGGTACCAAGGTCTAAAATCTAGGGGCACCATCATGCTGCACCACCTTTGAACAAGGCAACCTGCAGCATGGAAAACATGGCAGACACCAGATCAGTCAGATCGTTGACCATCTTGCTGGTATGCGGCAGCAGATGTGTAATGTGCTCATCCCGTATGCCAAGGCCATAAACTTCAAAGCCAAGTTTTTGCGCCACCCCTATGGCATTGTTTGCAGCGAGCGGGTTGTCCGGCATGCCGTCAGTGATAACCAAGATCATCTTGCGTTGTTCTTTGAGAGGCAGCATGGTTTGCAAAATCCACCACAAGGCCCCAGCCAAGGGTGTGCCACCAGAAGCCCGAATGTCGAATATGTCAGGCACCGCCTGCCCATGCCTCATGATGGGGAATACAGAGTTTGTGACCGTCGTAGCAGGGAAAGCCGTAACCGCTGGATTCACGCCACGGATATGGCTTAGCGCTGTTGCCACGGCATAGCAGGCCCGGTTGGCAAGATTAATCGGTGCGCCAGCCATGCTGCCGCTTACGTCCAGCAGGACATGGACAGCCGTATTGAGGCCCAGTTGCACAGACTCTTTTTGGAAAACACGAGCATTGCCAACCTGCAGACGATGTAGCGAATTAGCGTGCAGAGTCCCTCTGCGCCCGATGCTGCAACGTCTTTGCGTTTGCGCCTGCAGAAAGCCCTGAAGGCGAGTACGCAGGGCAATGCTGGCCTGAAGGGCTTGCAGCTTCTGCTCTGCTGGCAAGGCGGCTGCATGCCGGGTGCCTTCTACCGCCACGGTCAGCGCGTCACCAGAGGATTCCGCGCTGCTCTTGGCAAGCTCAATCGTCATGATTTCCCCAATGTTCTGGGGTAAGTCTTGTGCCTCCGCATGAAAAAGAGCTTTGAGCGGTAACGCGTTCAAAGCCCTCGACTGTTGAACCTGCGCAGAGGTGCAAGCCGATTCAAGTTGTTGGTCGATTTGTGAGGTAGAATCGTTGGTCTCCCTTGTAGTTTGACGCACGACTTTTTTATTGTTTGCGCTCGTGCATTTGCTGGTTTCAATTGGTTGAGGCGGTTCCCACTGTCGGATGCACAGGGCGATCTGTTTCGCGTATTCAATCGCTGCCTTTGTATCAGGGCAATGGATGTAGACCTTGACCAATATGGCATCCAGGGCCTTTTTCAATCCGGGGAAGTGATGCTCCATGATGCTCGCCGAGTTTTGGCGTGCCGGGGTCACCTCATCCACATTCCAGGCCCGCACCGTCAACAGAACGTAGTCCAAAACAGCAAGGGCCGGGGAATCATCCCCAGCCCTTGGTTGTGCCTGCTCCACAAAGAATCGTCGTATCAGCCAGTTCAGGTTTTCCCGGCAGCCAGGGAAAATGCCCGACAGCTTCTTTTCAACACGCCAGTCCTCAAGGCAATTGAACAGGTTGAAGGTCACAGGATCAAGGTTGGCGGCTTGCAGTACGCTAAAATCCGTATACCGGATGTGGCCGGATTCATGATCCACAAACGACCTCGCCAGAGCCAATAATTCCGGCTCACAATCAATGGGCAACGATGGAAGATGGATAACTTTACCGTTGGTGCAAGCCTCCTTGCCGCCAATACGCACCTGCACGCCATAGCGGTCACCCAGAATGGATGCCAAAAGGGGCAGGCAGTTAAGAACGTCTTTTGTGCGAATCATAGTACCCCACAATACAATAAGAAAGCCCGACATTTCTGCCGGGCTACTGTTTGGGTTTGTTAGTCAACGCTACAAAGCATGGCGGATCGTTTGCCAGCGTAGTATGTCGCCCCGTGGGCGGGAGGTAAGCTGGATTCATTTTGCCAACTTTTTATAAAGCGTGTCGTGTTCAAGCATGCTTTTATCAAGAGCCTCAAGTACGCTTTTCTGTGCAACATTTTCCTTGCGTTTTTCAATGAATGCACGTGCAGCATTTTCCAGTACTGCCCTAATTGGACGGCCTTCCTGTCTAGCAATTGTTTTGAGGCATTCATAGAGGTCCGCATCCATCTGGCTGGCGAACCTTGTCCGTCTGGTTGATACTTGTTGCATGGGGCTCCCTTTCCTTGAGGCTAGCCATAGCGTTAGCCTTATTCAATGAATTTTTGATATTACCACAGACCCAGGCTGGGTATGGCAGGATGCGGCAAAGCGCTATCTGCCACGGAGATATCAGGCAAAATGGGCTCATCGTCCATACCCCCATCCACGGTGCCATCCATCTGTCCAGCAGGGCCATCCGGCTTGTGGATAACGCCCGGACCAGCCAACAGAGCATCCAGTACAAATGCCGGGCCGTACCCTTCAATAACTTTCTGGGCGTGGCACACTAGAGCCGTACTGTCCTTGAGCAGGCAGACCAACCCCTGCAACAGCAGCAGATCTGTGCCGGTGATGTTGCCCTTCTTGGGCATGCGCAGCAGCGCAGCCTGCACGATGTCAGCCACCGGGGCCACATGCGGCTCTACAAATGACAAGTCCGTGAGCTTGGCATGCAGAGTACGTAGCGGCGAAAGCGCCTTGTGGGTTACCTCCGTCTTACCGTGGTAAACCCTGCGCCATATATCGTCAGCCGACTTAGCCACTTCATCAAACAGGGTACTGCCGAGGCACTGCACCTCTTCCGCCAGACCGGCTTCGAGCACCGCGGTGTTGTCTGTGTGCTGCTCAAGCGGGGCGACCTTATACAGCTGCCAGCGGAACTCCATGCGCGCGCGTACATAGTCAGGCCCCACAAGGGAGTTACGGATAATTTCGCCCCACTGATGGTGCTTCTCAATCCATGCTTGTACATTTTGGTCATAGTTCGCTAGAAATGCCTCCTTTTCTTTCTGAAATTCGGTGCGGATGTTAAGCAGCTCCTGCACGATCTCGCCAGCCCTTTCTTCGGGTATGGCCCAGCCGGACATGAACCGTACCCCGTGCCGGTCAAGGTAGTTGAAGGCGCGAGCCTTGAGCGTGCCGAACACTTTGAGGTTTTCCGGGTCGGCAATGCGCTTGGAGCCCAAAGATGCCAGATCTTCTGGGGGCAGTTCTGCGCCGCCCAGGTCTTCTTGGCTCATTTTGCGACGGGCAGACCACAAGCTGACGTTAAGGTTAAGGGCCAGTAAATTATCCAAAATGCGGATGTCAGAAACAAGCTGTGTCATTATAGCCTCCTAGAAAGAGCTTTTTGCAAGGTTGAGGGCGTAGCCTTGCGTGATCTTTTTTGTCGCGCGAGCTTCGAGTTCCAGCACGGAATTGTTGCCAGCGCAATTTTCGGCCGAGATAAAGTGTTGTTGGCCGACAGTGTCCGGTTTGCCCCACTTTAGCGTGAGGCCCACAGGGCTGGCTTCGCCGATCCAGAATTTGCCGTCCTGTTTTTTGCCAGAAAGGTTGTGGACTACTTGAAGATGAACGCGGGGCTTGGCCACCGTGGGTGTGTGGTGCAGATGCCCGCGCATGAAGCGTAGGGCTTGCTCACCTTGCAGGGGGACTGCTTCAGACACGTCGGGTTTGGGGGAATCTGGTTCCACTTTTTGTGGGAACATTCGCTGAGCTAGCTCGTGCAACATGGCGCGGGTTTCACGGCTTGCACGGTATGCCAGCGCCCGGTCAAGGGCGTAGGTGACGGGCTGTATGCCCTGATGGGCAAGTGGCTGAAAGCGAACGGTCAGATCACCCCAACGCAATAAGCTGCGAGTGGAAAATGTAACTTCAATGGCGTTGATCATATTGCTGGTGGAAGCCTCGCCCATGAACAGCTTGCGAACCTCATTGGCGTAGTCCACCATGGTGGCGCATAACGATTCAGGCAGCGAAGGGAAGCGCCGTGCGAGCAGGCGTCTTTCCACCTCGGCAGATGGGTAGCCAATTTCACAAATTGTGAAGCGGTCCAGCCATGCAAGGTTTTGCCGCTGGGTGCCTTGGTAGAGGCCGGTGTCATCGCCACCGCCATTGGTATTGGCCGTGGCAACCAGACGGAACATGGGGTGTGGCGCAATCAGCTCGCCGCCGTTTTCCGATATGCACAAGGGGGATCCGTCAAGCACGCTGTTCAGGCCTGCAGCAATTTCAGGGGATGTCAGGTCGATTTCGTTCAGTAACATTATCGCCCCGTAACGCATGGCAAGCGCAAGCGGGCCGTATTCAAAGGCCATGTTGCTGTTCTTGACTGTCAGGTGACCAACCAGGTCGGCATACTCCAGTCGCCCATGTCCGGTGACCTCAAATACCGGATAGTTAAGCCTGGCTGCCAGCTGCTTGATGCATGTCGTTTTACCGCAGCCTGTGGGGCCGAAGACGTAAAGCGGTTCCTGTGGGTTGAGAAACCAGACCACAACATCGCGGCTGGATTCATGGAAAATATAGTCGTGATCAATGGCCGGGGTGTATGCCGAAGGAACGGTGTAGCCCCTGACCGTAGTGCCAGAAGGCTTGCCGCTGAAAACCTGTCCGGCATCAAGGTCGGTAGGTTGCAGGTTACTAAGTCCTTCGATCAAATTTGTGTTCATAATTGCTGCTCCTTAGATGCAGAAAAAGCCCGGCTCCTTTTAAGGAAACCGGGCTCTTCGAAATATGGTATCAGTCTGGCTAAGATAGTTTTTTGTGAATTATACGGAATTGTCTGACAGGAGAACTTCTGTGGCCTCAGGCAGCGAGAGGACTTCCGTATGCCCATCAGGGTAACGCAGGGTGTATTGCCCTTTTTCATCCAGATAGTTCAACGGAATGCCTTTTTTAAGCTCAAATTCAAGGATAACATGCTGATTTTCAATGGCAGTTGCAACCAGCTCTTCAAGGCTAAGTGGCATAATACCTCCGTTGCACTGCTGACAATTGCCTATCAGGAAGCAGTGTTCTCCTTATGGTACTATTCTTCAGAGGGCATACGTCGTAGGGCTTGTCGATATGCCTCTAGGCGTTCGCGCTTGCCAATGGAGATGACCGTTACAAAGAGAATTTCATCATTGACCTTGTACACAAGGCGATACCCAATGGAGCGCAATTTGATTTTGTAGCAATCACGCATGCCAGACAGGGCAGATGAAGGAACCCTCGGCTGCTGTAACCGCTCTGCCAGTTTCTTTTTAAACTGTTCTCTGATGCTGGCATCAAGCTTTTTCCATTCTTTCAGTGCTAGCTCATGAAACTGCAGGCTATAGATCATCAAGCGTTACCTTGACAAAAGGGCCATCTTCGCGTTTTTCAACAATCTTTCTGTCTTCAAGATCTTCGAGAATTTCGAGGATTTCTTCATAGTGCTTTGCGGACAACAGGTAGGCCTCTGGCTTGTTATGGTTCAAAACTGCCACCGGCGCATCCTTGGCAGTTGCCAGGACATTCGCAAAGTTTCGTTTGAGTTCTGTGACGCTAACGGTGATATTGGAGTGTATGGAATCCATGAAATCCTCCAAGTTAAATAAATTCGATATCTTTTATGACATCAAATTTGGCATCAGTCAATGAAGCTTAGTCCGCTGCAATTTCCCGGGCAATTCGCACCCGCTGCGGATTGCCCTGATAACTACCGCGAGTTTCAATGTCGTCATAATCTTCGCCAATACGGATGAACAAGAAGTCTTCGTGGGGCAAATTGTCCATGAGCTTACCAACAAAGGCGACTTCATCAAATTCATCGTACCACTTTTCCCCTTCCCACAGAAAGACAACGGAGCCTGAGCCTTCATCGATTTTGTTGGGTTCACCACCGATGAGCATTTTGATTGCTGCAAAGTTGTCGGGACTGTTCTTTTCTGCCTCTGCAAGAGCTGTTTTTAACTGATCCATGCCATTTTTTGTCAGGCACAGGACCACGTCAGAATAATATCCCATGAGATCTCCCGAAGTTCAGTTTATGGGCGAAATGCTCAATTTTTCGAAAGGTGAGCCAGTGCGCTCGCAACAGGCCAGCAAGGTGTCCACGTCGATGCCTCTCAGGTGCTCAGCGTTAAGAATCTCGGTCAATTTCTCCCGCAGAGCATCCCTGTCCAACGTGGTTCGGCCTGCTGTCACTGACATGCGAAAGCGGTAGTTCCCTGTGTCTACCCAATCCCGTGTGCCAGCCTGGCGGTGAACAAGCTTGAGCACAGTTTCCATCTCTTTTATTTCGCTATCTAAAGCGGTGCGCTGCTCCTTGAGGGCCGCCAGCTTTTCCAGTGCTGGTTCCCATTGGGGCATTTGCACTCCCTGTGGGAATTTGGGGCAATCGCAGTTGTATTCACAGTACGAGCACAAGGGATAAAAGCCCTGAGCGCAATCCACCTGTGTCAGGGTTATGTGCCCGGCGCGAAATGCCGTTAGCTCGCCCCAAAGTTGTGCCGCATGGTCAAGGGCAGTATCCAGCATGGCCTGATTGAAGCCATAGGGGCCGAACGCTTTAACCTCTTTCATGGAAAGGCACAGCAACCATGCTTCTATGCTTGTCTTGGCAGCAGTTGAAGGCATCACAAGACCAAGCTGGGCACGGCAAAGTTGAGGGAAGGTCATCTTTTCATGCAGAAGCGTACCGTCCTCAGCACGGAGGCTGAAGAAGGGCTTGTTCCATGCTTTTACCAAAAGGCCGATTTGCCCGTGCAGTTGCAGCAGATGGGAATCGTGAGGCGAAGCTGGTAACTTGTCCGTACTTTTAACTTCCAGAATCCGTATGGCATTAACAGGCGCACCCCAGACCAGCACAAAATCAAGATGGGCTTTGATGGGCACGCCCTGATGTTGCCAGCTGATTTCAAGCTGGGGCAGTACATGCAGGCCCAGCGATGACAGAGCTTGCCCAACCCCAGATTCGAACCAGTGCCCACGCTGCAGCGTAAGCAGACGCTCTAGGCTATTTGTGGTGGGCAGCACCTTTCTGGCCAAGGCCGCCCGTGGGCATTCCCAGTGCTGGCCAATGTCGCTCATTCCCACATAGCTGGAGCGGTCGCCCAGATGGGCAAGTGTGTCTTTGTGGGCGACAGCTTGCAGGCCCTGTCTGATTAGCGCCCTCAGTCCTTCCGTTCGGTCCTGTTCCATGGTTTAGTCTCCATAAAAACGAGAGGGCCGCCATCAGGCAGCCCTCTCACTCGGCACTTCTATTTTTGCTATGCGGCGTCAACATACTTCCACCACAATTTCCTCTGCGGGTTCCAGCGGAAGCCCGAACCGGTCAGTAATTCCTTTTTGGTCTGCGTATTGCCGGTGGCAATGATACAAGGTCGCCCGTCCTGGGCGGTAACCTGCTGGTAGGTGACGCCCTCAAGCGGTGGAAGGCTTTCAAGGCAGGCTGACGGGCGATTTGAGGGGGCTGAAATATTGTTTGTGGTGGATGGGTTGCGTTGTTGCCCTTTTTGTAATTCAGGGGCAGTTACTGGCAATTTAGGCCGCGTGGGCGATTTTTTACCATTTTTAGCCCCTTCGCCATCGTCATCTTCAGTTACCATGCCCAACATGGCGGTTAGAGCATAGCGGCGAGCATAGGTAATTGCCGATCCCATGCCCTGCGGGTCGGCCTTAGGCAGAGGAACCACTGCAAGAGAGCTTTGCCACTGCCCTGACTCTGCATGCGTCAGTTTGGTAACCAGCCCTATGGTGTTGGGCTGTTCAACAGGCACAGGGTACTGGCACAGCCAGATGCCGTTTTCGATGAGCGCATCGCGGCAGGCATCCATGACGCTGTTGAGGCTGGCGTACCAGCTTTTTGTGAAGGGGTTTTCAGCATCTTTTGTAACAGGTTGCACGGTTCGCTGCACGTTGAGCAGGGCCTTTGCCAAATCGGTAATACTTGCTGATTGGTATTGGTTCATATGAACATCCTCCTTCGATAGCAAAATGATAAAGCCCCGTCCGGCTTGTGGCCGAACAGGGCTTTCAGGTTGATTTGAAGCATTACTCTGGTGTTCTTGTAAGAGTAATATATTCTTGAAAACTGATGAGTAACACGACCTTTCAACTTTTGCTCTCTGTGTCAGAGGCGCTGATAGGTCGATGGCATCATTTCGGAGGGAAGGTCACATCCACTCATAAAAAGAGGGAAAGCGAATTTCCAGCGTTTGCACAGGCTAAAAGACGTTTAAGCGTAGAGGCCAGATTTTAAGATATTCTCTCAGGTTATCCGCCCTAAGCAAATAAAACATCTTCATTGATTGCGGCAATATTCTTGCAGCCTGTCAGCACCATAGTCTGCACAAGTTCGCCCTTGACCTGGGCAATATACTTGCTCACGCCCTCAGTGCCTCCACCAATTGCAGCCCAAACAATAGGGCGGCCAATTCCCACAAGGTCGGCCCCAAGCGCCAGCATTTTGAAAACATCAGCCCCGCTGCGCACGCCGCCGTCCACCATGATTGTTACCTGGCCTTTAACCGCCCTGGCAATCGCGGGCAGCACCCGTGCCGTACCCGGGGCATACTCCATCACACGGCCACCATGATTGGAGACCACAATACAGTCTACCCCGGCCGTCACGGCTTCCTCAGCGTCCGCAACCGTCATAATACCCTTTAAGATGAACTTGCAACCGGCCGTATGAACTTTTTCAACAATCGCGGCCAGTTCCTTGGGAGACTTGGGGCCAACCGGGTGCCCCATTTTGCGCAGGGTAATCAGTCCCGCGGCATCAATATCCATGCCTACTATCTTGCAACCGCTGGCAAAAGAACGGTCGAGCTTTTCATCAAGCTCGTCACTCTCCCAGGGCTTGATGAAAGAAATGCCGTGCCCTTTGGCTGCCGTAATGGCAGCAAAAGCAGCTTGAGTAATTATTTGGGGTACGCCATCGCCGGTGCAACCGATAATTCCTGCGTTCTTACAGCCTTCAACCACAGCTTCGGCATATGTTTCTTCAGTTACGGCGTCATTGAAATTGAACATGCCGCCAATGGGCGCGGCCACCACCGGCATATCCAGGTTCATCCCAAGGTGGCTACAGGAGGTCTCGGGAGCGCTGGCAGTGTGAATGAGGCGCATGTTCAACGCGATTTCGGCCAAGGCCTTAACATTATTTTTAAAAGCAGTGCCACTGCCCAGGCCACCCATGCCCGGTACTTCACCAGCGCACACTCGCCCGTCGCAAATTGAGCAAAGCCGGCAAGCTCCCCGCATAAGTTCTTTGGCCTTTTGTCGAATATCTTTCATACGAATCTCCATTTAAATTCAGGGGCATAAGCAAGCCCCTTTAGTTCATATGCCTTTTATCTGTGCTACTCTATATCAAAGCCGCCTTCGAGCAGGAACCTGCGCAAAAATCCATCAAGCAGGCTGAGTGCCTTAAACAGGCTAACGTCTGCCCCTTGCTGGGCAGCAAAAAAAGTACGGGCCTTTTCCATGTCAACCGTTGCTTTCAGCGCATCAAAGCGGCCGTATTCGTTGATATTTGCTTCTGTCAGCTTAAGGCTCATCATGTCCCTGAGCTTTGCCTCGTCCAGGCCAAACGCAACCGCTACGTGGTGAATCTGGTCGGCTTTTGCCCTTGCCTGATACTCGGTAATATAATCGCGCAGGGTCTTGCCGTCTTCTACAATAACATCGCCGCGTTCTATGTCGCGCAAAAAGATACCCGCGTATTTCTGTTCTTCCTGGGTCAGCAGGGCAAAGGTTTTGTGCAGGTCGCTTTTGACCTGCTCCACTTCTTCTTTTGCCTGCAACGCCCTTAGATACTTGTCGAAGCGCGAGTTCATGTAGTCGGCATCAATTTTCCCGGTATCAATCTCGGTCAGGTGTCCGTCAAGGGCATAAGGGATTTCTTCGCCACCCTCGCTACCGCCGTCTCCACCGCCACCGGCAAACAACTCCTTATAGCGTTGCGCGAACACACGATAGTCGTTCTCGTCAAAAACGGTCTTGATGATGGTCTTTTTTGCCCCCGGTTTGCTCTGAAAGGTGTACTCCCGCTTGCTCCAGGTGAAACCCTGAATTCTGGCTGCCTCAAGAACCGCATTGAACTCTTTGAAGAGCGCGGCGAACTTGCCGCAAGCACTTTTGTCTGACGGATTTTTGGTGAAATCCGGCACACCCGCATCGACAAACACCTGTTTGATGCGGGCAAACAGGTTGTTCATGGTTTCGAGATTTGTCTGAAGCTTCTGCACAAACAGGCCAATAGGCTTGTCGCCAGAATAGAGCTTAACGGCCTCTGCAATATTCCGCTCCATGGTGTGCGGCATGCGGTAGTAGCGTATGGTTCCAAACGGTTTGTCATGCCCAAACAGGCGGTTGGTGCGCGAGAATGCCTGAATGATGTTCTGGTATTCCAGCTTCTTGTCCATGTAGAGCGTGTTTATCCATTTGGAATCAAAGCCCGTGAGCATCTGATCAACAACAATAAGCAGGTCAATCTGCTCGCTTGCCTTTATGCGCTGGTGGGGCGCTTTGTGGGCAAGGCGCGCTGCTATGTCCTTTTTGAATCTGGCGTGTGTTCCAAGCTCAAAGGTCTGGTTGTAGCGGGCGTTGTAGTCGGTGATGATTTCCACCAGTCCGGCTTCCTTGAACGCCGTTGTGGCACCGTCGCCGTTGTCGATATGCGGATCAAAGAGCGCCGTGATTTTCAGCTCCGGCTTTTTCTTTTTGAAAAGCCGGTAATAGGCAATGGCCTCTGGTATGCTGCTTGTGGCAAACAGGGCGTGGAATTTGCCCGCGTGCGAGAGCATCACCCAGTTATCAAGAATATCTGCAACAACCTGTTCTGTGTGTTCGTCGCGGGTGTACTGGCTTTTGGGAAGGTAGTCTTCAATGCCCTTCACATATTTGCCGGTCTTGTCAACGTGCCCGGCCATGGCAACGTCATTCATGAATCTGTAGTAGATTTTGCTCTTGTGCGGGTCGGCAATGGCTTCTTCCTCTGTGGCGGCCTTTGCCTCATCGAGCGCAACAGCCTTGCGCACGTCCTTGTCCCTGTATGTGAGCACCTTGTAGGGGTCAAATCCCAGCACGTTTTCGTCGCGTATGCCGTCGGCAATGCTGTATCTGTGCAGCTCGTTGCCAAAAACGTCGGCTGTTGTGCTGCCCTTGATCTGGTTTTCGATGTGTATGGGCGTGCCGGTAAAGCCAAAAAATATCGCGTTGGGAAAGTTCTGCTTCACGTCATGCAGCATGTCGCCAAAGGTGGAGCGGTGCGCCTCATCCACGATAAAGACTATGCGCTTGTCGGCCATCTGTTTGATGTCTGCGGCATTCATGCCGTTTTCTTGCCTGATGTTGCTCATCTTTTGTATGGAAGTGACGATGAGCGTATCGGCAGCGGCAGTGCTTTTTACTTTGGCGACAAGTTCATACGTGCTTTCTGTGGCCTGCACCTCGTCATTGTCATCGGCAAAGCCCTGGTATTCTTTGAGCGACTGCGTGCCAAGCTCGATGCGGTCAATAAGAAAGATAACCTTGTCGGCATCCTTGGAGTTGGCAATGAGCTGGGCAGACTTGAAGCTTGTCATGGTTTTGCCGGAGCCAGTGGTGTGCCAGATGTAGCCGCCGCGCTGGTTTTTTTCTCCCCACTTCGTTTTTGCTACGCGGTCAGAGATGGCGCTTGCAGCGTAGTACTGGTAGCTGCGCATGACTTTGAGGATGCCGTCCGAGTCGTCCGGCACGGTGTAAAAGCCGATAAGCTGATGCGCCATGGGTATGGAGAGCAGCTTTTCTGCCACTTCCTTCCAGTTGTTGATAGGCTCGTT